>JGI24820J26691_1000735_pt1 | contig 10010 bp, 11 predicted proteins | sample METZYME_5_50m_FD_26691 | JGI IMG/M metagenome (IMG submission 26691) | reverse complement strand
CCAAATTTTGATGAGCTTACATCAATGCTTGCATATGCAGTCTTAATTATATAATCACCCTGCGAGACAGAATTACTACTGTTCGCTTCAGAACGCACAGATATGTCTTCGACAGTTGCGCCATAGAATGGTTCAGGTGTTACATTGATCTGTCCATCTGAAAAACTTGAACAACTAATAATAATTAAAGCTGGGCAGTCTTAATTATATAATCACCCTGCGAGACAGAATTACTACTGATCGCTTCAGAACGCACAGATATGTCTTCGACAGTTTCGCCATAGAATGGTTCAGGTGTTCCATTGATCTGTCCATCTGAAAAACTTGAACAACTAATAAAAATTAAAGCTGGAAGAAAAAGTTTTAATGCTTTCATTTTGATAAGTATATGATATTTAAAAATTTGATATTTCAATAATTGGAATTTTTATTTCCTCTGTCGACAAACCGCCATGATATCCCTTCAGTTCTGTTTTCAAATGCTGAGGATATATTATATTTTTATCTTCAACCAAAAAGCAGAAATCTGGGTATAAAGACTCAATAAAATTATTGTCGGGTGTTGGAAGTAAAAAATTCAGTTCAGTTTGATTGATTAATTTTCCCGGAATATTTGAAAAGGCTTCAATGATATTTTTTTCAGAACCATTTATATATACAGCTCTTTGATCCCCATATACATTGATATCTTCTTTGTAGGTTATATGAAATCTATTTTCTTTAGGTATATTTGTCAACCCGTGGTCAGCCGATATCACAGTGTAAGATTTTTTATTACTAAGCTCTAAAATCTTCTTAACAAGCTCTTCAAATTTTTTAATTTCTGTAAGCCACTCATCAGAATTGACACCATATATATGAGCACTCACATCAATATTTGGGTAGTAGATAAAGTTAAATTTATTTTCTAGAAATAGCGAATCGGACAAGGTAATCAGCAGGTCGTCTTGGCTAATGTATGGAACTGTGGATTTTTTTTCATAAAGAAAACTTGATAAAGGAGTATTAATTAAATTTCTAGGCTGAAAATTTGAAGCGTATATGCCGCTTTCATTAAAAATACTCCATACAGATGATTGACTATTAAAGTATTTTGCTTTGAGTAAATCTTTGTTTTCTGCATTCCAATTAAGTGCATTGATTAAACCATAATTTGATTTGTCGTACATATAGTAACCAAAGATTCCATGTCTTATGGGACTCGTAAGCATAGCAATAGTTGTTAAAGCTACATTTGTTGAAGATGGAAATGTTGTGTTGATACTATTATTTATGTACTCATTTAAAAAGGATTCTGTAGATTGTAAATTTGAAAATCCCAATCCATCCGCAAGAATAAAGTTAACAGTTTCTGCATCTTGAATTTTTTTGGATAGTAATTGAAATCTAGTTTCAACTTTCAAATTTTTATCTACAACCGAGTTAAAAATTTCTTTGGACATATCAAGTATGTTTGGTTCTTCTAAAAAATGTTCGTTTATCACTTATGAAAATCTTACAAAAAAATTACAATGAAGTTTGAGAAAAAAGTAAACTTTTTATAGGGGACTAAAGTATAAAGTATGATTTCTTATTTTCAAGATTATGTAACTATTGGAGCCGTCCTAGGATTTGGCCTCTTTTTGTGCGTGCTATTACTGGGAGTAGCTTCAGTACTGAGACCTAACAAACCATATGCAGAAAAACTTCAAACTTACGAATGCGGTGTAGATCCTGTAGGGACAGGATGGAGTCAAACATATGTTAGGTATTACATTTTTGGTTTGCTTTTTGTTATTTTTGATGTTGAGGCAGTTTTTATTTTTCCATGGGCAATTAATTTGGAAAAACTCGGTTATTTTGGATTAATCGAAATGTTTTTTTTCATATTCGTTTTACTTATTGGTCTCATATACGCAATAAGAAAGGATGTTCTCAAATGGGAGTCATAGATAAATTCGGTCTTCCAAAACCAATATCATCAGTATTTAACTGGGCTAGATCGTATTCTTTGTGGTACTTTCAGTTTGGTTTAGCATGTTGTGCTATTGAGGTTATGGCTGTAAGTGGTCCAAGACATGATTTCATGAGATTAGGAGTAATTCCACTCCCTGCATCTCCGCGACAGGCTGATTTTATGATTGTAGCTGGAACAGTGACTGATAAAATGGCTCCTTCTGTGAAAAGACTTTATGATCAAATGCCAGAACCTAAATATGTTATTTCTATGGGCTCATGTTCAAATAGTGGAGGTCCGTATTGGGATTCATATTCAGTAACAAAAGGTGTAGATCAATTAATTCCTGTCGACGTTTATGTGCCTGGATGTCCTCCAAGGCCTGAAGCACTCCAAGAGGGGATAATACTTCTTCAGAAAAAAATACGTGGAGAAGATATGAAAGAAAAATGGTTAGAAGTTCAAACAGAGCCAATTTAAAATGGAAGAATTTTTTAACAAAATTAAAGAAAGCTTTATAGAAGCAACACTAGAGTTTGAAACTATAAATATTAAAGTTAACTCAACAGAGTGGATTGAATCACATAAAAAACTCAGAGATGAATTTAATTTAAAGTTTTTCTCCTGGCTTTCTGCAATAGACTGGGATAATGAAGTGTCTGTTGGTGAAGCTCCCAAGGAGAGTGTCTCTCCATGCTTTGAAGTAATTACATGTTTGACAGATTTAGCGAATAACAATTTAGTTACTTTATCAACAATCATTAGTAAATCAGATCCAAAGATTGATTCCCTTGTTGAAATATATGCCGGAGCAAACTGGCATGAAAGAGAAGCATACGAAATGTTTGGAATAAATTTTGAAAATCATCCAAATCTTGAAAAATTGTATCTTCCTGATGGCTATGAAGGAAATCCAATGCTTAAATCTTTTGAGTTAATTAGTAGGGAAGTTAAGCCTTGGCCCGGAGAAGTTGATGTAGAGGGAATGCCAGAAGAGTCAGAAAGCAAAGAGTAAATGTATGGTTAACGCACTTGGTCCACAAAATTTGAACAGTTTCTCAGAGGCATCTGTTTCAGTAGAGATTGAAACTGAAGATATGACTCTTAACATAGGGCCACAACANCCATCTACCCACGGAGTTTTAAGATTGGTGGCAAAAGTAGACGGTGAAAAAGTTCATGATGTGAAACCTGTTCTTGGCTACATGCATCGAGGATATGAAAAGTTAGCTGAAGTTAGATCTTATCCTCAGATTACAACGCTTGTAAATCGTATAGATTGGGTTGCAGGATTTTCAAATGAGATTCCTTTTATTGCTGGCGCTGAAAGATTAATGGAAATTGATGTACCTGAACGCGCAAAATACATCAGATTAATCCTTACAGAGATGGCTAGAATATCTTCACACTTTGTTTTTAACGGAGCATATGCACTTGAAGTTGGTGCTTTAACTCCAATCTTTTATGCCATGGAAGATCGAGAGAGAGTTTTAGATTTAATAGAGTCAGTAACTGGCGGACGGTTTCATCCAAATTTTAATCGTATAGGCGGAGTAAAACCAGCAGCTGGAGCTGGGCCTACTTCGAAAAAAAATATTCAAGATTTACCCGCAGGATTTTACAGGGATACAAAGGTAGCTATGGAAAAAGTAATAATGGCAGCTGATCAATTTCAAAATTTGATTGGTGGAAATGAAGTTTTTAAGAAAAGAACAAAAAATGTCGGGGTATTGACACCTGAGACAGCTGAAGCCTACGGTGTTTCTGGCCCAATACTCAGAGCATCAGGAGTGAAGTCAGACTTAAGAATGCAGACAGATTACTTACCATATGATCAATTTGATTATGATATTCCGGTCGGAGAGAATGGAGATTGTTATGATAGATGGGATGTCAGAGTAAAAGAAATGGTTGAATCTGCAAAAATTGTTTTGCAAGCAATCGATTCAATGCCGTCTGGCCCACTACAAGCAAAGGTACCCAAAGTTATAAAAGTTCCCCAAGGACGGACCTATGTAAGAGCAGAAAATCCAAAGGGGGAAATGGGTTATTATATAGTTTCAGATGGTGGGCTTGGGCCCTACAGGCTCAAAGTTCGTACAGCTTCGTTCAGTAATGTTTCTATTTTACCTATCATGCTGGAGGGTGCTTTGCTCCCAGACTTAATTGCAATTATGGGAAGCTTAGACTTTGTTTTAGGAGATGTAGACAGATGACAGAAGTTTTAATAAAGGTTGGATTTCTAGCGATTGCTGCTCTTAATGGAGCAATAATATTTACAATAATGGATGTTAAGGGTGCGTCATGGATGCAGCGAAGGCCAGGTCCTTTACATGTTGGACTTAGAGGTTTCATATTTCCTCTTGCAGAGATACTTAAATTTGTTCAAAAAGAAGACATTATTCCTACTGAAGTTGACAGGCCAGTATTTAAATGGGCACCTGCTTACGTTATGGTTTCCTGTGTAGCACTTTTTGCAGTAGTTCCGTTGAGTCCCACGCTGGTAGTAGCAGATTTAGAATTAGGTGTTTTCTTTGCACTAGCAATTAGCTCTTTAGGAACTATAGGAGTATTGACTGCTGGATGGTCATCAGCAAACAAATATTCATTAATGGGTGGTTTGAGAGCAGCAGGACAGCTTATAGCTTATGAACTTCCATTAATACTTGCTGTTGTTGGAGTTGTTATTCAAGCTGAAACTATGTCATTAGTTGGAATAGTAGAAAAACAAATTGAATGGGGAGTTCCTTTTGTAATTGGGGGGCAGATAATTGGATTCTTAATTTTCATGGTTGCAGCAACAGCTGAAATGATGAGAGTACCATTCGATATGCCAATTGGTGAATCAGAGTTAACTATGGGTTTTATGACTGAATATTCTGGTATTAGGTTTCTCATATTTTATATTTCTGAATACATGAACATGTTTATTTTATGCGCAATTGCTTCCACATTATTTCTTGGTGGTTACCACGTACCACTCCTGCCAACAGAATGGGTAAACTTTTATGGACCAGTTGTTCTTTTAACAAAAACAGCTATTTTAGGTTTTATCTTGGTTGCAATAAGATGGTCCCAACCAAGATTTCGAGAAGACCAACTACAAAATCTTGCATGGAAGATACTTATACCCGCATCTTTAGTTAATATTCTTGTAACTGCAGTTTTGAAAGTTGGGTTCTAGTGAAAACATTTAAACCAAAAGTGCCTGGATTTTTAGTAGGAATAAAGATAGTCATTGTTAACATGTTAAAAACTCTATCTCCTTTCCATTCAAAACCAAATGTTAACTATCCATTTGAAAAAGAGAAAGTTGCCCCAAGAGCAAGAGGCGTTATTGCTTTAGATCAAGAAGCATGTACCAGTTGTATGCTTTGTGCTCGTCAATGCCCAGATTGGTGTATTTATATTGAGGGTCATAAAGAATTACAACCTCCTTCAAAACCTGGAGGTAGGCAAAGAAGTAGAGCTGTTTTAGATAGGTTTGATATAGATTATGCATTATGCATGTACTGCGGCATTTGTGTAGAAGTTTGTCCATTTGATGCTTTATTCTGGTCACCTGAATATGAATATTCAGAATTTAATATGGGTGATATGCTGCATGATAAGGAACGATTAGATGACTGGTTGAAAACTGTTCCAGAGGCTGAAGGTTTAGAAAGCTAAAAATGGAAATTTTTGAAATTATAACTTACTTCCTTCTTCTTGCGCTTCTTTCGACAGCAATACGGGTTGTTACAACTTCAAACGTTATTCATGCTGCTATTTCACTAGTTTTTACCTTAGCTCTAACTGCAATATTGTTTTTAATGTTATCAACAGAGTTCGTAGCACTTGTGCTTGTTCTTGTTTACATTGGGGCAGTAATAGTTCTTTTCTTATTTGGAATTATGATTACACGTGCTCCCCTTGGAAAGAATGCTGAACTAGATAATGACAAAAATAAAAAATTAGGAGCAGCAATAGCGGGATCAATTTTTCTTTTATTCTCATATATATTAATTAATGGTTTTGATGGCGATGTGACTATAACATCAGGATCTTCAACAGAGCTATTAGGTGAAATATTACTTAGTAGATTTGTATTCCCGTTTGAACTGGTATCTTTTGTTTTACTTGCAGCATTAATTGGAGGCATAACCCTTGCTAGGAAAGATGAAGCATTGATTGATGAGGATCAAGTATGATTGTTCAGCCAGTATTAGTTGTTGCAGCTGCTTTGTTTTCTCTGGGAATTTATGGAATCTTAGTAAGAAGAAATGCAGTCATGGTTCTATTGTCTATTGAGCTAATTTTAAACTCTGTAAATATAAACTTTATTATGTTTGATACCATGCTTGCAGATTCATTAATGCAAGGACAAATTTTCACAATTTTTATTATTACAATTGCTGCTGCTGAAGTTGGTATTGGCCTTGCAATTGTGCTCATGTTGTTTAGAAATAGACAAACTGCAAACATTAATGAATTTGATCTAATGAAATGGTAAAAACAAATATTAACTTATTCGCTGAGGGAGAGGTTGTTTATACAGATGGTGGAGCCCTAGCAGAATTTGCATGGCTACTTGTAGTTCTTCCTTTTATAGCGGCACTAGTAATAACTTTTGTAGGAAAGAATCTCCCACTCAAGGGTGCTGAAATTGCATTAGGCACAATCGGAATAATTTTTTCTTACAGCTTAGCTTTNATGTATCTTCATATAACNAAGGGAGTTGCCAATGAATTTTTTATCAACGTTGGAAGTATTGGTCAATTTGATATTGAGTTCGGATGGGTAGTAGACGGTCTTTCAATCATGATGTATTTTGTTGTTGGACTTGTTGCGCTTCTTGTGTTTATTTATGCAACAAATTATATGGAAGGTGAAATAAGGTATACCTTCTTTTTTACGTCTTTGACATTATTTGCCGGCAGTATGTTAGTTTTAGTCTCTTCTCCAACATTGATCCAAATTTTGATTGGTTGGGAATTGGTTGGAGTCTGTTCTTACCTACTTATAGGACACTATTGGGAAGTTAAAGATAATTCCTCCGCAGCAATGAAGGCTTTTATAACAAATAAGATTGCTGATGTTGGCTTGATGATTGGAATAATTATTTTGGCTTTAAATACTGGCACTTTAAGAATATCTGAGGTTTTGTATCAAGCAACTCATGATTATCCAGCAATTAAAAATATTGCATTTGCTGCTGGTGTATTGCTATTTATAGGTGCAATGGGTAAAAGTGCGCAGTTCCCATTACATGTATGGTTACCTGACGCCATGGCAGGCCCAACTCCCGTCTCAGCATTAATGCATGCTGCAACAATGGTAACTGCAGGAGTTTACTTATTAGCTAGAATGTTTCCTTTTTATCAAGGGATAGCAAACGACGCATTAGATATTGTAATGTTATTTGGAGTAATCACNCTTCTTACTGCTGGACTCATAGCTATTGTTCAAGACGATCTAAAGAAAGTTCTCGCTTATTCAACTGTAAGTCAGCTAGGGTATATGGTCGCGGCAATTGGTTCCGGAGCATACACTGCAGCGCTGTTTCATTTGTGGACACATGCTTTTTTTAAAGCTCTTCTATTTCTCGGGGCGGGTTCTGTAATCCATGCGGTACATAGTAATAGCATGTTAGAGATGGGTGGTTTAAGAAAAGTCATGCCAAAAACTTTTTCAACTTTTATTATTGGAACAGTTGCGCTTGCCGGTTTACCACCTTTTGCAGGCTTTTTTTCCAAAGATGAAATACTTGCCTCGTTTAATCATGAAGGTGAAACAACTTTTTTCTACATAGCGGTACTAGGTGCTTTCATAACTGCTTTTTACATGACTAGAGCTGTATGNCTTACTTTTTTAGGTGAGTATAGAGGTCATGGTCATCCACATGAGTCAGACTCCATGATGACAACACCATTGGTAGTATTAGCTGTATTTGCCGCTGCTTCTGGTTGGGTTAATATTCCAGGAGTATACACAGGATTTACTAAATGGGTCACAACTCGTAAAACTCCTATTATTGAATATCACCCAGAAAGTTTTGATTTATTTGCTCTTGGACTTGGTTTAACTGCAGGGTTACTTGGAATAAGTTTAGGTTACTATTTGTACCAACTACAAGGTAGTGCCGAAACAGGGGACGATAAAATCAAAATTGAACCAATATGGAAAGTATTAGAAAACAAATACTATATAGATGATTTCTATTTTAAATTTATCATCGATCCAATCAAAATAAATATAGCTAAAGCGGTTGATGCATTCAACACAAATGTAATTGATAGATTTGTAAATGGCTTTGGTCAGCTTGCATCGTTTATGGGCGCAGTAGTTTACAACAGTATTGATCAAAATGGAATTGATAAGGTTTTGAACATGTCATCCTCAGGAACTGATAGCTTTGGTGGAAAGGTTAAGTTACTACAGACAGGAAGAACACAGCAATATTTAATGTTGTTTTTAGGTGGCGTTGTGACGATTAGTTTATTAATTTTGTTTATTATATAGGAGGAAAAGTGGATTTATTATCAAATGGTACAGGATTGACGGCAGTAGTCTTTCTGCCATTAATTAGTGCACTAATTTTGACTGCAATACCAAAAAGCCAAGAGTTTTTAATTAAAGGCTTCGCGTTGGTGTCATCAATAGTCACATTTTTTATAAGTGCATTACTTCTTCCTCAATTTGATTTTTCAAATGCAGATAAATTACAACTAGGAAATAAAATTTCATGGATAAAAAGTATCAATTCAAATTATGAAATAGGGATTGATGGGATATCTCTTCCCTTATTAATTTTGTCTACATTTATTACTGTTTTAGCAATTATTTATTCAATTGAACATTTACCAGAACCAAAAAGCCCTAAAGGCTTTCTTGCATTAATTTTAGTTTTAGAGACTGGTATGAATGGAACTTTTGTAGCTCTTGATTTAATTTTGTTTTTTGTATTTTTTGAAATAGTTCTTCTTCCAATGTATTTCATGATTGGAATTTGGGGAGATAAAACTGTAAGAACTGTAGCAGGGTTAAAAAATCAAATTGAAACAAGACTTTATGCAAGTATTAAGTTTTTTGTTTTCACTCTATTTGGTTCCGCATTCATGTTACTTGGCTTTTTAGGGTTGTACTACAGAGGCGGTAGAACTTTTAGTATTCCTGAATTAATTGAACTCGGAACAAATGGTGCATTTACTGGCACTTTTGCAATGTTAGTTTTTGCAGTTCTGTTTCTTGGCTTTGCAGTTAAAGTTCCAATGTGGCCACTGCATACCTGGCTTCCTGACGCACACACTGCAGCTCCTACAGTTGGTTCAGTATTGCTAGCAGCAATACTCTTAAAATTAGGATCTTATGGTTTTGTAAGGATTGCAATACCAATACTTCCTGAACAAGCAAAAGCCTGGGCGCCAGCTATTGCAATACTCTCTGCAATTGGAATTATCTACGGGTCACTTGCATGTTTAGCTCAAACTGATTTAAAACGACTAATAGCATTTTCATCCGTTGGTCATATGGGTTTTGTAATGTTAGGAATTGCATCTTTAACACCAATTGGTATTAATGCTGCAATGATTGGTATGGTCGCACATGGAGTAATTACCGGGTTATTATTCTTTTTATCAGGATCTATGGCTCATACATATCACACTCGTGATATGGGAAGATTGGGCGGAAATATGAAACTNCTTCCAAAAACTGGAGCACTATTAGGGTTTACCGCGATGGCTTCTTTAGGTTTGCCAGGACTTGCTGGATTTTGGGGAGAGTTTATGGCATTACTTGGGGCGTTTAATCCACTTGATGGGTTGAATCTTACAGTTTTTCGGGGGTCAATGGTAGCTGGTGCTATTGGAACTGTATTAACTGCGGGATATTTGTTGTGGATGTTACANAGAGTTAATCTTGGTGAGCCTTCTGAAGAATGGAATGNAATNGAGCTTCACGATGCAGATGGCTATGAATTAGCTGCATGGATTCCACTGGTAATTTTAACAATTCTCATAGGTGTATTTCCAAAGCTAATATTTGGAGCAACTAATGATGCTGTTGTCAGTCTTCTTTCTAAAGCATTTGGAGG
>JGI24820J26691_1000734_pt1 | contig 10014 bp, 7 predicted proteins | sample METZYME_5_50m_FD_26691 | JGI IMG/M metagenome (IMG submission 26691) | reverse complement strand
TCACCTCTGGCCTCACCGAGTCCGATCATTGCCACTCCGCCTCCATTTTCCATAACAGATCGTAAATCCTGGAAGTCCAGGTTAACTACTCCTTCCTTTGCTATCATCTCTGAAACTCCCTTGATGCTTCGCATCAGGAGCTCATCGGCTACTCTGAATGCCGCGTCGAGAGGGAGCTCTCTTACTCCATCAACCTCCAAAAGCCTCTCATTTGGAAGTACAACAACTGTATCGCAGACCTCCCTTAATCTCTCTAGGCCCCACTCAGCATTTTGTCTCCTCAGAGCTCCTTCGGAAAGGAAGGGATAGCTAACCACTGCGATTGTTAGTGCGCCTGCGGCTCTGGCCAGCCTCGCTACAACATGGGCGCTCCCAGTCCCTGTTCCCCCGCCTAGTCCAGCTGTGATGAAGGCAAGATCACACGACTCAATCTCCGCCTTCAGGGACCTCTCGGATTCGTAGGCCGCCTGTTCACCCTTTTCTGGATCTCCTCCAGCGCCCCTGCCTCGCGCTGATCTTCCAATCAGAATCTTATTTTTGACAGCCACTCGCAACAAGTGTTGCGCGTCAGTGTTTACTGCAATTCCTCTGACATACTCATCATCGAAGAGGTCCTCATGTTCCAGTCTTGCAACAGTGTTAGAACCGCATCCCCCACATCCAAAGACACGTATCTTTGGTTGCAATGACATCAGTAAGCTCTGAAGCTCCGGATCACTTTCGGTATCTATAGGCCCCAAAGGTAATTCGGACTCCTCATCAAGCTCCAGAACTCTGTTGATGAGATGCTTCATGTGGGTTAGGCGAGTACTACAGAGGATAACCATTACCCTCAACCATGCGTGTTAGGGCACCATTTGGTAACATGGCTACTCCAGCCGTCAGAGTAACTGAGAGCGAGTCTTGATGAATCTCACGAGAAAGGTATAGGCCCCTCCCCAGGCAGATACTGCTAGAGCGAAGGTCATCCCATTCAGTTCGCTGTTTCCAAGGTTTAACATCTCCATAATCCAATGCATGGAATCCATCGAGATTCCAGGAGCTCCTGAATAGGCCTGCCAAGATGCAGCAAGAAGGCCGACAATGGTAATAACCATCCTGTCTGCTCTGGAGAAACCTCCGTAAATACGATCCAACCCCACTGATTGAGCCTGAGTTCCCATGTAGGAGCCGAACAGAGTCATTAGTCCTGCAATTAGGCCAGTACTTGGCTCGTCAACAAAGCTCGAGTTCATTCCAATTGCCACGAGCAGGCCTACATCTACCACCCTGTCAATGGTATGGTCAAGGAAGTCCCCGTAAGGACCATCAGTACCTTGATGCCTTGCCAACGCCCCATCCAGGGCATCCAATACTCCGGCAATTAGGATTAGGAATACACCTCCAATAATCCAAATTGATCCGGAAGAGTCCCCTGTTGCCTGAGACAATAGGTAGAAAGAGAGGATTGCAAGTCCCAGACTAGCCCAAGTAAGAGAACTGGGGTCAAGGTCACCCATTCTGATAACCAATGGATGTATCGCGTTAGTCCATCTTTCACGCATCTTCTCAAACATCGCCAGTCCCCCGTTCAATCCAGTCTATTGCCGTGTGAGGGGCATCATGCTTGAAGCCATCTGAGATCCAAGAGCGAATATGTCCCACTATTGACTCCGGAGAGTTTTTCGATGTTTCGAACTCAGTCCAGGGGATATCAGGGGCATACTCGTTCCAGGCCCCTCCAATGAACTCCCATTCCACATTCGAGTCAACCTTAGAATCAGAGTAATTACGAGAGACAAGACGAGCACGTAGAATTTCGGGATCGCACCTGAGTACGATGACCCCCTCTACAGGCAAGAGATGAGATAGGTGACCGTCGACTATTGTCATCTTTCTAGGTGGATCGGCCCAGGCACTATTTAGAATCGTTTTCAGTTTATCGACGTCTATTGGACGCGCTCCGTCTCTCGGATCTTCGACGTCTATGCACCCGTTCTCAGATGCCAGTGACTCGACTGTCAAGATATCGAACTCGCCCCCCCTGAGTATTTCCGCGATGGTAGTCTTCCCTGAACCAGGGGCCCCTGTCAGTCCCAACCTCCGCATGCCCTGCATGGCCTCCCGTCCTAGCGAGAAGCAATGAAAGCTCCTGCCAAGGCACAACATTCACCACACATGAGGCTCTGGCGAGTATGAGTCACATGTCCTCCGAGATTAGCTGGGTTCAAGCAATGAACCCTAGAGATAGTAAGCTGAACCTATTATTGATAGCACTTCCAATAACACTCTACTTCGCATATATCGCGCATGACGAGTCGATGTCCTTCGTCTTCTCCCTTCTGGCCATAATGCCTCTTGCATTCCTGATGGGGAGGGCGACTGAGGAGATAGCACTCTATACCTCAGAATCATTGGGCGGGTTGTTGAACGCAACGTTCGGAAATGCCGCAGAGATGATAATCGCCCTTCTTGCAATTTACACCGCATCGAAGGCCGCCTCTGGAAGTGATACGGAAGCACTGATGGTAGGCCTAGTTCAAGCAAGCTTGATAGGTAGCATACTCGGAAATATACTCCTCGTCATGGGTCTTGCATTTTTGTGGGGGGGAATCAACTTTCCAGAGCAGAAATTCTCTGAAACCCAGGTTAGCTCAAACGGCTCACTTATGTTGTTAGCGATGATAGTTCTGATCATTCCAACAGTATTCAACTCAACCGTAGGGGGTGTCGAGGGAGAGGATGGAGTAATGCGACTGAGTCACGTTGCGGCCGTGGTTCTACTTTTCCTGTACGGTCTATTCCTGTACTTCCAGTTCAAGTCTCATGTAGACCTGTTTGCAACTGAAACTCACGGGCACGAGGCTCCAGAGATGAGTAAGCGTGATGCCATAATCCTTCTAGTTGTAGCAACCATCCTTGTATCTTGGATGGCAGAGATTCTGGTACACTCAGTAGAGTATGCTGCCTCGGATGATGGCCTTGGACTCCCTCATCTATTCATAGGAGTAATCCTACTGCCTCTCTTCGGAAATGCGGCTGAGCACTTCACCGCTGTGGTGGTCGCGGGTAAGGACAAGATGGACCTCTCATTTGCTATCTCGATGGGATCATCTACTCAGATCGCAGTCTTTGTCGCTCCGATGATGATTCTTGTGGCTTGGGCACTCGACGTTCCACTGACATTCGAATTTGGCTTATTGGAGACAGTCTCGGCATTTCTCGCTGTCTTAATAGTCAACATAATTGCGTCTGATGGAAAGTCGAACTGGCTCGAAGGCGCAATGTTGCTCGGGACATACCTAGTTCTGGGGGCCGCATTCCTGTTCTATCCATGATCAGAACGGCATCTCCATCAGGCCCACTGAATCATACAGGCTTGGTCCACTACCAAGGAAGTAAACAGAACCCCGCCTACTCCGGGAGTCCTCCGCAGTGGAGTTCGAATCCGAAGCGCATGAGTCTGTGCAACCATCTGCAAAAGCCACGAAGACCCTCCCTTCCCTGTCTATGTGCAGGTCATTGAAATCAAGCAGATTTCTGTTGGACCCCCCAATATCCCTACAGTCTCCGCTATTTAGGCAGATACTGCCTATTTGAACTGGGTCATCCGTGACTCTGTAGGTGTAGAACGTGGGAGATGGATCCAGTGCGTTCAGACTGAGTGTGATATAGAGGTGATAGCTGACGTTTGTGGTTGCGTAATGGGCGTTCCCAGTCCAATTTTCTCCATCTATATCAGGCTCCCCTAACTCGCTTGAATTTTCACTTCCCAGGTATGTTATTGCTATCCTACCAGGGTCTCCTGCATCGACTTGAGGGAATGTCGTTGAGATAACCTCTATCGGACTTATCCTGATACTATTTTGCTCCCAGCTCTCCCCTGAGTCTATACTTCTGGACATATACACCCCCTCATCACCACCCGTCCAGATATGGTATGCATTGGACTGGGTATCAGTCGCGACTTCCGAGTTCTTGCGGGGATAAGGTGTCCCTTCGTCCTCGCCCATGGTGTATTCGTCCCAGCTCAATCCGTTATCTTTGGAGACAATCACAGTGGGAGTTTCAACTCTCGGGGTTACGTAGACGGTCCCATCGGGCGCGCTAGTTATCGCCCCGTGTAGGCCACCATTTGACGTTGCAAGACCGAAGATCTGCCCCCCTGCCTCGAAAGTGGCACCCCCGTCAAAGCTCGTGAAGCAGAAAATCCCCACTCCCTTGTTGTAGCAGTAGTAGACTGCCTGATCGTAGAATGACTGTGAAATCGATCCACCTATCCCATATCCACTATTAGTCCAAGGTCCGGTTGCTAGCTTAATATGGTCATTCAGTGGGGTTGTGCCAGAGTCGTGAGGGTTTCCCAACCAGCTCTCCCCGTCGTCGTCACTCCAGCAAATCCAAGAAGTCTCTAGACCCTGCATCTGGACGTTGAATATCCTGTCCGTCACAGGGTCCACCCAGCCGTATGGATCACTGGTGGTGAAAGAGCACTCTGGGCCAGTCACCTCCTCCCATGATTGCCCATAGTCACAAGACCTCATGACCTTCTCAAATGCAATGAAGAATATGCAACCACTGGAGGTTATTCCAATGCTGGGCTCAGCACCGTCCTCCCCAACATCACTGAAGATGAACTCCATTTGCATAGGCGGGAGACCCAAATCCATTCCATCTGGTCCAGTGACGAAGACTCTGGTTTCCCCCTCGTCCTCAATAATATCCGGACTACCGCCGTCATTGGTGTGGATACAACCGGTGGCAGGGACTAAAACCATCATCAGAACGACTAGGAGAGAGCCCACCTTCATGTTTGGTCGACTTAGTTTATGCACAATTATGTTGCCCCGGAGAGTTTTCTCATTCGACGTCTACAATCCATCCAAATTCATCAGGAGAGCGCTTCTGCTGTATCGCCGTGAGATTCTCGTATAGCTCCCTAGTTACCGGCCCAACTTCCCCGCCATAGTACTCTTTTACCCTCTCCCCGTACTGGATTTTCCCTATCGAGGACACTACGGCCGCTGTTCCCACGCAGAAGCACTCATCAGCACTCATGGCATACTCCACATCGACCTTCTCTTCCCTCACTTCATAGCCCCGTGCCATAGCAAGCTCGATAATTGATGCCCGAGTTACCCCGGGGAGAATTGTTCCCGTTAATTCAGGCGTCGAGATGACTCCATCCTTAACGCAGAAGAAGTTCGCGGCCCCTACTTCTTCGATATACCTATGATTTACCGCGTCCAAGTAGATTATTTCGGAATACCCCTCTTTCTTTGCCATCTTGGAGGGTATCATCCCGGGTGCGTAGTTTCCGATGGCCTTCACTCCTCCTGACCCACCGGGAGCCGCTCTGTGGAACCTCTCTGATACTCTGAGAGAGGTTGGAGTAATCCCCCCTTTGAAGTATGGTCCAACGGGAGAGGTGAATACCAAGAATGTGTACTCAGGCGCTGGAGCGACTCCTAGGATTGGCCCACTCCCCATCAGGAGGGGCCTGATGTAGAGAGCGCCCTTGCCCATTGGTGGAACCCATCTGGAATTCTCCCGTACGGTCTTTATGACCGCATCCAAGAAAATCTCCTCAGGCACAGGGGGCATACCAAGTCTCATCGCTCCCTCTTGTGCTCTTTTGGCATTCCTGTCCGGCCTGAAGAGAACAATACTTCCGTCTGAAGCCCGCTGGGCCTTCATTCCCTCAAAGAGGCCCTGTCCGTAATTGAGGACTCCAGCCGCAGGAGATATCACCAGATCCTCGAAGTCCATCATTGAACCGACAGCCCACTCTCCTCCTAGCTCGCATTTGGAGAGGTACATCCTGTCTGTCTTCGTGAAGCTGAAAGTGAGAGAATCCCAGTCCACCACCGGTTCACTTTCGTCTGGCACTGTCAGTCCCCTGCCTCCACGGGAGCAAGCCGGCTTTCAACGATTACGCACGTAGCCTCTCCTATCTCCAATATGGTGGCACTTCAGTACATACTTTGAAGACCGTGTGTTATCCCCTGACGGCGAGGCATGCGGATGGAGTGGGAGGGCAAGATGTGCATCGTGTCGGGCTCCTATCAATCAATAGACTCGCCTTCCCCAAGAACTGTTGTCGAGCTATGGTGCAGAGCTGAGGAAGGTCACTCCGTCCTGCTACTCGTACACGGCCTACGTCCATACTTCGATATCGCAGTGCGAGGAGCACCGGACCATGAATACGTTCCAGACCTAGAGTCTGTAAGGGAAATCACCGAGGTAATGGAAGTATCAGAACCAGTAATGAAGTGGACCAGGCACGGCGTCAAGAGGCATTGGAGGATCTACGCAGATCAGCCTTACTCGGTGAGGAGACTCAGGAAGAAGCTGGAGGACTGGGAAGTCACGAGCGCAGATATACCGTTCCAGAACCGTCTAATGCTAGATTTGGACCTTGGGCCACACATCAATGCGAGAGGGGAGGTTCTTTGGGCGGGCGAAAGGGCACCAGATGAGGTAAAAAACAGCTCTAATACTGACCCATCCTCAGCTGAAGAATCCGTAGTGAAGGAGGGCGGGTCCGGAATATACCCGGTTGACATGATACTTTCCTGCAATCTCCAAGGATTATCCAGAACAGAGCCCTTCCCCGCCCCCTTCGTTACTTTCTCTTTCGATCTAGAGACAAGCATTGCCACTAATCGTATACTATGCGCAGCTGCGGTAATAGATCGTGCTGGGGAGCGTTCGGAGCACCAGTTCAGAGGCGAAGAGAGGGAAATTATGGAGGGGCTAACCACCCTCGTGAGAGAGCAAGATCCAGACTTCGTCACAGGGTACAACATCGATAATTTCGACCTTCCAAGAATGGAGGAGAGGGCCGAGGCAATCTCCCCAAGGCCGAAGTATAGCAGATCACCTCTGTTCGGTTGGGGCAGAGTTCCCATGAAAGAAGGGGAGGGGAAACGAATTTTCCCAACTAGGCAGCAAAATAGGGTCTGGAGAATCCCCGGAAGAATCCCCATGGATGCATGGTGGCAGGCCCGACAGACACTCAGGCCACAAAGGGAGTCACTGAGGTACGTATCGCAGCTTCTATGGCCCGATAACGATGACATGAGAAAGCTCGATGTGGATGCAAGTAAGATGGACGAGGAATGGGCCGCTAGGCCCGATGTGGTGATGGAGTACTGCGTCAGAGACACTCATCTCCCCCTAGACATTCTAGGACATCTCAAGGCCATAGCAAGAAAGGAGGCCCTTGCATCAGTTTCACTTACTGCAGTGGAGACAGCCGCGAATGGCACCACCAGCCAGTGGATTGACTCATTGGTCATGAGACTGGCAGACAAGGAGTCGATAGCAGTACCAATGACAAATGCAGGACCTAGGAAGAGAGATCAGATTGCAGGGGGCTACGTGCATGAGGTCGAGCCAGGAATGGAGCCATGGGTAGTCGTTCTCGACTTCAAGTCCATGTACCCCTCCATAATGATAAGCAACAACATTTGCTCCACCACCCTAGTTACTGATGGAGATGAGGACAAATCACACAGTGTTTCCCCAACAACTGGAACTAGGTACAAGTCAAAGGAGGATATGAACGGGCTAGTCCCTAGGCTTTTGGAGGACTTAATGGAAAAGAGGGACCTATACAAGAGGGGCATGGAGGAGGCACAAGAGAGAAATGATCCAGTAGAGGCCTTCTTACTAGACCAACTGCAGTATGCGGTAAAAATACTGATGAACTCATTCTATGGGGTATTTGCGTCTAGTTTCTACAGGTTCACTCACCCAGACTTGGGAGCTAGCATAACCGAATGGGCTAGACACAACATCAAAGCGATAATATCACAAGTCGAGGAAGGCGGTAACGACGTCATTTACTCCGACACAGACTCGATTTTCGTGAAGTCACCAGTGGACTCAGGAGCTCCGACGAACCGATCCGAAGACCCCATGGTCTCAAAGGAATGGGACAAGGCAAGAGAAGAGACCTTGGAGTTCGGGGATGAGCTGGCGAGTAGATTCACTAGGGAGGGAGCTGAGCTAGAATTCGAGACAGCACTTTCCGCATTCTTCAGCCACGGTGCCAAAAAGAGGTATGTTGGAAGAGTAGTGTGGCCTAGGGAAGAGATGCTGATTAGAGGATATGAGGTGAGGAGGACCGACTCTTTCGATTTACTATCCGAGACAATGACAGAGATGTTCGAGATGCTCCTCGATGGGAATACAGAAGGAGCTGTAGATATGACGAAGTTAGCGATCGACGAGGTTCGCAGTGGAGATGTCGACCCATCTAGACTAGTAATCAGTCGATCATGCAAAGGCAAGTGGAACTCAAAGAAGAACGAATGGGACTTTGACAGTGTCTACGCTAATCCTGATGGCCTGCCGTATGTAAGAGCCGCCAAGCAAAGAATCGCAGCAGGACTTCAATTCACACCCGGAATGAAGGTGGGGTACGTAATTACGAAGCCAGAGGGTGGTGACAAGAAGCTCGGAGTCAGGGCATGGCTAGTTGACGAAATCGGTGGTGAACCCCCCGAGTACGATACAGACTACTACGCCAAGCGCCTTGCCAAATCCCTCGGGCGAGTAACAGAGGCTTTCGGACAGGGGGAGAAGGAGCTATTGGATGGAGCCAGGCCCAAGGGCCAGAAGAGCCTCCTGGACTTCTAGCATCTTATCGTAGGGTTGATTTCATACGACTTCCCAGCAGGCTCCATGAGAGGGGGCAAGGCTGCGGGCCTTTTGATGGTCTTGATGATGATTTTCACTTCACTGGCCGGCTGTATGGATGTTCTTGGAAGCAACAGCCCTCCTACTGCAAACATGACAATTGACCCCTCCGGATCTGTCAAGGCTGGAGACAGCGTTACGTTCAGTGCTGTCGGGTCCTCAGATCCCGATGCTGACCCCATGACTTTCACATGGACCTTTGGAGATGGAAACACTGGAAACGGACTCACAACAAGCCACTCTTATGCTCAGCCTGGAGAGTATTCCGCCAAGCTTGCCGTAAGCGATGGTACCCACGAGGTAACCACTAGCAAGCTCATCTCGGTAATCGACTCATCAGCCAGGGAGCCCCACGCTGAAATAACACCCAACAAGGATGACAACTGTGATGGAGACAGCCCGCCCAATGGAGATTTTGTAATGGTATGGGTCTGTGAGGAGAATGAAATAGATGACAGGCAAGTTTCGGTTTCAGTCACAGTCCTACTGGATGGCTCCTCGTCGTGGGCAGGATGTGATCCCGATGAGCCAGATTGCTATGCAGAGGAATATATCGTTAGTTACGAATGGGACCTCGATAGGAATACGGATTCTGACGGAGATGGCATAGAAAACAATGATGTTGATGCAACCGGGGAGACAGTAGAGTGGCAGGAGAGGCCTGCAGGAGCGTGGGACGTCAGGCTCACCGTTACCGATAATAATGGACTAACTCACTATGATGACTCTACAGTCTACGTCAACTACCAAGGCAAATGGAGCGATTTTGAGATGGACAGGAGGATACAGGACACGATTATCATGACTTGGGAATTCCCCGTGACTTATGACGAGGACACAAAAGACAGGATTAGATACCTCAGAACCAAGGTTGACTATCCACAGCAGGACGACGACCAAGCGGGCGGGGGAATAGGCGGAGGCCCTGTCACTACAACAGATAACAAGCTAGACATCTATCTATACAACGGTACAGATGAAGAAATAGCAAACTCAACGGGATTATCCAATGACAACAGGAACGCTGGAGACTGCGGGGCAGACGATTATTGCGTCTGGTTAGTAATTGGAGCGTCTACCGTCAGGGGATTCATACCGGGGGACTGGACAGCGGACCTGGTCAACGAGGAGACGCATACCACCAAAGTNAACTACTTTATCGTGGAACTCCAGTACAGATAGCCGTTTTCGGCATCCTGAAACACGTTTATGCAGGGATACACGGATACGGAGCTCGGGGAACGATTCATATACGCCCCTTCGGTCGGCGGGCCACACTTAGAGGTGTATAATATGGGTTCACAGTGGGAAGACAAGAGTAAGCCGCAT
>JGI24820J26691_1000732_pt1 | contig 10021 bp, 11 predicted proteins | sample METZYME_5_50m_FD_26691 | JGI IMG/M metagenome (IMG submission 26691) | reverse complement strand
TATCGATGGAGTCGTGAAAGTTTACAATGTAAAAAAAGGACAAGCTGTAAAAAAAGGTGACCTGTTAATGGAAATAGAAGCAAGATTCTAGTGATTTTTGGGATTGGTGTTGACCAAATTGATGTTAGGAGAGTTCGTTCTCTGTTAGAAAAGTCTGGAAATAAATTTGAGAATAGATGCTTTACAGTCGATGAGATTCTGTACTCAAAAAGATTTTCTGATCCAGCAAAAAGATTTGGTGCAAGATTCGCTGCAAAAGAAGCAGTTATGAAATCTTTAGGAAAAGGCTGGAGAGAAATTAATTGGAAAGATATTGAAATTACTGGTGGTGGGAAACCCGAAGTTGTGTTGTATGGAANAGCTAAAGAACAAGCTCAAAAAATGAATATATTTAACATCCATATTTCTTTATCTCATGAGGAGGATAAGGCCATTGCTTTTGCCATATCAGAGTTAGACAAATGAGTTGGGTTGCTATGTTTCCTGGACAAGGATCTCAACAAGCGGGNATGGGTGAAGAGTTATTAGATAAGTATTCAAATATANTAATAGATGATTTTGAAGAAACACTTGGTTGGTCATTNCAAGAAACTATATTAAACAGTAATCAAGAAGAANTAACAAAAACAAATATCGCACAACCATACATTTTTGCTATTTCTTATTGCTACGGCTTAGAAGNNATNAAGAAACTCGGATTNCCCAAAGTAGGAATTGGTCACTCCCTCGGTGAATATACAGCGTTATCACTCTCAGAAATTTTAAGCTACAAAGATGCTTTAAAGATTATCTCAGTAAGAGGTAAAGCAATGCAAGAGGCAGTAGAAGGATCAAGCACTACCCTAGCTGCAGTACTAACTAGTAATTTAAAGGAAACAATTAAATCTGTTGAGGATTTAGTAGAACAAGGTGTTGATATAAATATCTCTAACTATAATGACGCCTCTCAGATTGTTATTGGTGGTTCAAATGAAGATATTGATTACTTAAAATTAAATCCTAAAGATCTTCAAGCAAAAAGAGTCATTCAACTTGATGTTGCTGGAGCATTTCATTCTCCAGTGGTGTCGTCTGCTAAGAATAAAGTCAAAGAAGTCATAGAAGAAATAGAATTTAAAAAAGGTCAATTTAGTGTATACATGAATGTAGATGCAAATATAGCAAAACTTTCAACAGTCAAAGATCAGTTATTAAACCAAATAGATAATAGTGTTATGTTTTATGATCAAATACTAAATATCGAAAAGTTTGAACAACCTGAGTTGGTATCATATCGGACCTGGAAATGTAACTGCTGGCATGGTAAAAAAGTCTATATCTAGTAAGAATGTTAAAGTAGTTAACTCGTTAGACTCTTTAATCGATATATAAATAGGAGAAATTTTTTGAAATCAACAATAACAGGCTGGGGTAAATGTGCACCCGATAACATCATGACAAATGATGATTTAGCAGTTTTTGTAGACACCTTCTGATGAATGGATTCAACAAAGAACAGGAATACAAGAAAGAAGATTTTGCCACGTAAATAATTCTGATATGGCTACGGTGGCTGGTCATCACGCAATAGCTTGCGCTGGTTTAAAACCTGAAGATATTGATGTTGTAATACTTGCAACATGTACACCTGATAGCATTGTTCCCTCTGCTGCTGCACATGTACAAAAAAAATTAGGTGCATCAAATGCTGCAGTATATGATGTTAATGCAGCATGTGCTGGATTTGTGTATGCGTTAGAACAAGGTAAAGCTTTTGTAGAAAGTGGATTATACAAACGAGCATTAGTCATTGGTTCAGAGCATATTACTTGGCTATTAGATTGGTCAGATAGAAATACTGCAGTGCTTTTTGGAGATGGTGCTGGAGCTGTGGTAGTGGAGGAAAGTAAAAACCCAGAAGATGGAGAAATATTTTCATTCGTAAATGGACTCAGTTCTGATAAATTAGATATTCTTGAAATTCCAAATTTTGGCTCAGCAATGGACAGGTTTAAATCTGATGAAGCTGCAAAAGTCAGATGGACATTTGATGGACAAGAAATATTTAAAGGAGGAATTAGGGCAATGGCAACTGCTTCTGAGGAAGTAATCATTAAATCTGGTCTAACAAAAGAGGATATAGGTCTTTTAATTCCACATCAAGCAAATCTCAGAATTGTTGAAGGGTTAGAAAAAATGTTAAAACTACCTAATGCAAAAACTATTAAAAAGGTGCATAAATATGGAAACACTTCGGCAGCCTCTATTCCAACTGCTTTGGTTGATGCACTTGAAGAAGGTGAAATTAAAGGTGGTGAAGTAGCTGTATTAACAGCTGTAGGTGCTGGACTCTCCTGGGGTGCGTGTGCTGTACGTTTAGGTAAGAGAACTGATCCGATTAATACTTCTGATGCAAAGTTACCAGATTTTGATGGAAAAGCTGTTGATACAATTAGAAAGGCAATTGAGTATCAAGTACCTGAAAAACTAGATTTAATATGAAAACAGCTTTAGTAACTGGTGGGTCAAGAGGCATAGGAAAATCTATTTCAATAGAAATTGGAAAAGAATTCCATGTTGTAGTTGGATATGTAAATTCAAAAGATAAAGCTGTTGAAGTATGTGATGTAATCTCATCATCTGGAGGAAGTGCAAGTACAGTCAAAATTGATATCTCTAACAAAGAATCAGTAGATCAAGCATTTTCAGAAATTGAAAAAATTTATGGTTCAGTAGATGTTTTAATAAACAATGCAGGCATAACAAAAGATAACATCCTTCCAAGAATGAAAAATGATGAATGGGAAGATGTTATTCAAACAAATCTGACTGGAAGTTTTTACACATCTCAAAGAGCAACTAAGCAAATGATGAAAAATAAATGGGGAAGAATAGTATTTATATCGTCTGTTGTTGGTTTATCAGGAAACCAGGGACAGTCTAATTATGCTGCATCAAAAGCAGGCTTAATCGGATTGTCAAAATCTATAAGCAAAGAGCTTGGTTCAAGAAATATAACATCCAATGTTATTGCACCAGGTTATATAGAAACTGATATGACGTCCTTTTTAAATGATGAAAATAAAGACGAGATTATAGGACAACTATCAATAAAACGCATGGGTAAACCAGAAGATATTTCAAACATAGTATCTTTTTTATGCAAAGACGAGTCAGAATATATAACAGGACAAGTTATACCAGTGGATGGTGGCTTAACAACGTAATTTGGGGAGTAATTATGGAAACNAATGAAGTTTTTGATAAAGTAAAAAATCTTTTTATTGAAGATCTTGGAATAGATGAATCAAAAGTCACTATGGAAGCAAAATTAGAAGAAGATTTAGAAATTGATTCATTGGGAATAGTAGAAGTAGTAATGGCTTTTGAAGATGAATTTAACATCGAAATAGATGACGAAGAGCTTGCAGATGTTTCAACTGTTGGTGAAGCTGTTAAATTACTTCACTCTAAAATCTAAATCTTATCATGTCTAAAAGACGTGTAGTAATTACCGGTCTAGGAACAATNAATCCCCTAGGTAATAACGTAGATGATTCGTGGNATAAGCTCATAAATGGNGTTTCTGGTATTGATTCTATNAAAAATTTTGATACTAACNATCTTCCAGTATCTTTTGCAGGGGAAGTNAAAAATTTTGATGCAAATGAATACATGGGAAAACAACACGCACGTAAATTAGATAGGTCTGGTCANTTATCAATTTATGCTGTAGAACAAGCTTTAATTGATTCGGGATTTAATCCTNAAGAACGTATGGGTTCTAACTGTGCTGTTGTATTTGGAACTGGTATTGGNGGAATAGGTGCAACAGAAGAAGCCGTTAGAGTATACGATGAAAGAGGTGCTTCAAGAATTAATCCTTTAGCAATTACACAATTGATGCCAAATTCAAGCACAGGTCAAGTCGCAATCAAATTTGGAATTGAAGGACCATCGCTGACAATCACAACAGCATGCGCTGCATCAGCAAATGCAGTTGGTGAAGCAAAAAATATGATTGAAAATGGAATTGTTGACACTGTAGTCACTGGAGGAACTGAATCAGGAACGACACCAATGACAATTGCGGCTTTTGCCCAAATAAGAGCGCTATCGACAAAAAATGAAACTCCTTCTGAAGCTTGTAGTCCTTTTGATAAAAATAGGGATGGCTTTGTAATGGCTGAGGGTTCAACTGTACTAATTTTAGAAAATGAAGAAACTGCTAAAAATCGTGGTGCAAAAATTTACGGATATGTTGTTGGTTATGGTTCTACTACTGATGCTCACCATATAACGGCACCTGCTGAAGGTGGAGAAGGAGCAGTTCGAGCGATGGATAAAGCATTAAAAGATGCAGGTTTATCTGTTGATGATGTTGATTACATTAACGCACATGGAACATCTACACCAGCAAATGATAAAAATGAAACAACTGCAATTAAAACTTTATTTGGTAGCAGAGCATACGAAGTTGATATTTCCTCAACAAAATCAATGACCGGTCACCTTCTCGGTGGAGCTGGGGCTTTTGAATCATTGGTTTGTATTCTTTCTATTCAAAATGGTGTAATTCCACCAACAATTAATTTAAACAACAAAGATAAAGAGTGTGACCTAAACTATACGCCCAACAAAGCAATTAATAAAGATATCAATATTGCTATGTCAAATTCATTTGGTTTTGGCGGTCATAACGGAGTTCTAGTTTTTTCAAAAACCTAATTACTTAGGAAGCATTGATCCACCAATTGAATGAACTCCTCCATCAGCATGTATTATTTCACCAGTTACAACTTCAGATAAATCAGAAAGTAAAAAGTTTATAACTTTGGCAACAGGTTCTGGATTTTTTGTGTCCCAACCAAGAGGTGCTCGTTGATCCCATTCTTCATTCATTTCAGAAAACCCTGGAATATTTTTTGCAGCTGTGGTCGCTAAAGGACCAGAGGCTACAGCATTTACTCTGACCATCTTTTCCCATGTAATATGCAAGATACCTAACAATTGATTGCAAACTAGATTTTGCAACACCTTGCCAGTCATATCCAGGCCATGCCTGTGAATTGTCAAAATCTAAAGCAACAATTGAAGAAGGATTATTAAGAATTGGCTGGAAAGATGTAGCTAAAGTTTTAAGTGAAAATGCAGAAATTTCAAAACTTTTAACAGCGTCGGTAATGTTTGTATTTAAAAAATTTCCACCCATGGCCTCTGTTGGTGAAAATGCTATTGCATGCAAAATTCCATCTAATGAACCAACTTCTTTCTCAATACTTTTCATAGCCTCATCAACTTCTGATTGATCTTCAATGTCCATCGAATATACTTTTATGTCATCTGAAAGTCTTTTTACTGCTCTTTCAGTAATACGAAGGCCCTTGCCAAAACCGGTAGCTACAACCGTAGCACCATTTTCAATAGCAATTTTTGCAGATGCATAGGCAATACTTTTATCTGTAAGAATTCCAGTAATGAGAAATTTTTTATCCTTTAAAATCATATTTGTCCTATAAATATTTGACCAATTAAATAGTTAATATGTATCAGGAAATAATATCTTTTATTGCTCTTCAGTTGTATGACTAATTGAAGCTTGCTCTTCTTTTTTTATAGAATTGCCTGTTACAACTGCAAGTCCAATCTCAACTAATCCAAAAAGGAAGAATCCGTTAAAATCAGTAAACACTGCGAAAGCTATCAATCCGAGACCACCACTATATCTAATAAGATTTAGCTGTTTACCATTCTCAGCACTACCACCAAGCAAAAAGAACGCCATTGCAGCAAAATAAAGTGGCAACCCAATAGATCTAACTATCATTGCTTCTTGGTTTGTTGCAAATTCGGCAGTAAAGTCAAACAAAAATAATCTGTAAACTACCTCAGGTAATATAAATCCTACTAAAACCAAACCCAAGTAAATTAATGGATCTAGTCTGTTAATTAATTTGTAATTCATAGAAGCAATTATATCTTAAAATGCTAAATCTTATAATAAATTAGTTTTAATTATTTCAGCTTGAGCTGCAGCAAGTTTAGCTGTTGGAATTCTGAAGGGAGAGCATGAAATATAATCAATTTGGAGTGTGTTGAAAAATTGTATAGAATTTGATTCACCAGCATGCTCACCACAAACACCTATTTTTAAATCTTTATTAGAGCTTTTGCCTTCACTAATTGAAATCTCAACAACTTTACCTACTGACCCTTGGTCAATTGATACAAAGGGGTCTTCTAGAAAGATATCATTTTCTACATATGAATTGAGAAATTTTGAAGCATCATCTCTTGATAAGCCAAGCGTTGTCTGCGTTAAATCATTTGTGCCAAAAGAAAAGAATTCAGCATGCTCTGCAATAGATGAAGAATTTAAAGCAGCACTTGGTAATTCAATCATTGTTCCAATTGTGAAGTTAAAAGTGAATTTCAATTCTTCTTCTAATTGATTTATTTTTTCTAATAGATATTGTTTCATCTGACTTAATTCTTCTGCATTCATAATTAGTGGAATCATTATCTCAGGTGAAACGCTAAGCTTTTCATTTTTATTTAAGTTGTAAGCAGCTCTAAGGATTGCCTCTACCTGCATTTCATAAATTTCAGGATAGCTTAATCCAAGTCTAACTCCTCTATGGCCAAGCATAGGATTGCTCTCAGATAGCTTTACTAACATCTCTCTAATGTGAGCTGGAGATACACCTATTGCATTTCCAAGCTCGGTCATTTCAATGTCACTTTTTGGTAAAAATTCGTGCATAGGTGGATCAAGTAATCTGACTGTAATTGGTTTATCTTTTAGAAGCATGAATAAATCTTCAAAATCCGAAATTTGATATTTTATTAACTTACTTAATGCTCTCTCTCTACCCTGTTTTGTATCTGACATAATCATTTCACGCATAGGAATAATTCTGTCCCCTTCAAAAAACATGTGCTCGGTCCTACATAAACCAATTCCTTCTGCGCCAAATTCTAATGATTTTTTTGTATCAGTAATTGTCTCTGCATTTGCTCGTATTTTGAGTCTTTTAAATTCATCACACCAATCCATAAGGATATTAAATTCCTCTGAGGGTTTTGGAGGTTCACTTTGAAGTACACCAATATATATTTCACCTAAACCACCGTCAATTGAAATTATGTCTCCTTCATTTAATGTTGTCGATCCATTTGAGATAGTTTTTGAAGAATGATCAATAATTAAACTCTCCGCACCAACTACGCACGGTTTGCCCATTCCTCTCGCAACAACTGCCGCATGACTGGTCATTCCACCTTTTGTTGTTAAAATTCCAACTGAAGAATGCATCCCATGAATATCTTCAGGACTTGTTTCGTCTCTCACTAAAATTACTTCTCTTCCTTTGCCAGCTTCCTCCTCAGCCTTATCTGCATCAAACACAATTTCGCCAACCGCAGCACCCGGAGAGGCATTTAAAGCTTTATTAAATAATTCTTTTTGTTGAGAATCTACAAACTGGGGGTGCAGCAAGTTGGTGATACTATTTGCATCAACCATTGTTAAAGCTTCTTCTTTTGTAACAATTCCCTCTTTCTGCATATCGATTGCAATTTTCACACTTGCTTGAGCAGTACGTTTTGCTTTTCTAGTTTGTAGCAAGTAAATATCTTCATTTTCAATAGTGAATTCAATATCTTGAACTTCTTTGAAATGGTTCTCTAACTTTGTAGAGATTTCTAAAATCTCTTTATATACTTTTGGAAATTTAGATTCCAAAGATTCTTGTTTAATATTTTTAATCTTTTTCATTGGATGTGGCGTCCTTATACCAGCAACGACATCTTCTCCCTGAGCATTGATTAAATATTCACCATACAGCTCTTTGTTTCCGTTTGACGGATTTCTTGTAAAAGCAACGCCTGTACCTGACTTATCGTTGAGATTTCCAAAAACCATTGCTTGTACTGTTGCACCCGTACCCCATGAATCAGGAATATTGTTTATTTTTCTGTATGTAACAGCTCGTTTATTTTGCCAGCTATTAAAGACTGCTTCTATTGCACCTTTGAGTTGATCATATGGATCTTGAGGAAATGTAGCATTGGTAAATCTCTCAACTGTATTTTTGTAAGCATTGATTATCCAGTTAAGCTGTTCAATATTAAAATCTGCATCAGAATCAACATTATCAATACGTTTTTTATTTGCTAATACAGCCTCGAATCGTTCATGTTCAACTCCTAGAACAACATTCGAATACATTTGTATTAAACGCCTGTATGAATCTAGAGCAAATCTCTCATCATTAAATGCTTCTGTTAGTTGAGATATGTTCCATCGTTTAATCCAATATTTAAAATTGAATCCATCATGCCCGGCATGGATACTCTTCCACCAGATCTTACAGATAGTAAAAGTGGAGTTCCTGTATTTCCAAAACTTTTACCAGAGAAGCTCTCAAGCTTTTTTATTGACTCTTTAATCTCATTGTCTAAATCATCTGGAAGCTTTTTATTTTCAGTAAAGTAGTTACAAACCTCTGTTGTAATTGTAAAACCCGGTGGTACCGGAATTCCCATTTTTGACATTTCGGCTAGATTTGCACCTTTGCCACCAAGTAGAGTATTAAGGGAAGAATCACCATCAGTTTCGTCTTTGGAGAACGCAAAAATTAGTTTATTTTCCATGGCACAAATTAAAAATCTACCCCCTAATCTATAATTATATATGGGGGGAACGATATGTCTAAAAATGTAATGGTTATTGGTACTGGCACTATTGGAGAACCTCTTATCGGCCTGTTAGCAGAACATAAAGATGCTCTTGGATTGGAAGAAATTTTATTTTTTAAAAGAACCCCTCTTTCAGATGAAAAAGGGAAAGTTGAAGCTTTATTAAGAAAAGGTGCAAAGATAGTTTCAACTTCAGATGTTATATCAGATTTTAAAAAATTAGGGTTTTCTGACATTGAAGATGTAGAAAAAGCATATAAAGATGCAGGTGTCATTATTGACTGCACTCCAAGCGGTAACGAAAACTGGGAGAATATATATTCAACCCTTGATCAATCAAAAAGATTTATGGCACAGGGATCTGAACATGGATTTGGTCCATTCTTTGCTTGGGGTATAAACAATGATGTTCTTGAAAATGGATCAAACAAATATCTTATTGCATCGTGTAATACACATAATATTGCATCAATAATAAAAACTTTTGCGTTAGATCAGAGTCGTGAACTTGTTGAAGGTCAATTTGTATGTTTGAGAAGAGCCAATGATGTTTCACAAAATGAATCATTTTCTCCATCACCCACTATTACAAAGCACTCAAATCAAGAATTTGGCACACACCATGCAAGAGATGTTCACGAATTATTTGCCCAAGAAGGTAAAAAATTGAATTTATTTTCATCGGCTATAAAATTGCCAACTCAATACATGCACACTTTATGGTTTACGTTACGTTTTACTGACACAATACATTATGAAGATATCATGGAAAATCTACATAACAGTAAATTCTTAATGGCAACAGAAAAAATGTCATCAAACAAAGTCTTTTCTTTTGGAAGAGATCATGGCTATCACGGAAGATTATTATCACATGGAATTGTCGCTGAACAATCACTTCATGTGAAAGATAATGTACTTACTGGTTACTGCTTTACACCGCAAGACGGTAACGCTCTTCTCTCTTCGGTTGCAGGCACTGTTCAACATTACTACAAAGATAGTTGGGCAGAGAAAATGGAGATTTTTAACCGTTACATATTTAAGAATATCTAACTATCTAGAATGCAATTATGGAGAAGATCATTGCTATTGCAATACCAGCCTTATTTTTAGTTGGAATTGTATGGCTNATTATTTCATCAAATAAAAGAATAAATAAGGCACTTTCTGATGCCTCACAGATTTTAGGTTTTACACTTATAACTTCTAAAAATATATTCAGAAAGAAAAGAATCTTTGGTGAAATTGATGGTTTCAAATGTGAGGTAGAAGTATACACAAGAAGTCATGGACGTTCCTCAACTACTTACGTCTCCTTCTTTGCTTTTTTTCCAGAGAG
>JGI24820J26691_1000730_pt1 | contig 10025 bp, 11 predicted proteins | sample METZYME_5_50m_FD_26691 | JGI IMG/M metagenome (IMG submission 26691) | reverse complement strand
CAATTGTCCGATAGCAGAATATTTTCCTGTAAATGATGTTGAAGTCGGTAATGAACTTTTTTATTATATATTTAAAGGTGATCCTTCTCCAAAAGATGGATTTATTAATTTAGATGATAATACACCAGGTTTGGGTTTATCGCTTACTGAAGAATATAAAAAAGATTTTAATATAATCGAATAAAAATTATGTATGAAAGGTTTGGACAATTTATTGATGGTAAGTGGCAAAAGTCTCAAAACAACGAGACATACGAAGTAATAAATCCTGCAACGGAGGAAATTTTAGGACATGCATCTAAAGCTTGTCGTGAAGACGTAGAAAAGGCACTTCTTTCATCTGAGAGTGGCTTTAAAAAATGGAAAAATACTACTCCTTGGGAAAGGTCTAAAGTTTTAAGAAATATTGCTGATAAAATTAGAGAAAAAAAAGATATTTTGGCTAAATGGATGACTTTAGAGGTTGGAAAACCTTTAGCAGAAGGAGTTGGTGAAGCAGGAGGAGCAGCTGATATTTTTGAATGGAACTCTGAAGAAACTAAAAGAATTTATGGACAAACAGTTGAAAGTAGATTTTCAGATACAAGAGTTCATGTATACTATCAACCTGTCGGAGTTGTTGCAGCGCTAGTTCCTTGGAACTTTCCTCTTATTTTAGCATCTAGAAAAATTTCTACTGCCTTAGCTGCTGGATGCTCGGTAATATGTAAACCTGATGTAATAACACCAGGTACTGTAATGGAATTAGTTGATATCTGCAAAGAATGTGGTGTTCCTGATGGTGTTGTTAATTTATTGTCTGGTGATCCACCTTCAATTTCTGAGCAATTGCTAGAGTCAGATATTGTGAAAAAAGTTTCAATTACAGGATCGACCAGAGTTGGAAAGTTAATACTTAAGAAAGCAGCTGATAAAGTTCAAAGAGTAACAATGGAACTAAGTGGTCATTCACCATTTATCGTATTTGAAGATTGTAACATTGAAAAAGTAGCCGATATGGCAATTGCAGCAAAATTTAGAAATAATGGACAAGTATGTATTTCCCCAAATAGATTTTATATTCAAGAAAGTAAGAAAGATGAATTTGTTAACAAATTTATTGAAAAAACTAAAAAATTGAAAATAGGTAATGGTATGGACCAAGGTGTTCAATTGGGTCCTATAACAACTTTAAAAAGANTAGGTGAAATTGAAGAGCTTGTAGAAACAACAAAAAAAGAAGGTGCTAAAGTTTTAATTGGTGGAAAAAGACCATCAGGCTTTAATAAAGGGTATTTTTACGAGCCAACTGTATTTGACAATGTTGATGATAATTTTACTATAATGAAACAAGAACCATTTGGACCTCTAGTTCCCATGCTCTCCTTCAAATCTTTTGATGAAGTTGTTAGAAAGAGCAAATAATAATGATTTAGGATTGTGTAGCTATATTTATACAAACTCAATGGAAAAAGCACATAAAGCTTCAGAGTTAATGGAGACTGGCTGTGTAGCTGTGAACACACCAACGGTTGCAATAGCAGAAGCACCATTTGGTGGTATAAAACAAACTGGATATGGACGTGAGGGTGGATCTATGGCTATTAAAGATTATTTAAATATTAAATACACTCACTTAGGACTTAAAACTTAATAAAGTAAAAATATCCTCTTTAAATTGTTCTAAGCCTTTTTTTGATATAAATTTTTTATAAATGACAAAGATTTTTCCTTTGATATTCATTGTTTTGTGGTCATCAGCATTTATCACAACCAAACCAATTGTTGATCATAGTGAACCTTTTTCGGCATTAGCTTTTAGATTTTTTTTTGTATCTCTAGGTTTTTTAATTTTTTCAATATATAAAAATTTTAGTTTAGTAGTTTCTAAATCAAATTTAATTCAATCAATAGTAAGTGGAGTTTTATTTCATGGAATTTATCTTGGAGGAGTTTTTTATTCAGTATCTGTCGGAATGCCGACTGGTATAGCTGCATTAATTGTAACATTACAACCTATTCTAACAAATATATTGGCAGGTCCAATTCTCAAAGAAAATGTATCCTATCATCAGTGGATTGGAATATTACTTGGATTTTTAGGTGCTACATTAGTCTTGGGTTTTGATATAGGAAAAAATATTCCTTTTGATGGAGTGATAGCAACTATAATTTCTCTAGTATCAATTACATCTGCAACAATTTGGCAAAAAAAAATATCAAATAACTTACCACTAGAAACAAGTAATACCTATCAAGCTCTTGGAGGGTGTTTATTCCATATCTTAATAATAATTTTTTTTACGAAATTTCAAATTAATTTTTCTTTCACTTTCATAGCTGCGATGAGTCATCAAGTTTTGTTAGTCTCATTTGGTGCTTTTACAATTCTGATGTTCCTGATAAGAGAAAATTCAGCAAGTAAAACAACCTCTTTTTTCTTTTTAATACCGTCTGTATCTGCTTTGATGGCTTGGTTGTTTTTAAATGAAAATTTATACTTTATTGACATAATTGGTTTTTTAATTGCATCAATTGGTGTGTATATTGCTACAAGGCCAGAAAAATAATTTTTATGGACACTAAATATTTTGAAAAAATTAGAATTTTTGATGGAGGAATGGGTCAAGAACTTTTAAGCAAAGGCTTAATTTCAAAAGGTACACTATGGTCTGCAAGTGCATTGATTGATAAAGAATTTCATAAATTAGTAATTGATGCACATATTTCATATATAAACGCAGGTGCAGATATAATTGTCACAAATAATTTCTCTGCAAGGAAAATTAGATTTATTCAAAATAAAGTTGTCGATAAATTTCAATACGCTAATGAACAAGCAGGTATTTTAGCAAATAAAGCAAAAGAGATTTCCAAACAAAATATATTGATAGCTGGTTCATTGCCTTCTCAAAGCGATACTTATGTTGAAGATGAAAGAAGTTCATCAGAAATTCAATCTGATTTTGNGGAGCAGGCTAAAATAATAAGCCCTTATGTTGATTTTTTTTATCTTGATGTTGTAAGCAGTGGAAGNGAGATTGAAATTGCCTCAAATATTGTTGAAAAACTNGGAAAAAAGGTGGTAGTAGGCATACATTTAAAAAAGAATTGCAAATTACCTTCGGGTGAGAATATTCAAAATATTATTGAAAAATTTCAATGTAACAGTTGGATAGGTTTAGTTTTTGCTTGTGTATCTCCAGAAATAGTTGAAAAAACATCTGACTTTTTTTCAGATTTAAAACTTCCTTTCGGATTTAAGGTAAATTTATGGGGTATTGAAGAACCAACTCCAGTGCAAACTTTTAATTCGGCAAAACACAATGAAATAGGAACAAATCCAAACATTGCACTTGGTTCAAGAAATTTTAGCGCAAAAGAGTTTTATTTTTTTACAAAAAGAATGGTTGAAAGAGGAGCAAAAATTTTAGGAGGTTGTTGTGAAACTAAACCAGAACATATTAAAGAAATTTCAACTCTTAAATAATTTTTTTTCCACCTGCTTGTCTTACAAAGTAAATTCCAATTACAACAGCTATTAAAGATATTAATACTTTAACAGTAATTAATTCTTTTAGAAATATATAACTAAGTATAGTTCCAAATATAGGTATTAAATAAGACACTTGAGACTGAAAAATTAAACCATTATCAACCAAAATCTTAAATCTCAATAACCAGGCTATGCCTGTAGATACCAGGCCAAGGTAAATTACAGATATAGTTGACTGAATTGATGGATTATATGTCCAAGGTTTTTCGATTAAAAGGGATAAAGGTATTAAAATTATTACTGCCCAAATTAATATAGAACCAGTAACATTCTCATTTTTTTTTTCTTTTATTTTTAAAGTTAGTACACCACCTATTACATAACAAGTAGACCCAACTAAAATTAATATTGCAGAGAAAAAATTACTTTCATTAATTAATAAATTGTCAGAAAATAAGTATACTATTCCTGCAAAACCAATTAAAATTCCAATAGTTTTTGTAAAGTTAAATTTTTCATCTTTCGTATAATAATGTCCCAAGATTGTTGAAGATAAAGGAGTTGTTGACATCAATATTGCAGCTAAATTACTCTGAACAGATTTCACACCATAAGAAATAAGGAAAAAAGGAACAACTAAGTTTATAAAACCAATTATTGCAAACCAATACCAATCTTTTGAAAATGCCTCTACTTTAATTTTTTTATAAAAGCATAAAATTAAAACAGGAATAGCTCCAAAAAATACTCTTAGTAANGCAATGGTTACAGGTCCAAATGAATATGTGGCTATCTTAATATTAAAGAAAGCTGATGCCCAAATTAAAGCTAGAAGGGTTAATAAAATATAATCAATTAAATTTGGTTGTCTCATTCTGTTAAATTTTCAATTTTTCCATTAGTAAGTTTAACTAAATTATTAAAACTAATATCAAATACACAATTTGGATGGCCTGCTGCTGCAAAAATTTTTACAAATCTTTCTAAAGTTATATCAATATAAATTTGTAAGTCTGTAAGATGTCCAACTGGTGAAACACCTCCTATCGTATATCCAGTATGTTGTTTTACNTCATCAGGAGATGCCATTTTTATGTCGTTAAAATTAGTGATTTTTTTTAATTTCTTTAAAGAACATTTTTTATCTCCTGCTACTAAGCACAAAATAAAGTTTTTCTCTGTTTTAAAAAGAAGACTTTTTACAATTGCACCAATTTCACAGTTCAGTGAATTAGCAGCATCAATTGCAGTTCTAGCGGAAGTTTTTAATTCAATAACATCAAGGGAACCATCAAAATCTTTAAGTGCTCTTTTTGCTCTTANCACTGGTTCTTTGTCTATTANATTCATATCAATCTATAGTTGTTAAAAAAAATGNGCAATTTTGGTTATATATATGTAAAAAATGCATACGTGTTATCTATTTTATATGCATTATTTATCATTTTTTTAATGTTAATCACCCCGAATTACAAAATTAATAGGAGTAAATTATGAGCGCTAGTGATGTACTTAAAATGATCAAAGACAAAGAGGCTGAATTTGTNGATCTTAGATTTACAGATCCAAGAGGAAAACTTCAACACTTAACAATGGATTCTACGATAGTAGATGAAGACATGTTAAATGAGGGTGTGTTTTTTGATGGTTCGTCAATAGCTGGTTGGAAAGCAATTAATGAGTCTGACATGATACTAAAACCAGATTTTTCAAGAATGTTTATGGATCCTTTTACTTCTCATAACACATTGGTTTTATTCTGTGATATTTTGGATGCAGTAAAGAAAAACCCTTATGAACGTGATCCAAGAGGTATAGCTAAAAAAGCAGAAGAGTATTTAAAAGCTTCAGGTATTGGTGATAAAGCTTTTTTTGGACCAGAGCCAGAATTTTTTGTATTTGATGATGTAAGAATTAAAAACGATATGAATGAAACTAGTTTTGCTATTGATAGTACTGAAGGTCCTTATAATTCTGGTAAAAGATATGAAAATGGAAATATGGGGCATAGACCTGGCATTAAAGGTGGATATTTTCCAGTTCCACCAGTTGATAGTGGTCAGGATATGCGTGGTGAATATTTGAAAGGACTTAAGGATGTTGGTATTAAAGTTGAAAAACACCACCATGAAGTTGCTCCAAGTCAACATGAACTAGGTATGTATTTTGGTACGTTAGTAGACCAAGCAGATAATGTTCAGTTGTATAAATATGTTGTTCAAATGGTTACACACTCATTTGGAAAAACAGCAACGTTTATGCCAAAGCCTGTAGCAGGTGATAATGGTTCAGGTATGCATATACACCAATCTATTTGGAAAGGTGATACTCCAGTTTTTTCTGGTGAAGCTTATTCAGGATTGTCTGAAACAGCATTATTCTATATTGGAGGAATATTAAAACATGCTAAAGCAATTAACGCATTTGCTAACTCTACAACAAACAGTTACAAAAGATTAATTCCAGGTTTTGAAGCACCAGTTTTATTAGCATATTCAGCACGTAATAGATCTGCATCTTGTAGGATACCAATTACTTTAAGCAAAAAAGGTGCAAGATGTGAGATTAGATTCCCAGATGCTGCAGGAAACCCTTACTTAACTTTTGCGGCAATGCTTATGGCAGGTATAGATGGTATTAAAAATAAAATTCATCCTGGTGAGTCTTTTGATAAAGATTTATATGAATTACCTGAAGAGGAGGTAAAAAGCATTCCAACAGTTTGCGGATCTTTAAGAGAAGCAATGGAAGCATTAGATAAAGACAGGGAATTTTTAACTCAAGGTGGTGTATTTACTGATGATCAAATAGACGCTTATATAGCACTAAAGTTTGAGGAGATTCATAAATTTGAACATACACCTCACCCCGTTGAGTTTGAGATGTATTACAGCAGTTAATAAAAACTACTGTTTGGTTGATGCAATTGAATCTTTGTTAATACCTTTTTTAACAACGTAATCTTGAGTACCATTTGCTCCAGTCTCAACTTCTTTACGTAAAACTTTAAAGAACGATCTTTCTTTCAAGTTATCTTTAAGATCTTTAACAAGATTTTTAAATTCAAATTTGTTCATAACGAATTAATATCACAGATATGCGTTTTAAACAACTCTGGTATGCACTAAACTTATACTAGATTTTGAAAGACTCTCCGCAACCACAACGCTCAGTTTCATTGGGATTATTGAACACAAATGAGGATGAAAATTGCTCTTTCTTATAATCCATTTCTGTACCAAGAAGATAAATCACTGCNGCAGAATCGATAAAGACTTTTACNCCTTTATCCTCAATTACTTCATCATTAGGATTTATTTCTTTAGTATATTCCATGATATAAGACATCCCTGCACATCCACCTGATTTTACTCCAACTCTTACACCTATAGAATTTTGCTGATCTTGAGACATAATCTCTTTTATTCTAGTCGCTGCATTATCACTTAAAGTTATAATTTGTTTCGTCATAAATTTAATTCTAATTTGGCTGCCTCCGACATCATAGATTTGTTCCATGGAGGATCCCAAACCAAATCTAAATNAACATTGTTCACTTCATCAAGTCCCATTATACTNTCTTTAACTTCTTTAGGCAAACTTTCAGCAACTGGACAGTTCGGTGTTGTAAGTGTCATCTTAACTTGAACATCTTTATCTTTAATCGTTATATCGTATATCAACCCTAATTCGTAAATATTTACAGGAATTTCAGGATCATATATTTTTTTAATTTCAGATATTACTTTTTCTTTTAAATCCATTTTAGTTTTCAGTATTTACTATTTTTTGAAAATCATCTATCGCTGAAGTTAAAGTGTGCCAAGATAGAGTGGCACATTTTACTCTCATTGGATACTGTTTTACACCTGATAGACACATTAATTTAGTTTTTTCATCTTCATTTAAGATTTTATTTTGAAGTTCCTCTTTTTCTTTGATCATATCTAAAAAATCGTTTACGATTTCTTTTACTTCTGTTTCCTCTTTACCTTTTACTAGATCTGTCATTATCGAAGCTGACGCCATTGATATAGCACACCCATGACCTTCAAATGAAATATCCTCAACTTTTTTATTTTCGTTTAATTTTAAATAGATATGAACATTGTCACCACATAAAGGATTATGTCCTTTTGCATCTTTATTAAAGTTTTCTGTTTTTCTTAAATTTCTAGGATTTTTACCATGATCCAAAATAATTTCTTGATATAATTCTTTTAGGTCCATTATAAATTAAATATTTTTTTACAATTTTCTATTGATTTACTTAATTGATCGATATCATCTTTAGTATTATATACTCCAAACGATGCTCTTGCAGTAGCTGGTAATTTAAGCTTTTCATGTAATATTTGACAACAATGATGTCCTGCTCTGATTGCTACTCCATCTTCATCAAGAATAGTAGCAATATCATGTGGGTGTACGCCTTCAATGATAAAAGAAATCACTCCACCTTTATTTTTTGGATTACCAACAATTTTTATTGAATTATTTTTCCTCAAAATATCTAATCCGTAATCCAATAGCTCTTTCTCATGATNCTCTATATTTTCAATACCAACTTTTTCCATAAATTTAATAGACTCGTTAAATGCAATTACTTGGGCTGTTGCCATTGTGCCTGCCTCATATTTATTTGGTAATTCTCCATAGGAAATTCCAGTTTTTTTAACATCATTTATCATTCCTCCNCCACCTTGATATGGCGGTAGATCATCTAACCATTTCTTTTTTGCGTATAAAACCCCAATTCCTGTAGGACCGTACATCTTATGTCCCGATATAGCATAAAAATCACAATCTAATTCCTGCATATCNAATTTTAAATGTGGTGCNCCTTGNCANCCATCTACTAAAACAGGGATATTTTTTGAGTGCGCAAGTTCTACNATTTCCTTAATTGGNAATATTGCTCCAGTTACATTTGATAGATGAGTAACACTTATAATTTTTGTTTTNTTGGTTATTTTNTTTTTTATTGCTTCAATAGTTACCTCGCCTGCCTCATTAATTTCTGCAAATTCAATTTTAATTTTTTTTGAATTTCTCAGGAAATGCCAAGGAACATAATTTGAATGATGTTCAAGCTCTGTTAATAATACTTCATCACCTTCTTCTAAATACTTTTGACCAAATGTATTAGCTACAAGATTAATTGCCTCTGTTGCACCTTTAGTAAATACAATTTCGTTCTTATCTTTTGCATTGATATATTTTTGAACTGATGTTCTAGTGTTTTCATAAAGATTAGTTGCTGCTACAGCCAAATAATGAACACTTCTACCTACGTTAGAAAACTCCTTAGAATAAAAATCATATATTCTATCGATTACCACCCTTGGCTTTTGTGAAGAGTTTGCACTGTCCAAATAAACTAAATCATTATTTTGAATTTTTTCATCAAATATTGGAAACTCTTTTTTTATATTGTCTATGTTCATTCTTTTATTCCAATCATATTTTTAATAAGGTTTTTTATTTCTGAGTCTGTTATTTTTTCTACTACATCAAGTAAAAAACCATTTATCAATAACTCTCTTGATTGCTGATAACTTAAACCTCTAGACATCAAATAAAATATTGAATCCTCATTTAAACTACCCGATGCAGAACCATGAGAACATTTAACATCGTCAGCATAAATTTCTAACTCTGGCTTTGCGTTGAACTCTGATTCTTTGTCTAGTAATATTGCTTTACTTAGTTGATAACCATCAGTTTTTTGTGCATCTGAATTCACAAANATTTTTCCTTGATATACGGCATTTGAATTTTTCTCTAAAACACTTTTTATTAACTGATAGCTTTTTGTATTCTCGGTTAGGTGATTTATAGTTGTTCGGATTTCATGATGATTGTTGTTATTTAACGAGAAAATACCATTCACAAATGCTGATGCATACTCTCCATTTAAATCACAATTTATCTCATTTTTTAAGAAATTAGATCCTGAGGATAAAATAAAGGTTTCGGAAATACTATTTTTTTCTTGTTCAATATTATTGAAGAAATATTTTATATTATCGTTTTGAAATTTATCTAATTTATAATTTTTTAAGATTGAATTTTCTTTTAAATTAAAGTTATAAAAAATATTAATAAAATTTTTCTTTGATGTGTCGTTAAAATAGTCAATTACTCTTAATGAACTATTTTTATCTAGTTCAAAATCTAGTTTTAAATTTATATTTTTAGACCAAATTTTTGAAGTAGTAGTATGATAAATAATAAGCGGCTTTATCAATTTATATCCATTTTTAACCAGAATTTTAAATGATTTATTTGTAAAAGCGTTGTTTAAATCAGATAGAGAGTTTTTAGCATTAAATTTGTTAATAGTTTCTGATTGATCAATTATTTCTATTTGCTCCTTCCTTTCGTAATTAAAATCAATTTTTTCAATTCTACCATTTATGAATACTATTTTATTATGCTCGAGACCATCTACAAATATAGATGTATCAATTTTGTTGGTAGATGTATAATCGCTATAAAAACTTAATTCTCCAATATTTTTTTTTATTATTTGATTTAGGTCTGAAAA
>JGI24820J26691_1000729_pt1 | contig 10026 bp, 10 predicted proteins | sample METZYME_5_50m_FD_26691 | JGI IMG/M metagenome (IMG submission 26691) | reverse complement strand
CCAGGAATTTCTTCAAATTCCATAATATCTGAATACATTTTTTTAATATTGCCAAGAATATTTCCTGACATTAATAAACTATTTGCACCATGAACAAATAGAGCAGGACATCCAAATGAAAATTGATAACCAAATAATCTTTCAAGACTATTAAACATAGAATCATCAAACTTCCATCGCCATCCCTCATCAGTCTTTCGAACAGAGTGTTCCGAAATATATCTCACAAACCAATCATTTAGACATTCTTGTTCAGGTAAAAGCCTAAATCTTTTTAATATGGTAGTTTTATCTGGATAATATTTAATCATTCTTAATGGACCACCTTCGTGCTGAGAAGGATCCCAGTCAGGAGGTCTTATAAAGGTATCAATCATGATTAGGCTTGAAACAAGTTCTTTTTCTTCTGATGCAACATATGCTGCAACTTGACCTCCAAGTGAGTGTCCAACAATAAAGACATTATCGATAAGCATATCTGATTTTTCTTTTTCGATAATTGAAATAATACACTGACCAAAATCTTTGATACTGTATTTTTCTCTAAAACCAGAATCACCCATACCAGGAAGATCAACAGCAATTACATTAGCATTTTTAGTAAAATGAGGAGCTATCGGATACCACCATCTTTTATGTGCACCTGTTCCATGAATAAGTATTAAAAGGTTTTTATTTTCTGAATCAGAATTCCACTTTGAATAAGATAAATTTCCTTTTGGATTTTTAATTACACATTCTGATGGTTCTATATTTATAGCATCAAAAAACCAATCAGGAGCGTTTGCTATATCTTTTATAAGATTGTCAGTTATTCTCATAAGCAGTATTCTAAGCTATATCAATTGAATATATGAATAAAAATTTAACTCCAGCTGCAACTGTTCTTGTTTTAAAAGACTCAAATGAGGGATTTGAAGTCTTAATGGTAAAAAGATCTAAAAAGTCTCCTTTTGGAAATTTATATGTTTTTCCCGGTGGAAAAATAGATGAAGATGACCTCCATAAAGATTGGAAATCATATTGTGATGGTCATAATGATGCGAGTGCTTCTGAAATTCTGGGTTTAAGTGACAGTGGTTTAGGTTATTGGGTGGCATGCATAAGAGAAAGCTTTGAAGAGGTTGGGATATTATTAGCAAAAAGGAAATCTGGCGAAATACTTGACTTGGAAGGACACGACAAAAAAAAGTTTGACAAATATAGACAGGACCTAATTAAACAAAAAATATCTTTTTTAGAGATTTGTAAGAGAGAGGAGCTAATACTTTCAACTGAGAATATCGCTCCATTATCGCATTGGATAACTCCTGATTTTGAAATTAAACGTTTTGATACTAGATTCTTCATTGCTTATTTACCAGAAAATCAAATTGTTCAGCATGATGGTATGGAGTTAACTGATAGCCTATGGATAAATCCTAATGATGCTTTGAAAAAGGCAATGGAAGGGGATATGCAAATGATTTTACCAACAACAGAAAATCTAAAATTATGTTCAAGTTTCAACTCAGCAAGAGAAATGCTCGAGAACCAAAAAAATCTTACAAAAAATGATATTAAGCCTATATTACCCAAGTTTTATAAAGAAAATGGAACATGGAATGTTTTATTTCCTGGAGATGAGGGTTACGAGGATCACTAATGCACAATATTATAAAAAAAATTACTGCAAACAATGGAGGAGTTTTCACCGGAAATGGAACAAATACATATCTAATTGGGAAAGAAGATATAACATTAATTGATCCTGGCCCAAATGATTCCGAGCATATAGAGAAAATTTTATTATTAGGCGGAGATAGGATTAAGAGAATTTTGGTTACACATACACATAAAGATCATTCACCAGCAGCATTGCCAATTTCAAAAGAGTTAAATATTCCAATGTTTGGAAGATTGGTTGATAGGGATTCTGAATGGGAGGATGAAACATTTATTCCTGATACCGTATTAAATCATGGTGACAATATTTCAACTAATGAGTATTCACTTGAAACTATTCATACTCCTGGACATGCATCCAATCACTTATGTTTTTATATGAAAGATATCAAATGTTTATTAACTGGAGATCATATTATGGATGGATCTACTGTTGTAATAGCTCCCCCAGATGGAAACATGACTGAGTATATAGACTCATTAAAGTTACTTGAAAATTATGATATTAAATATTTTGCTCCTGGACATGGCAACTTCATGGAGGAGCCTTCAAAGACAATCCAATCGATTATTAGACATAGGTTATCAAGAGAATCTAAGGTAATGAGATGTGTTGAAAAGAAAAAAAACTCTAATATCGATGAATTATTATTGTTAGTTTATGATGATGTGCCTGAAATGCTTCATCCTATTGCTAAGATGAGCTTGTTAGCTCATTTAATTAAACTTGAGGAAGAGGGCTATCTCAATAAAAATAAAAATAATTACTCTTTGTCTTGATCATCTATATCAATTTCAAGATTAAATTCCTTCTTTTCTTTTCTTTCACTATTAATTTTTTTTGAATCTACTTTAGCCATTTCATTATCTATACAATCATTTGAATCATAAACCTCGGTTTGTGGAACTTTATGGTCTTTATTAAAAGGCACAGGCGGATGAGGAACAGGTAGTTGCATACATGTTACCAATCCTCTTGAGTTAACTTTACTTAATAATGAGGGATCAGCAGTAGGTAGCATTGATTTGTCATAATTCTGATTAGTATTACAACCAAACAAAATTAGAATTGGAATTAGTCTTTTCATAGTTTTTTACTGTTTTCGAGTAAAGATTCAACAACGGCTGGTTCAGCAAGAGTAGTTGTATCTCCAAGATTGTCGAAATCACCCTCAGCAATTTTTCTTAAAATCCTCCTCATAATTTTTCCAGATCTAGTTTTTGGAAGACCTGGAGCATTTTGAATAAGATCAGGTTTTGCAATGGGACCAATTTCTTTTGAAACAAAATTAACAAGCTCTTTCTCAAGATCCTCATTAAAATTTTCACCCTTCATTAAGGTAACAAACGCATAAATACCTTGTCCTTTAATTGGATGTTGAAATCCTACAACTGCTGCTTCAGCGACAGAATCATGAAGAACTAAAGCACTTTCAATTTCTGCAGTTCCAAGCCTGTGACCAGAAACATTTAAAACATCGTCAACTCTGCCAGTTATCCAAAAATAACCGTCTTCATCACGTCTAGCTCCATCACCTGTAAAATAAATATTTTCGTATGTCTCAAAGTAAGTTGATATCATTCTCTTGTGATCTCCATAGACACTTCTGATTTGACTTGGCCATGAAGACTCGATAACTAAATTACCTGAGGTAGCACCTTCTAATGCTTGGCCTTCCTCATCATAAATTGCTGGCTTTACACCAAAAAAAGGTAGTGTAGCCGATCCGGGCTTTACTGGTGTGATACCAGATATTGGAGATATCAAAACAGAGCCTGTTTCTGTTTGCCACCAGGTATCAATAACATCACATGATCCATTACCTACTACTTTATAATACCAATCCCATGCTTCTGGATTAATTGGCTCACCCACAGTGCCAAGAACTCTTAGTGACTCCCTTTTAGTTTTTAGAACAGGCTCGTCTCCTTGGGACATTAAAGCTCTTATAGCTGTTGGCGCTGTATAAAAAACATTGACATTATATTTATCGCATACTTCCCAACATCTTGATGAACTAGGATAGGTAGGCACTCCTTCAAACATAATCGTCGTTGTTCCATTTGATAGGGGACCATACAAAATATAAGTATGTCCGGTTATCCAACCAACATCAGCAGTGCACCAATATACGTCAGATTCATCTATACCGAATAAATATTTGAAACTCATATGTGCACCTAGCAGATATCCAGCTGTAGTGTGGAGTACTCCTTTTGGTTTTCCTGTAGATCCAGATGTATAAAGAATAAATAGTGGATCTTCTGCGTTCATTGGTTCAGGCTCACAAGTTAGGTCAACGCCTTTAGATAGTTCCTCGTACCATAAATCTCTATGCTCAACCCAATTTATTTGATTACCTGTCCTTTTGATAACTATTGTATTTTTCACATTTGGACATTTCTCTAGAGCTTCATCAACATTCGCTTTTAAAGGAATTTTCTTTCCACCTCTCACACCTTCATCAGCAGTGATTACTAACTCGCAATCAGCATCTAAAATTCTATCTTTTAAAGATTCTGGTGAAAAACCGCCAAAAACAACAGAATGAATAGCTCCAATCCTAGTGCAAGCTAACATCGCAAATGCAGCCTCTGGGATCATTGGCATGTATATACAAACTCTAGATCCCTTAGAGATTTGAAGATTTTTTAGAACATTTGAAAATTTGCAAACTTCCTCATGCAATTCCTTGAAAGAATATGATTTAGAGTCTCCAGGCTCATCTCCTTCCCAAATTAAAGCAGTTTTTTCAGATCTTTCTTTGAGATGTCTATCGAGACAGTTTTCGCTTACATTTATTTTTCCAGCTTTAAACCATTCCGTATTTGCAAATTCACCATTATGAACCTCATCAAAATCTTTTACCCAAGATAGGTTTTCAAAAGCCATCTTTTTAAAAAAATCTGTTGGGTTGTTGATTGATTCTTCATACAACTTTTTATATTCATCAAGATCTTTAATATGAGGATTGGACGCTTTTGCTTGAATTGAATTTTTTGTCATAAATCTAAATTATAGAAGGTTGAGGATTTACAAAATTCTTTCCTTTAGGATTAGACATTATCATTGTAATGAGTGCCTCATAATCATTTTCATTAGATTCAAGATTGATATCTGATGCATTAATTATTAATAAAGGGGCTGCTTTATAGTCTAGAAAAAATCGTGAGTATGCATCATTCAATCTCTCAAGATAATCTAATGTTAGGTATTGTTCATTTATATTGCCTCTTTTTGTAATTCTTTCTTTCAAGATTTCAATCGGTGCCTGTAAATATATGACCAAATCTGGAGTAGGGGCATCAAGTGTTATGTGCTCATATACCTTGTCATATAGATTCATCTCTTCATTTGATAGTGTTACTTCCGCAAACAATCTATCTTTTTCAATTAAAAAATCTGCAACACGAACATTTTCAAATAAGCTTCTTTGTTTTAAATCTTGAATTTGCTGCATCCTCTGAAAAAGAAAGAATAGTTGAGTGGCTAATGCTGATTGACTTGGGTTCCTGTAAAAGTTTTTAAGAAATGGATTTTCTGCAGGTTGTTCTAAAAACGCATCGTAATTGAATGTTTCTGCAATTTTATTTGCTAATGTGGTTTTACCAACACCAATGGGCCCTTCTATAGCAATATATTTTGGTAAAGGTATTTCGTCTAAAGCTGGCTTCATTTAAATAATAATCTTTTAATATATAGATTATCTTAACTCTTGTGAGAAACCAAATGTTTTAAATGATTCGTGTTGGCTTTTTTCTTTAAGTGAACTGATCAGAGATTTTTTTAGGTTTTCATCATTTTTTTGAAAATCAGTCCACCATTTTCCAAGACTCTTTGTTTCACCTGAAGATTTTTCTCTGATAAGCATAAAATCGTAAGCTGCTCTAAATCTAGGATGTTTGAGTGTCTTATATGGTTGTTTACCAATTCTACTGTGAAGTTTTAGTTGTAAAACCCATATATCTTTAATGTACGAATGAAATTTTCTTGGAATCGCAGTAATTCTTTGTTGACTTCTTAATATTGGATCCATCGATCTAAAAAATTTTCTAAGATTNATATCTCCCTTCATNGAACATTTNTCNATAAGCTGTGGCCACAAAAGCGCTGCNAAGAGGAATCCTGGAGTTACAGATTGATTATTTGTTAGTCTTTTGTCAGTATTTCTTAATGATTCAGTTATCAANTTCCTTGTGAATTCATTTTGTTCTGGCTCCGTTGTTATTAAAAACTTNCTCAGTCCAAATGAATTAAGTTTATTAAAGTTTTTCTCTGCCATACCACTTAAAAACATTTTGCAAAATTCATCAAAGATCCTTGCGTTAGAAATACTTGATAAAAGATGACCTTTTTCATAAATAGCATCTTTAATTTTTGTGTCTATTTTAAATTTAAGTTTGTTACTAAATCTTATGGCTCTTAAACTTCTTACTGGATCTTCTGAAAATCTTTTCCTAGGATCTCCTATTGAAACAATAATTTTTTTATGAATATCTCGCATACCATCTTTATGACCGATGATCTTCTTAGTTTTCGGACAATAGTAAAGAGCATTAACTGTAAAATCTCGTCTGTAGGTATCTTGATCAAGGTTACCCCAAATATTATCTCTAATTATTTTTCCAGATTGATCTTTGACTAACTCTCCGTCATTGCTACTTATTTCACCAGACCTAAAGGTAGCTACCTCAATAAGCTCTGACCTATTAAATACATGAACTAATTTGAATCTTCTTCCAATTATTCTGGAAGCTTTGAATATTTTTCTAACCTGTTCTGGTGTTGCATCTGTAGCTATATCAAAATCCTTTGGATTAAGGCCACACAAAAGATCTCTGACACAACCTCCTACTAGATAACCTTGAAATTTATTCTTTTGAAGGTCCTCAATAATGGAAATGGCAAATTTACTTATTTTTTTATTATTTATCAAACTAGATTTTTGATAATAGCTTTATCGTTACCCGCTGAGTTGTTTCTCTTTAATTTCATCTAAGGTTTTACAATGAATACAATGAGTAGCTGTAGGCCTTGCTTCGAGTCTTTTTATACCAATCTCATCGCCACAAGATTCACACCATCCATAATCATCTTGTTTAATTTTCTCAATGGATATGGCAATTTTATTGGTTAACTTTCTCTCTCTATCTCTTGTCCTTAGTTCAAATGCAAATTCTTCCTCTTGCGAGGCTCTATCTACAGGATCAGCATATGTTTCACCCTTAGTTTTTAGGTGATCAAAAGTTTTTTGCATTTCTTCTTTTAAATGTTCTTTCCATAAGCAGAACAGCAACAAAGTGCCTTTTCATGGCAGCGCTCATGTATTTTTCATTTTTCTTTGCCTTGTATGGCGCAATTTTTGATTTATTGTTAGCAACAGTTCCTGTAATTCTAGTTTTCGCTACTTTTGAATGAGTTGTTTTTTTAATTTTTGAAACTTTTTTTGGTGCGACTTTCTTTGCACTAGATTTGGCAGCTACTTTTTTTGCTGGCTTTTTTTTAGATTTAGTTACTTTTTTTACTACCATAGATTTATGAAAAATTTTTAAGGTGGTGAAAATATCAGATACAGGCTAAATATGCTAGCTTTTTTTTAATTTATTTAAAACTTCTTTATATCCTTCCGGAGTAAGTCTAGGTCCAAATGTTTCAACTATTTTAGAAGATGCAAAGTTAGAGAACTCAGCACATTCAGACAAATTAAGGCCATTTAAATAAGCATGCATAAAAGAACCGGCGTACATATCTCCAGCTCCATTAGTATCGACAGGTGAAATAGGCACTGCTGGCGAGAATATTTCCTGACCGTTATTAATAACTATGCTCCCCTCAGCTCCCTTAGTAATAGCAATCATATATGACTGTTCTTTAAAAAAATTTATTGCATCGTCTAAAGTTTCTGTCCCAGCAAATGCAGTTGCTTCGTCATCATTACAAAATATCATGTCAATTCCATACGATTCTATTTCAGCAAATTTATCTCTAAACCCCATAACAATACCAGCATCTGATAGTGACAGTGCTTTTTTGGTGTTTTCATTTTGCACGTGATTTAGCACGGACGTGACAGCACTAAAATTTTCATCACTTGTTACCATATAACCCTCGATATAAAAAATTTTAGAATTATGAACCGCATCATAATCAATATCTTTAGAGCCAAGGTAAGCACTTATACCCAACATACTACTCATAGTTCTCTTGGCGTCTGGCGTCACGAATATTAAACATTTTCCAGTCGGCATTTCTGAGGCCTCTTTACTAAAACCGATATGCTTTACTCCAGCCTTTTGAAGACTCTCAAGATATTTTTTTCCGTCTTCATCATTTGCAACTCTGCAAACGTGATGGCATTTGGAACCATAATATGAAGCTGCTACCAAAGAATTTGTTGCTGAACCGCCACAGTCTGATACAGATTCCACACCCATAGATTCTAGTTTTTGGATTATAGGACCATGTTCCTCAGCAGATGCAAGTGTCATTGAATCTGCCTCAAGACCAATTTCATCCAAGAATTCATGATCAACCATATACTGAGTATCTACAAGAGCATTTCCAAGAGCACTAATGTCATATTTCATTTTATATTCCTTCTTTTAAAATTTTTTCTACAATTTTTATTGTATTACTAATTTCAGTTTTAGTATGTTTTGTTGAAATAAAACCTGCCTCAAATTTTGATGGAGCAAAGTAAATTCCATTATCAATACATTTGTTAAGAAATTTTTTAAATTGTTTGTCATTTGTATTTTCTACATCTACAAGATTGCTTGGTAGTTTTTCAGAAAAAAAGAAGCCAAACATTCCACCAATTTGATTCGTAGAAAAGGGAATATCGTGACTTTCAAAAAGTTTTTTCATACCACTTAAGAGATTTTTTGCCTTATTTTCTAACTGTTGATAGGGATTTGTTTCTATTAATAACTTAATTAAAGTTGATCCTGCTGCCATTGCTAAAGGATTCCCGGATAGAGTGCCTGCCTGATAAACTGGGCCATTTGGCGCGAGGCAATCCATTACCTTCTTTTTACCCCCAAAAGCTCCAACAGGAAGCCCACCTCCAATAACTTTTCCTAAAGTAGTTAAGTCAGGCTTAATTCCATATAATTCTTGAGCTCCACCAAGAGAAACTCTAAAACCTGTCATAACTTCATCAAAAATCAATAATGAGTTATTTTCAGACGTCTTATTTCTTAATAATTTTAAAAATGATTTATCGCCAGGTACAAATCCCATATTTCCTGCTATAGGCTCAACAATAACTGCAGCAAGATCATCTTTCACTTTATTAAATATTTTTAAAAAATCATCTTTATTGTTAAATTCACAGCTAAGAGTTTTTTTTGCCAATTCATTTGGAATACCAGGTGAATCAGGCAAACCAAATGTACTCACGCCTGAACCTGCTTTAATCAAAAGTGAATCAACATGGCCATGATAGCAACCATCAAATTTAATGATTTTATTTCTGTTTGTATATCCTCTAGCTAGCCTAACAGCACTCATTGTTGCTTCAGTACCTGAGTTCACCATTCGAATCTTTTGAATGGAAGGGAAGCATTTTTTAATGAGCTTAGCTGTATCAGATTCAATACTTGTGGGAGCACCGTAACTAGTTCCAAGTTCTAATTGCTTTGAAATAGCTTTTATAATTTTAGGATTTGAGTGACCTAAAATCATTGGACCCCATGAACCAATATAGTCAATATATTTATTGTTATCAGCATCAGTAAGATATGGACCTTTTGCTTTCTTAAAAAAAATAGGATTTCCATTAATATTTTTAAAAGCTCTTACAGGAGAATTTACGCCACCTGGCATGTGAAGCTTTGCCTCTTTATATAGCTCAATGGATTTATTTATTTTGCTCATAAATTTAAATCTCTAGTAAACTCTTCAACTTTTTTCCAATCAGTGAATTCGAAGGTTTTGGATGTGTCTGTTGGACCATTTGTGATCCACATAATAAATTTTATTGCATATTTATCAAAAAATTTATAACTAGGGTAATCTATTTTACCTGCAAATACTCCAATTTTTTTTGGCACCCAATTAATATTATTTAAAAATTTAATTACGTATGGGTTTGTTTCTGGAGAGCTTTTTTCTTCCTTTCTTGCAACAACATTTACAGAGAAAAAAGCATTATCTTTATTTTCTATTTGCTTGATATTGTTGTCTATAAATTTAAATACTTCTTTTCTATATTTGCCATACCTAATACTTGCTCCTATTACTATTGTTTCATATTGATCTATGTTTTTTACCTCACATATTGGAAGAACCTCCACAAAAGTATTATTAGATAAATTTGAGATTCTTTTACAAATCTCTTTTGTTTGACCATCAACAGT
>JGI24820J26691_1000728_pt1 | contig 10026 bp, 9 predicted proteins | sample METZYME_5_50m_FD_26691 | JGI IMG/M metagenome (IMG submission 26691) | reverse complement strand
CTTGCCGGCCCAGTTTCTCCGTAACCAGAAATATCGCAAGTAATTAGTTTGGGGTTTTGCTTTCGTATTTCTTCTGAACCAAAGCCTAATCTTTTCGTTGCCCCTGGAGCCAGATTCTGAACGAAGACATCTGCTTTCTTTATCAGTTGGTGCATAAGTTTTATATCTTTTTCAGATTTCAAATCTAGGACAATGGATTCCTTTCCATGATTGGTCCATAAAAAATAAGAACTATCACCATTAGCGGCTGAGTCATAACCTCGGGCAAAATCCCCTTCAGCACGTTCAATTTTTATGACCCTTGCACCCATATCAACCAGCCTTGATGTACACAAAGGCGCTGCTAGTGCCTGTTCTAGAGAAACAACAAGCAAATCAGAAAATGGGTTGTCCAAATCTTTGTCCTTTTTATTCTTTATTGGTTATCGCAACATTTTGGTAATTTCATCGAGGTCTCTGATTTCTTCCAGGTTAATTATTTTTTTAGCAACTTGCCCTGCTTTATCTACTCCGAGAACAGGTAAACTTAGTTTATGGAATTTTTCTTGTATTTCCCCTGAAGTCATCCGATTGTTTGGATCGCCTTTTGCAAAAATTTGTTTGCCAGAGAATTTCCTCCCATCCTGAGTTTTGATGTCTACTATCGATGCAACAGTGTTTGGGTGTTCTTCAGCAAGTTGAGTACTAGAGTCAATTTTAATGCGCGACATTATTTCGTTTATTTCTGGATCAGCTAGAGTGTCTTCCGTAAATCTTTCAAGTGATACTGCACCGTCTTGAAGGCCAAGTGATACGGCAAAGGGTGTACTCAAGCGGGCTGCCAAAGGACTTTTAGGCGTATAATTCATTCCTTGGCCAGGCATTGTCTCAGACTGAATGATACTAACTTCCGCAATATCATCTTTTTTCAATCCGTTTTCTTTAACCAGCTCTAGGGTTTTTGAAATTGCAGTGTGGCTACATTGGATAGTAGGAAAAGATTTTAGCCCACCAACACTTATTTCGTAATATTCACCCAATCGATCAAGCAATGGTTCAAAATTTGGTTCTTCTGAAAAGGCATTGAAGAATCCTGAGGAATATTCAAGGATTCCTAATGGGCCCGTCGCCCCATTTTTAATTAACTGGGCGAACAGTACCGCTTTCATCGCGGCCATAGCTGGATGTAAACTTTTGGAAAAATCGCCGTTGTCGACACCATATCGAAGACCTCCAGCCGCATCAGCTGCAAGGCCTATTGTCATTTCGATCTGCTGGCTATCTAGTTTTAGAAGTTTTGCTGCCGCCACGCCCGCGCCAATACCTCCAAAAGTAGCTGTTGGATGCCAGTATCTGTAATGACTGGGCATAGCGCATCGCCCTACGCGACCAGCGACATCAAAGCCCAGCACGAAAGCTTCAATTATTTCTTCACCGTTAGAATTTAGTTCTTCACCAAGAGCGAATGTTGTTGCCACCAAAGATGAGCCCAGATGGGTGATTGAAGGCATGTGCGTATCATCAAAATCAATAGTGTGCGCAATTGCACCATTAGCCAGAGCTGCTATTGCGGCGCTGGTTCTTTCTTTTTCTCCGAAAATAGTTGAGTTACCTTTTGACTTCTGAGTGTCTGTAAACATTGTTATCCAAGATACTTCTTCTTTGGCTTGTGTCCTTCCCCCAAGAGCACATCCNAGAGTATCGAGAATAAATAATTTTGCCTGCTCTATAACTTCATGCGGTAGATTGGCGTAACGGAAATTGAAGGCAAATTCCGAGAGTTTCTTAGTTATGGCTTCGTTTTGCTGNTGGCCCACAATATTCTCCGTTCTTTTTAAATTTTAATCAGTGTTATTTACGCTCAGGTTATAGCCCACTGCTTGTTTAAAAAATTCAATTGCTAGAATACATAATATAAAATCTTTTTATATTGAAATGTTTGAAGTGAAATTGATTAAGTGAGCCCAATTTTATTTACTTTATAAAATTGCATAGGATCGCCGGCGGCCACTAAATCCCATAGTTTAATAGCACTATCCTCACCTAGCAAAGCAAAAGCTTTATTCATTATTTTTTCTTTTCGAGATTTATAAGGGAGACTTTTGTTAATATCATAATTTGCACTTAAAATTTCACCATTGGTTGTTTGCAGTTGGACGAAAGCTTCCGTTTCGCTTAGTTTTATGTCTGGCATGACAGAAATTCGATCTCTTAAAGCGATCAAATTTGCATCATAACAAGCTTCACTGGAAAATGTAGAAAGCGCTGCTGTATCTTGTTTGGCAAGAACCATCGCCGCAGATAAACGAAAACTGAACTTTGCCTCTAATCCAGTAGTCGGGCTAGGAATATTACAAATTTTAAGATATCTAGGTGGAACTGAGATGGAAACACTCTCAACATTTGCAGCGATAATATTATGGTTTTCTCGCAATTGGATTAGGGCCTCAAGCGCTGGATGTAGTCCATGGCAACAAGCATGATATTTGTGCAGAACTTCTTTGAGCATCCAATATTTGCCTAGTTCATTTAAAGCTGTTTCTGCAACTGGGTCTTGAGTTGTGTGGGTTCTGGCGAAGCCGTGTTCAACTTCAAGTGCGTCGGGGTTTGAAATTAGACCTGCTTTGGCAAAAAGTGCAGCTTCGACGCCGTTTGCAGCTGCCATCCCAGCATGTAATGGTTTTGCCATTGTACCGAATTGAGCTCTCACACCTGAAGCCATAGAAGATACTAAACCTACGGCATAATTGGTAGTTTTTTCATCTAGGCTGAGCAATTTGGAGGCCGCTATTGTTGCTCCAAATGCCCCTGCCGTTGCTGTTGAATGATATCCGGCCAAATGATGATCGCGTCCTAGCCAAGCTCCAATTCGTGTTACGGTCTCTAAGCCCAAAATNACTGCACTCCAAAACTTTTCAGGATTGGCATTAGTTTTCTCTCCAATAGCTATTGCAGCTGGTATGATAGCCACACTTGGATGCCCCAAATAGGCAAAGTGAGTATCGTCATAATCTAGCGCGTGGCTTATTGTTCCATTTGCAAGGGCCGAAGCTCTGGCTGGGAAACGTTGTGTAGTCCCTATTACTGTGCACTCTTCTGTGCCACCGTCGCTTTTAATTTGACCTCTAATAATATTGCTAACGGGCTCTGTTTGCCCAGCGACTGATACTAAAAACCAATCAAATAGTGAGAGCTGAGCGATCTGCTTTACTTCGTCTGAAACAAACTCTGGTTGGAAATCGATAGCAAATCTAACCAACGATGAAGAAACACTTTTGGTTTTAAAGTTATCATACTTTTTATGTTTCATTCTACGCCAAGACTTTTTCTAAAAGTAATTCTAATAAACCATAATCCATTGACATAGTATAACAAAAAGTAAAACTTTATATAGGTTCAATAACAATTTTCGAAGGCTGTATTATTGGATATCAAACAATTAAAAACTTTTATCTGTGTTGCAGAGACAGGTTCACTTAGCGCAGCCTCTGATCGATTAAGATTGGCTCAGCCTGCACTTTCAAGACAAATAAAACTTTTAGAGCATAAATCCGGCGCCCAATTATTCCATCGTTCTGTTAAAGGAATGACGCTTACCGAAAGTGGCGAGAAGCTTCTTTCAAGGGTNTCAGGAATTATTCGTCAGCTTGAACAGGCAGTGGATGAAGTGCGNTCAAGCGCAGAAAGCATTACTGGCAGTGTTGCTTTAGGGTTAATGCCAAGCATAAATTCAGTTTTGGCAGTTCGCTTGATTGAAAAAATAAAAAATGAGCTTCCACATGTAACTNTGAGAATAGTTGAAGGTTATTCTGGAAATTTAATTGAGTGGTTACATCGTGGTGATTTGGATATTTCGTTTCTTTATGGGCCTACAAATGATTTGCATTTGTGGTGCAAAGAACTTCTCTACGAAGATATCGCGCTGATAAGTGCCCCTAGTAAATTGAAAGGCTTGGGCAAAGAAATAGAGCTTAACGATATTGCTCATTTACCAATTGTTTTACCAAGTCGCCCCCATGGCATACGAATACTTGTTGACAACGCAACAGCCAAGGCTGGTGTAAAATTGAATATTGCAATAAGTGGTGACGCTTTTGAAGTATTAAAGTCGTTGGTTAAAACTGGGAATTATCATGCATTTATCCCCCTTTCAGCTATTAATGAAGAGCTGAATGAGGGTACACTCGAGGCCAGAACTTTTATTTCTCCAACGATAAAGCGGCAACTTATCTTAGCAATGGCGCCTGATAGAAAAAATACTCGGGCTACGCAATCTGCATTAAAACTTATAACTAATGAAATAGAACAGATGGTTAAAGAAGGGATTTGGAAAGCAAAACTCGTTGCTAGTTAAATTTTTTAAGTTTTATTGGCTAGATTTTTAAATCAAGACGTGGTTTCCAAAATGGTCTGAAGAGCTCAATTTTAGGGCAACGGTTCATGACAACTTGAAGGCCTGCATTTTCCGCAAGTTCTGCGGCTTTATCGTCATAAACACCAATCTGTCCCCACAAAACTTTTGCACCAACAGATATCGCTTTTTCAGCGATTGAATAGAGTTCTTCTTTGGGACGAAAAACATCTACCATGTCAATTGGTTTTTCTATCTCCTCAAGCGAATGAAAGACTTTTAAACCTCGGATCTCTGATATATTTGGGTTTGGGTTTACGGGTAAAATATCATAGCCAATTTCATTCAATTGACGAAGTACACCATAACTAAACTTTGTTTTATCACCGCTTGCTCCAACCATAGCTATGGTTTTAACTGAACTTAGGATCTCAGCGAGATATTTAGGATCGTAATCGTAGAGACGGTCAATATCAGCTTCTGGCATTTAAATTTCCTTTGAAGTCGCGATGTCGGACTTTAATTCATGAGGTTTTAATGGATCAAGAAATGGATTTCGATATANTTTGTCATGGCTTTCTACACCAATTTCAATCTTCAAGTCAGATTTTGCTCGCGCTACACACAATATAATATATCCATTTGAAATCTGCCTATTATTAAGTGCAACTTGCCTTTTTTGGTTCACTTCACCACTGGTTAATTTAGCAGCGCAAGTTATACATCCTCCATACTTACAACCATAAGGCAAATCCACGCCCTGCTCTCGAAGAGCATCCAAAAGAGGGCGCCGGTTATCAACTTCGTATTTTTTATTATCGCGATTTGTAATGGTTACAGTATGCTTCGTCATAGCCAAATATCACTTGTACAGTCGCCACCTGGATATCGCGCCTCGTGGCATCTACTTGGGCCATGGGGCTCCTCACCGAAATTTACTATAAAGTCTGGATTTATTTTCATTCCACCATTGACTGGGTCACAATCGATTTGAACCATAACTCCACCTTTTTCTCTTATCTCTGGATAGAATTGATTATCCCAGGTCGAAAAAAGTGATGTGGTTACATAGAGACGTTTTCCGTCAAGGCTCAATTGGAACATTTGTGGACCGCCCGTAACCTCCACACCATTAACTCGAGGTGCTTTCCCCAGCAGACCACCCATAAAAACTTGTCCGGTTAAAACAGGATTATGGGGATCAGAAATATCATACTGGCGCATATCGCCATGCAACCAATTGTTGAGGTAAAGATATTTATCGTCCATTGAAATGAGAATTGCAGACATAACGCCAGGAAGAGGAATGGGCCAATCGGGATGCATTTCATTTTCCACATCAATAACTTTTTCCCATTTCCAAGTGCCGGTATCATCTTTCCACCAGTGGATAACGTTGGTTGAAAGTGCGGCCCCACAAAACCCATGAGTACTGTCNGGNTTATGATGAAATTTTACTTCCAGAGGAAGAAGACCATCCTCACCCAAATAGAAACTTTCGATAGGTTCTTTCTTTTTGAAATCCCAGAAGTGTAGTTCTCGACCGTACTTAAGGTGGCCTACTTCCTCTAAATCAAACCCAGGCATAAATGTATTTGGTGCTGCCCATTCAGAACTCACCATAATGTTGTGACGAGGTTGATACCAAAAATCATATCCAAACTTTATATCGCCCATTGAGTTTTCCCACCGGCCAATAATATTGAAGTCTTTGTCTAGCTGTAGATACCCACCGGGGGCTTCACCTTTGGCATCACCAAGAAATGAAATTATGATCTCCGACCCTAAGCAATGTACAGTATGAGGGCCAGATAAATTGGCTTTTCCTTTTATCTCTGCTCCATCTATTACTTTATGAATGCGTGGAGCCCGTGGATCTGTTGCGGTGTCTACGATATGCAAATTATTTGATCGGACACCAGGAAGGATAAGAAACTTTCGAGACATTGAGCTATCATCGTGGCAGCTTGAACAGGCATTCCATCCCATGTGGTGAAGTTCATCGCCGATGCCCGGCATCTCAAGTCTATGAATAACTTGGCTATAGGTGGGACTGTCAGGGTCGACGTCTACAGTTGCTAGATAGTCTGGTTTTTGAATACCTGTTCCAGTATAGATTGCTATTGTGTATAGTAGTTTTTCACTAGGGGCTTTAATTGCTTCTTGTGGGCTTGCATAGCCGGGTCCACAACACTCCATTACTTATTCTCCCAAGCGATCAGCGATTGAAATAATTCTGTACATTTCCCGCATTACTGGTTTCTCTATCAATTTACCATCAATAACTACAAGTCCTGTATCTGCAGCTTCAAATTCATTTATAATTTTTCGTGCACGGGTAATTTGGTCTTTTGTTGGTGTGAAGACTTCATTTAATGCGGNAATCTGCTTCGGGTGGATAGATCCTTTTCCCGTGAACCCTAAATCACGAACTCGTTCAGCTTCTATGCGCATACCTTCCGGATCATCTAAATCAAGATAGGGCACATCTAAAACATCTAGACCAGCCATTGCAGATGCATGGGCGACTCGNGAGCGGGCGTAAAATAAAGTTTCAAATGTGTTTGGGCATCTTAATTCTGCAGCCATATCTACTCCCCCAAAAAACATAGCATCTATTCTGTCTGAGCACTTTGCTATAGCATAAGCAGCTTCAAGTCCTTCATTAGTTTCAATAATAACATGAAGTCGTGAATTATGCCCAGCCTCAGTAAGTAATTGATCCAGTATAACAACCTCATCCGGGGTTCGAACTTTTGGCATCATTAAAGCTGGAGGTGGTGTCTTTGTTGCTAGGATTGCATTTACATCCTCAATACCAAAACGCTCTCGCATGGAATTAATCCTTACCATCCTTTCTACACCATCATCAGCCTGTGGCTGTTCAAATAAAGCAAGAGTGTTTTTTCGAGCCTCTGCTTTATCTCTTGGAGCAATTCCGTCTTCTAATTCTACACAAACAATATCTGCGCCGCTGGCTAGAGCTTTAGGAAACATGTCTGGCCTCGAGCCAGGAGTGAAAATAAAACTGCGGCGCGGGCGAATAATGCGGTTTGTCATTTCGGCGTCCTTTCAAGTGAAACCATCTAGCATTTTAATTTTAAATCAAAACCGCTAGTTTCCTTGGTATTTTTCAACTTCCACTTCGATGTTATGTGCTGCAGAGCCTTGCCCCAAATCTGATGTGCCTGTATCAGCAGTAAGAACATTCGGGTTTCCCGAAACATCTAATCCATCTGCATTTGGCGAAAACCAAGCGCCTGTAGCTAATGAAACTACTCCCTGTATAATCGTTTTTCTAATCTCTAAAGAAGCAAGGCAAGCGCCTCTAGAATTCCAAACTTTGACCAATTCGCCTTCTGATAAACCTCTTTTTCCCGCATCTTGAGGGCTCATCACTAAAACTGCATATTTGTTTATGTCTTCAATTGCAGATTGTAATTGGCTGTGCAATTTATCGTGCGGCTGTGGAGATACTAAAGACAACGGAAACTTTGCATCTAAATGTGGCTTGTTAAAAATAGGGTAGCCTGGGATTTCTGGATAATTAAACTTTGCAATTCTTTCTGAATAGATTTCAATTTTTCCAGATGGTGTGCCGAGTGGATTCTTTATGGGGTCGTCACGGAAAGCTTTGAAGGGCACGTAATCTTCTTCGTCCAGATCAATCGACATCCTCTCGAAATTTTTTTCTTTAAGTGTCTCAAGGTTCGCAACATTAATTCCCAGACTTTTAGACTGCTTATAAAATTTATCATAAATATTTTGAATCCATTCTTCGGATGATTGATTTTCTGTAAATTTTTCTCGCAATAAAGTTTTTTAGATAGGTCTGCAAAAATATCATAATCATCTTTTGCTTTACCCACTGGTGAAATCATTTGTGGCATATAGAACAAATAAGGATCACCTTTTGCCCAACCTATATCTGATCGCTCAAATTGCGTGGTAGCCGGGAAAACTATGTCGGCTCGCTGAGCTGTCGCTGTCCACCAAGGTTCATGAACGATTACAGTCTCAGGATATTGCCATCCTTTGGCAAGACGATTGAGATCTTGATGATGGTGGAATGGATTTCCACCACACCAATAAACCAACTTGATGTCTGGATAAATACGTTTTTCGCCATTGAAATTGTAATGGCCATTTGGATTTAAGAGCATGTCTGTGATGCGCGAGACGGGTATAAAATCAGCAATAGGGTTTGTGCCTTGTTCAAAAAGAGGACCTTGCATTCTTTTTGCAGTTTTGCCGATGTTTCCAATAGCTCCATAACCGAAGCCAATGCCTCCTCCAGGCAGGCCAATTTGGCCCAACATAGCTGCTAAAACACAAGCCATCCAGTAAGGATGCTCACCATAACGTGCTCTCTGCAAAGACCATGAAACACTAATTATTGTCCGACCAAGTGCCATTTTGCGAGCTAATTTTTTAATGTCAGAGGCGTTTATTCCGGTTATTTCGGAAGCCCATTCAGGTGTTTTAGCAACATGTCCATTATTCCCCAAAAAATATGTTTTAAATAACTCATAGCCTGAGCAATATTTATTCAAAAAATTTTGGTCTGTCAGTTTCTCAGTTTCCAAAACATAAGCAATAGCTAACATTAAAGCGACGTCTGTGCCGGGCAATATTGGAAGCCAACGAGTCTCCTTTGGGCTATCATCTTTTTGGGGGCTGATTGAAACCATATTTTTGCCCATTTTACCAAATTTCTTGAAGTGATCGGATACATCGTGTTCTGTTGACCCACCCATGCTAACTTGTGAATTTTTTGGATTGATACCACCAAAAATAATCAGGTTATCAGTATGTTTTCCTATCAAAGACCAGCTATTTATTTCCCCCCAAGTTATTTTATGAAAATTAAGTCCCAGGACGTGAGGTATAATAGCTTGTGCCGCACCGGTGCTATAGCTGGCAAAAGAACTTACATACCCTCCGAAAGAATTGAGGAAACGGTGCAATTGGCTCTGTGAATGATGAAAACGGCCTGCACTTGCCCAGCCATAAGAACCGCCATATATGGCCCTATTACCAAAATCATTCTTTATGCGTTTTAATTCTTTCGCAGCCAGGTCAATTGCGTCTTCCCAGCCAATAGGAATAAATTCATCGCTCCCTCTGGCTGTATCTGGGTTTTTTTCAACCCAACCCTTCCTAACGTAGGGTTGATCAATTCGCGTTGAATGATAGACAGCATTTGGCACTAGCTCTGAAATATTTGGGGGTGCAGGGTCGGCGTGAAAAGGCTCGGTTTTCACTATTCTGTCATTTTCGACAAACACATTGAAAGCACCCCAGTGGCTCGTGGTTACCTTTGAAAATTTTTTTCCCATGAACAATAACTCAAAGAATTCTTACTTACCGTGTGTATTGCTTAAAACAAACTTAACTTTTCTTGTATTTCAAGTTTGATTATTTTGGAACGTATTTTCTTTCAACCAGTTTGTCTGACGATTTTGGGGCAGTCATAAACCTGTTTAAGAATAAGCTCTACAAGACTAAACTCTGATTCACCATTTAGGTCCTCAAAATATAGATGACTAGGCCAGGGCTCATTTACAAAATTATTTAACGGCAAATCAATCTTTTCACAAACTTCCTTTATAGCCTTAACATAGTCTTTAGCAGCATTTCCCAACTGCTCTCGGGCCATTTCTAGGTCTTCTATACTGTTTCTATCAACTTCGCCG
>JGI24820J26691_1000726_pt1 | contig 10037 bp, 10 predicted proteins | sample METZYME_5_50m_FD_26691 | JGI IMG/M metagenome (IMG submission 26691) | reverse complement strand
GGAACGACAGTATTGACCCTAATCCTGTATTTTCCAAGATCCCTTGCAAGCGTTCTAGATAGACCATGAACAGCAGATTTTGCCGTGGCATATGCCGGAAAGTTTCCTACAGCTTCCATCCATGAATTAGAACCAATATTAATAATAGAACCCCCTCCCTTTTCAATCATATCATTTGCTATGGATTGGATAGCAAAAAATTGATGTCTTAAATTTGTGGCAAAACGTTCATCCCAATATGCTTCAGTTACTTCTTGCCAATCGTGACGATCATCATGAGCAGCGTTATTTATCAACACATCAAATAACCCTATTTTTGATCTTAATTTTTGGATACAGGACTTTAATTTATCAATGTTTTTTAAATCACATCTTTCAAAGAAAATATTGTCTCCAACGTCGATGCAAAGCTGCCTTCCTGAAATTTCATCTATATCTATAAATGCTACAATAGACCCCTGCTCGGCAAAGGCTTTTACAAGTTCTTTTCCAATGCCGGACGCTCCACCAGTTATTAGTATATTTTTTCCACGCAAACTGGGATAATTTGCAAAAGAATTTTCCATAAAATACTCCAAAAAGTAAAAGCAAAGACCAACTTTGGCTTTGTAATCTTTTACATAAATAAAAAAACCCTAAATTTTGAAATTCTTGAAATTTAATTATCGTTTTAAGATGCGTTTTTAACGGCCCTTTTTGTCATAACTTTGACCAAATGAGCTCTATATTCTGAGGAAGCATGAATATCACCAATCATTCCTTCTGGCTCCACTAGAAGATCATTAAGCGACCCTTCAGAGAAGTTGGCATTGAGAGCGACTTCGGCTTCACGCCATCGATAAACACCCTCCTCCGATGCGCCGGTAATAGCAATTCTTATCTCATTATCAAAATTAGACAGAAAGACCCCAACAATAGCAAACCTAGAGGCAGGTTGAATAAATTTCTGGTAAGAAGACAAAGATGGAACTGGGAAACGTACTGAAAGAATAATTTCGCCTTCCTCTAATGCCGTTTCAAACATTCCTCTAAAAAAATCATCTGCAGAAATTTCCCGATTATTTGTTATGATTACTGCACCAGTACTTAAAGCAGCGGCAGGATAACAAGCAGCAGGATCATTATTGGCTAATGAGCCACCAATCGTTCCCCTATTTCTTACGGCAGCGTCGCCTATATTTTTTGCCAGAGTAATCAATCCTGAGAATATATTCGAGTTGGCAGCAACATCAGCGTGTGTTGTTCCTCCACCTATAGAAATGCTGCCATCATCATTTAAGCAAATTCCTTTCATCTCTTCTATTGCTGTTAAGCTTACGAGAGTTGATGGGCTTGCAAGACGTTGCTTCATTGTTGGTATCAAAGTTTGCCCACCTCCAAGCAGCTGCGCTTCATCATTTACAAGAGCGCTTAATGCTTCTGACACCGTTTTGGGTTGTTTAAACTCGAAATTATACATTTTTTTACCAATTTAATTATTCTGCAGCAATGCGTGAAACGTCCTGACCGGAAGCTGCCAAAATCGCTTTTACTATGTTGTGATACCCTGTGCATCTACAAATATTACCCTCTAGGTGATCTCTAATTTCATGCTCGGTAGGTTTAGAGTTTGTTTTTAGTAAATCAGCAGTTGCCATAACCATTCCAGGTGTACAAAAACCACATTGCAAACCNTGATGNTCTTTAAATGCCTGCTGTATAAAGTTTAAAGAACCGTCGTTGTTTGCNTGGCCTTCAATAGTAGCCACTTCACGATTATTAGCCTCNANAGCAAACATCGTACAAGCTTTTACGAGTTTCCCATCGACGTGAATGGCACAAGCGCCACATTGACTAGTATCACAACCAACATGAGTACCAGTTAGATGTAAATTGTTCCGAATAAATTCTACAAGTAAAGTTCGACCTTCAATGGAACCCGATACCGGCTTTCCATTAACTATCATTTTTACATCAGGCATTTAGTTTCTCCTAGTCGCATTGCTTTAATACAATTTATTTTAAGATCGATAAGAATGACTTCTTTATTTTTTTTAAAATCTCCAAACAAATAAATAAAATTATCAATAATTAATCTAAAGATTGACTGTAAAATTTTAAAATTTATGAGTGATAACGTTTCAAAACAGTAAAATAATATGTCAAATTTGTTTTTAAATGAGAATGACGCTGTCATCAATTTAGTCAAGTATTTATGATAAAAATTGGAGTAGTATTACTAATAAAAAGTACGCAAATTTTAAAAAATCAGATGAATTTTATATTTATGTTGCTTAAAAAATTAAAGGAGATAAACAAAGACTTTTGAAAAGGTTTGGAATTCATGGTGCAATTTTTAAAGAAAGTAACGAGTGATATTTACGTTGTTTCTTTCGAGTTGTTCAAAATAATGATTCCAACTCTAATCTTGGTTAAAATTGCCGAGATTTATGGTTTGGTACAAGTGCTAACAAATCTTTTCGGGCCGATTATGACGATGATGGGTCTACCGGCAGAAATGGCTCTTGCAATTACAACCACGATGTTAACAAACCCCTATGCGGGAATAATCGTTCTTGCATCAACTCCAGGAATTGAAGAATTAACGGTAGCACAAACCACAATTTTAGCATCTTTTATACTTTTTACCCATTCAGTAATAATTGAGGCTGCAATTTCACGGCAAGCCGGTCTTTCAGCTGGAGCGACAATTATTATCAGAATTTTGTCTGGTATTTTGTTTTGCACATTGTTAAATTATTTTTGCTCTACTTTTGANCTTTTTGATCAAANCGCCGTTCTTAATTTACCCGAAATGTCAATGGCCCCCACCCTTCAACAGTGGATTATTGATCAAATAAGAGGTTTAATATTCATTCAATTCGTAATCATAATTTTAATAACTTTTTTAGAAATTCTGCGNCTAATCGGAATTGAAAAAATAATNCGTCTTCTGCTTAGNCCTTTTTTAAAAATATTANATATAGGGCAGAGCGCATCTACAATTGTGGTTGTTGGACTAACTTTAGGACTAGGTTTTGGTGGAGGGCTGATGATTAAAGACGTAAAACAAGGTTTAGTTGCNCCACGCTCAGCAGTCGGCGCACTCATTTTTATTAATTTATTTCACTCNCTTATTGAAGACACAACAATATTGCTATTAATAGGACCTTCATTGTTCACTATTCTTNTCGTTAGAGGATTATTTGTATTTGCTCTAACTTTTTTACTTATCAAGATTTTTAACAACTTACCGATTGATGCTTATGACCGGTTTCTTTTTAGTAGATCAATCCACAACCTAAACAAAAATCAAACCTAAATGGAATTTTGAGGTCTGAACTGACTTAACACCGTCTCTTAATCACGATTTTCGTTGTTATCTTTTGGCCTTATCAAATTAACCAAATTCCATCTTATCGCAAGGGCCGCAAGAGCAAGTAAAAGTATGGCACCGCTTTCGTACAGCAGATCAATTGTATTAATGCCCTTGCCTTGCAAAATAATTAATCGACACAGCGCGGTAATTGCAATGAATATAGGAACAGTAATTGGAATTTTTCTAAATTTATAGAATGCTGCAACCATGCCCAATACTTCGGCGTAAATAAATAATAACAATAAATCAGTAAGCTTTACCGCACGCTCTGATACTACAACAAATATTTCAACAACCACTGCGTAGGTCGTTAAAAACGCGATAACAACAAGAAGAGTTTTTTCCATAAAGGTAATAATGCGATACCAATCAAAGATTTGATCTTTTTCTTCAGACATTTAGAACCTCTAATATTTGCAACAACCAATGCGCAACAAACCAGTTTAAATGGCAAAAACTAAGCATTATTTGCAAAAGTTTTTGGTCTCTAGTTATTCCGCTACATCGCATAAAGTAGAACTTTCAATCTATAAATCAAAAAAGACATATAAAAATTGAGGTCATTTAATTTGCCACTATTAAAATTTACTAAATACCACGTGCGACCTACTGCCTCAATTACATACCGCGAGTGAACTCTACTTCCACTGCATGAGGCGTACAATTATCGATCCATTGGCCGACTTGTCGGCTATGACATTTAACACATTTTTATCGTTTCGATTGTCGAAACAATGGCTGGTCGCTTTTTTATACGGTATTGTTTGTCACTGTATATTTACGTTTTCGGTGCTTGTTATGCTTGTATCGATGTTTTTTGGAATGTCCCGATCTTTTGGAAACGTACCCGATCCTTATTCGTATTTGACTAACTTAATATTATTACTTCAATTCCCATTGGCCCATTCCTTTTTATTATCATCTAGAGGCAGAAAATATCTTTCCTATTTTTCGCCAAAACAATATTCAAAAACACTTGCGCCAACAATTTTTGCGTTAATTGCTTCTGTACAATTATTTTTGCTATTCTTTTGTTGGACACCAACCCAAATTATTTTTTGGGAATCCTCTGGCAGATCTTTTGTTATAATGTGTGCGCTTTACTCTTGCTCTTGGTTGCTACTCATTTGGGCCAGTATTGATGCAGGGGCAGAATTACAGTCTGGTGCACTTGGTTGGATGTCACTTGCCCAAAATAAGGTTCCAAAGTTTCCAGATTTGCCAACTTTTGGTTTATTCAGGTTTGTTAGGCAACCCATTTATGCGTCCTTTGCCTTAACCACTTGGACAACGCCCATTTGGACTTTAGATCAGCTTTTAATTGCTGTAATTTTTACAATTTACTGTGTAATTGCTCCACGTTTTAAAGAAAAAAGATTTGAAAAAAAATTTGGTAAAAAGTTTACCAAATACAAGTCAAAAGTTCCTTATATGNTCCCCTCATTTTCNTTGAAGAAATAGTATTTTTAAACAAACGATAAATTATTTTTTANCAAATTTATATTGTTCTGAAATAAAGAAGCATAGTGTAATGAAACTAACTTCAACTATGTGTCCGGGTATAANATTGTGAATTTATGTTGCAAATTAATTTCCCAGTCGTCCAAATTGAGATAGAGCATTAATTTGATGATATCCAATATGTCCACACTTAATATTCCTTATAAGCCGCTTTATACTTCCCGACGTTCTCCGGTAATGGCAAAAAATATTGTGTCAACCAGCCATCCGTTAGCNTCNCAAGCAGGCTTAAATATGATTTTACAGGGTGGAAATGCTGTGGATGCTGCTATTGCTGCTGCTATTACGCTCACAGTTGTTGAACCAACTGGTTGTGGTTTGGGTTCTGATGCATTTGCAATAATTTGGGACGGAAAATCTCTTCATGGGCTCAATGCTTCTGGTAGATCTCCAGCTGCATGGAATTTCGAAAGATTTTCAAATTTTGATAAAATGCCCTTTCGCGGTTGGGAGAGTGTTACTGTACCTGGAGCTGTTTCCGGTTGGCTGACACTTTCTGATAAATTTGGAAAACTTCCATTTGAAAACCTTTTTGAACCCGCAATTAAATATGCGAATGAAGGCTTTGCGGTCACGCCAATAATCTCAGAATTATGGAGAATTGGCGCGCAAGAGTTGAAAAACGAAATTGGTTTTTCAAAAAACTTTATGAGAAAAAATAATACCCCCAAAGCAGGTGAAATTTTTGTTAATCCAAATCTTGGAAAATCATTGACCTTAATAGCAGAGACGAAATGCAAAGCTTTTTACGAAGGAGAATTAGCAGAAGCAATTGAGCATTGCGCAATTCAAAATAATGCTGCTCTGTCACTGTCGGACTTAAGCCAGCACCAAAACGATTGGTGTGGTACTATTTCTCAACAATTTAATGACTTTGAACTGCACGAAATTCCTCCAAATAGCCAAGGCTTGGCTGCTTTAATGGCGCTTGGAATACTACGTTACACTGACGTTCAAAACTTAAACCCCGACGACCCAGCAGCAATACATTTACAAATAGAAGCCATCAAATTGAGCCTAGCTGATGTTAATAAATATGTTTCAGATCCTAAAAATATGAAAGATACTACCGCTGAAGACCTGTTGAGCGAAGAGTATCTTAAACAGAGATCTCAACTAATTGATCGAAAAAAATCAAAAGATTTTAAATCAGGAACACCAAAAACTGGTGGAACAGTTTATGTTACAGCAGCCGACAAGTCGGGACAGATGATATCATTTATACAATCTAATTATGCAGGATTTGGTTCGGGTGTTTGTATTCCTGAAACAGGAATTCATTTACAAAATCGCGGAGCAGGTTTTTCATTAGATCCAAATTCTTCAAATGTTGTAGGACCAAAAAAAAGGCCATTTCATACTATAATTCCAGGGTTTTTGCTACGAAATGGACAACCAATTATGAGCTTTGGAGTGATGGGCGGTCCTATGCAAGCACAGGGTCATGTTCAATTAGTCCTGAGAACAGAACTTTGGGGTCAAGACCCACAAACTGCTATTGATGCTCCACGCTGGCGTTTTGATGAAGGAAAACGGGTTGCTGTTGAAATTTCCATGCCAAAAAAGACAATCAGTATTCTAAGCGATATGGGTCACGATGTTGAATTCGAAAATTATGATAAAAACTTTGGTTTTGGTGGTGCACAGATTATAAAAAACTTAGGAAATAATTTTTTTATTGCTGGTTCAGATCCACGTAAAGATGGTCAGTCTGTAGGTATCTGACAAGTTTAAAACTTTTGATGTAGAATAATAAAATGGATAAAATTGACAAGTTACGCATTAAGATGAAAGAACAAAATGTTGATTTGATCATTTTGTCACCAGGCGCAAATCTGAGTTGGCTTCTTGGGATAAATCCTCATGCTGACGAGCGGCCCCTGTTATTTTTTTTAACACTTTCCGGTTCAGCATTTTTAATGCCAGAACTTGAGGCCGAAAGTGCAAGACAGCATACTGAAATTGAATTTTATAATTGGTCAGATGCATCTGGTCCCTCAGAAGCCATTGATAAAATACTCGCAGATCTTCAAGGCTTTTCTTATCGTACCATAGTCATTGATGATACTATGCGGGCTGATCACGCAGCACTCGTTCAAGATAAACTTATGAATGCAAACCGAATTTTTACAGCATCAAATATTGGCGCTCTTAGAATGCAAAAGGATGCCACTGAGCAAAGGATTTTGCGGGCAAATGCTCATCAAGCTGATCTTGCAATGCAATAAGGCCTGGAACATTATAAAACCTGGATTAACTGAGGAATATATAGCATTAGCGATCCAAAATAGTTTCTCTGATCAGGGCGCATTACCCCAGTTTTCTATCGTTGCTTCAGGTTTAAACAGTGCCTTCCCACACCATCAAACGGGATCAAGAAAATTAAAAGAAGGCGATGCAATCGTGATCGATCTTGGAGGAAAATTTGAAGGCTATGCATCAGATATTACCAGAATGTCGTGCATTGGATCTCCCCCAAAAGATTATGCTTTGGTACATCAAATTGTTGAAGATGCAGTTTGCGCAGCAATGGCTGCAGCAAGGCCCGGTCAGATTGCTAAAAATGTTGACAGAGCAGCTCGCGAAGTTATTGAGAAAGCTGGTTTTGGAAAATATTTTGTTCACAGAACTGGCCACGGGCTAGGCAGCGAAATACATGAACCACCCTTCATAACATCTACTTCGGAAACTATTTTAGAGCCAGGAATGGTTTTTTCTATTGAACCAGGAATTTATATGCCAGATAAATTTGGCGTCAGGCTAGAGGAGATTGTTATTCTAACAGATAGCGGACCAGAGATACTATCCCAAATTCCACGTGAATTAAAAGTTATTAACTATTGATAAATATCATTTATTGTCTTTTTTTCCCAAATTCCAGTATAAATTTGTCATTAATAAAAGAGCGTCCCTAAGTAAATTGATAGGCAAATGCTCATTAGGAGCGTGCTGCGAGCATTCCTTGTATGAATGTGGTATCCAAATGGTTGGAATATTCAAAATATCAGTAAAGCAATTATTCGGAAGGGAACCCGCTAAGTTTGGGATCACATGAATTTTATCACCGTAAAATTCCTCCAAAATATGTTCAATTTTTTTCAACCAGACATTATCCAGATTTGTTCGTGATGCTTCAAAATTAATAGCATTTTCCGAAATAATTTTTATGTCTTGAAAGCCATGTTGATCGAGATGTTCTCTTAAAGACGAAATTACTTTATTTTCATCCGTTCCAACAACAAATCTCAACTGGCAGAGTGCCTTTGCCGAAGGCTGAATAGCGTTAACAGGCACATCAATATCGCCCGACTTCATTGCAAGAATAGAAAATGAGTTCCAACCAAATAATTTTTCATTTGAAGACAAACCAGGCTCTCCCCAATTTTCATCAATTTCTAAAGTCTTGGAGACAGTGTTAGGCAATGATTTTAACCGGTCACGCACTTCTTCTGTAAGAGAAGTTGGCTTCCAATTCTCGATTAAAATATTTCCAGTTTTATTCGTAATAATACTCAGTGCGTGTGAAAGCCGAACCCCAGGATCTCTTAAAACTCCTCCCCAATTTCCTGAATGATGGGCACCTTCACGGTATTTGACTTCGAGCTCAAAATTTATTGCCCCTCTCGAACCAAGAAAAACTGTTGGTACATCAACAGCTACCCTTGGTCCATCCGAGGCTATAAGAACATCTGATTTTAAATAGTCTTTATATTGCTCACACAGTTCAAATAGCCCTGGAGAACCAACTTCTTCACCCATTTCAAAAATAACTTTTATATTAAATCCAAGTTTTTTGCGGGTTTTTAAAACTGAAAGCAACGCCATTAAGTTTACAAGATGCTGACCTTTGTTATCGGCGACACCTCGACCATAGATTTTTTCGTCAATGATTTTTAATTTACTTGGACTGATACCCTCATTCCATAGCTCCTGTTGTAAGGGGACTGTATCTCCATGTCCGTAAAGAAGAATTGTCTTTAATTCAGATGATTCTATACGCTTTCCGATCAAAAATGGCGGGGCATTTTTAATAGGGTTATCGATTATTTCTGTTTGGAGACCTAGTTCCGCTAAAATACCAGACAGACCGTCAACATAATAACGGATCAAGTTTTCGTTAGATACAGAATTTTTACTATCCGTGACAAAACTCACCAAGCTTCTCAAATTTGCTATAAATTCTCCATCAACAAACAAATTTTCGGAAATTTTGAGCGCCTGATCAATTGAAGCCATGAGAAAGCCTTGTTTTATCAATTAAAAATTTAAAATTTTATAAAAAAAACTATAGACACTAAAAGTTAACAAGCCTAGCCTCTTATGGTGATACTATAAAGGAGGTAGATATGAATTTTTGCAAACTAGCAAAGCTGTCCTCAGTTGCCTTAATCGTGGCAACGGCGGCTAATGCTGAAAATGTCCTTCGTTGGACAAGCCAAGGTGATGCATTGACTATGGACCCTCATTCCCAGAATGAGAGCCCTACAATTGCATTCAATGGGCAAATTTACGAGGCACTCGTCGCTCGTGATATTGAAATGAACCTTGTTCCAGAATTAGCAGAAAGCTGGACAGCTTCACCAGACGGATGGACCTTCAAGCTGCGTAAAGGAGTAACATTCCATGATGGTGCTGACTTTACGGCAGAAGACGTAGTTTTTTCATTTAATAGAGCGCTTGAAGAATCTTCAGACTACAAAGAGCAAGTAAAAACTGTTTCAAAGGTCGAAGTGATCGATGATTATACTATTAAACTAGTTACCGATGGAGCAAATCCAATCCTGCCTAACACGCTTACCAATGTTTATATTATGGATAGTGGTTGGGCAAAAGCTAATGGAGTGGAAAAACCGCAGGATTTTGCTGCGGAAGAAGAAACATTTTCAGTACGAAATTCTAATGGAACTGGACCATTNATGCTAATGAGCAGAGCTCCAGAAGAGCTTTCAGTNCTTGAACGAAACCCGAATTGGTGGGGCGACTCTATGTTTCCTGGGAATGTGGATCGCATAGAATACAGACCCATTAAAAATGCTGCAACTCGTGTTGCTGCATTGCTATCTGGTGAAGTTGACTTTGTATTGGATGCTCCATTACAGGATTTAAAACGTATTGAAGCAACAGACGGCCTAACAACAAAAACTGTTGCACAAGTTCG
>JGI24820J26691_1000725_pt1 | contig 10039 bp, 8 predicted proteins | sample METZYME_5_50m_FD_26691 | JGI IMG/M metagenome (IMG submission 26691) | reverse complement strand
TGCACGTTATCGCAACTAAAGAAGTTGCTTTTTAATCTTTACTATGCTTTGAGAAGAAATCCCACATAATCTCTTCTAAAGTTAAATCATTATAATTGAGATTGAACCAGTAATGATCGCCATTAACAATTTTAAAAAGTTCAACTTCAGAATTATTATCTCCGTTCTCATAAGTATAATGTTCAACATTTCCTTGAACATTTGTTTGAGGAGAAGAATCAGTATTATTATAATTAGACCAATATGCTACAGACTGGTCAACGGACATCATCCATCCTGAAATTCCTGTATAGGGTCTGCTTCCATCTATTGTACCATTAAAAATAGCTAATGAAGTTGGATGATTAGGGTTACATTCACTTCCATCTACCATTGGCATTAAACCGGATACGGGACTAATTGCAGTAATTAAGCTGCTTTGATAACATGCCATTGAGTAAGAAAAATCTGCCCCGTTTGAATAGCCTGTTAAGTAAACTTTTCCTGCATCAATATTGTAGTTTCCAGATATTTCATATAATAATGCAGCAAAAAAACCAATATCGTCTTGAGAACATTTGTTATCTCCACCTGGTGGATGAGTATTCCATGTAGTTCCATCATTACATACTAAACCTTGAGGATAGACAGCAATAAAGTTATTTTCATCGGCTAAAGATCTAAAGTCGGCATCATTAATAAAATATTGACTATATCCACCAAAACCATGAAAGGCAAATAGGATTGGTGTTGGTGATTGATTGTTATATGAAGAAGGTATATAAATTAAATATTCTCTATTTTCACTATCATACATCATTGTTTCACTAAATAAGCCTGTTTCAGTTGAAGTATCTGGCTCCGTAATAGAAATAACATCGCTCTCAGAGTAAGTACTTTGACCACCAGGTCCAGTCACAATCAATGTGACATCATATGTTCCTGGATTTTCATATGTATGAGTAAAACTATAATAATTACTTTCATAATCAGCATCATCATCAACATTCCACAGCCAAGAGTTTATTTCACCAGTTGATGTGCTGACAAATGTAACATCATGCGGAGCTTCACCCTCTAAAGATGAGATTTCAAAGCTAGCAACTGGCTCGGGTACTATTCCACCACCGCTATTTCCACCACCACCTTCTTCGTTTGTAGTATCATCTCCAACATCTTCAACTGATTGAGTGCTACCGCCATCCGAACAAGATAATAAAAAAGATAATGAAAAAATTAAAAGTATATTGAACATTGCAAAATCTAAAAATTTTGAATGAAAATTCATTAAAAAATATTATCTTAAAAATCAAAAATTTAATAAGGAGTAATAATGTCATTTAGGAAAATTTTTATAACTGTAGTATTGGTTGCATTTTTTGGTTGTGTTAAAGAAGAAACAAATCAACTGTCAATTGATTATGAAAAATATAAATTAGATAATGGTTTAACAATTATTCTTCATCAAGATAAATCTGATCCGTTGGTTGCTATTTCAACTATTGTACATGTTGGTTCAAATAGAGAAAAACCAGGAAGAACCGGATTTGCTCATTTCTTTGAACATATGGCATTTACAGCATCTGAAAATACTCCAAGAGGTGCTAACCGTCTATTAATCCCAACATGGGGTGGTAGTAGAAATGGTGGAACAAGTTTTGATTATACCATTTACTACGAAGTCGTTCCTAAAGATGCTCTTGAAAAATTAATGTGGATTGATTCAGATCGATTAGGTTTTATGATTAATACTGTGGACGCTGAAACGTTAGAAGGAGAAATTCAAGTTGTAAAAAATGAAAAAAGACAAAGAGTTGATAATCAGCCATATGGACACAGTAGCGGTATCATTCAAAAAGCCTTATATCCTAAAGGACATCCATATAGTTGGTCTGTAATTGGAGAACTAGAAGATTTACAAGCAGCTACTATTGAGGATGTTAAAGAATTCTATAACGAGTTTTATGGCCCAAGCAACGCAACAGTAGTTATTGCTGGGGATATTGAATTTGATGAAACAAAAAAACTTGTTGAAAGATGGTTTGGTGAAATTAAACCCAACAAAAATATTATTGAAAAGCCAGAAGTAAGACTTGTAAAACTTTCAGAAACAAAGAAATTGTATCACCTTGATAAATATGCTCAACTTCCTCAGCTTTCTTTAACTTTTCCAACTGTTGAGCAATATAGTAAAGATTCTTATGCTTTAAATACATTAGGTGAAATTTTATCAGACGGAAGAAATTCTGTTTTTTACAAAGAGATTATTGAAAAACAAAAATTAGCTCCAGCTGCAAATGCGTATAATTATTCAGCAGAAATTTCAGGACAATTCCAAATTACTGTACGTGCAAAACCTAATACTTCATTAAATGATGTTCATGATGCTATAATGCAGGCACTAAAAAACTTTGAAAAGAATGGTGTTAGTGATAATGATTTAAAGCGTATTAAAGCTGGTCAAGAAACAGGGTTTTATAATAGTATTTCTACCAATTTAAGCAAAGCTAGACAGCTTGGATTCTACAATGAATATGCAGGGGACCCTGGTTTTGTTACTAAGGATATTGAAAATATTTTAAATGTTTCAAAAGAAGATGTTATGCGCGTTTATAATAAATATATTAAAAATCAAAACAGCGTTATTTTAAGCGTGGTTCCGCAATCTAAGCCTGAACTAATATTGGATGGATCAAAAGAAGCTTTCATCAAAGAAGAAGAAGTTGTTCGCGGTAAAGAAAAGCAATTTGATATGAAATATGGTCAAGAAAATAAGCCTTTTGTAAAGACTGAAACAAAATATGATAGATCAGAACCACCTTTAGGAGAATTACCTCTTCTTACTATACCAAAAGTATGGAAAAATAGTCTTTCAAATGGAACGATGCTTTATGGAATTGAAAATTCAGAATTACCATTGGTACAATTTTATCTTAGAATAGACGGAGGACAACTTCTAGATAAGAATAACAAGATTGGTACAGCAAGCCTTCTTGCAAACCTAATGAATGAAGGAACAAAAACAAAAACTCCGGCAGAATTAGAAGAAGCAGTTGATCTTTTAGGCTCATCAATATCAATAAGTGCTGATTTAGAAAGTATTAGTATTTATGGAAATAGCTTAGCTAGAAATCTTGAGCAAACCCTAGATTTAGTAAATGAAATCTTAACTGAACCAAGGTGGGATAAGGAAGCTTTTGAAATTGCAAAAACTAGAAGATTATCAAATATTCAACAAGTTAAAGGTAATCCACAATCTTTAGCATTTAATGCTTTAAGTAAGAAACTCTATGGAGATGCACATCCATCTTCAATTCCATTGGGTGGTACAACTGAAAGTGTAAACTCAATAACTATGAATGATTTGAAAGAATACTTTACAACAAATATTTCACCAAAAGTATCTCATTTTCATATTGTTGGTGATATAAGTGAAAATGAATCATTAAAGGTTTTAAGTAGTTTTAATAAAAAATGGAAAGGTCAATCAGTTGATTTACCTAAAATTGAAATGGTGAATCCTCCTTCAAAGCCTACTGTTTACTTTATAGATATACCAGATGCGAAACAATCTGCAATTACAGTCGGAACTCTTACTCTTCCAGGTACTGACCCGTTAATATATCCACTTAACGTTACAAATAATAGATTAGGTGGTGGAATGGAAGCAAGACTAATGAGAACATTACGACTTGAAAAAGGATATACTTATGGAGCAGGATCTTTCTTAAGAACAAATAAATTTCAGACTCCTTTCTATGCATACTCACAAGTTAGAACTAATGTTACACTTGAATCACTAGAGATTTTCAGAGATTTAATTACTAATTATAGTGAAACCTATTTTCAAAGTGATTTGGATATAACAAAAAATAAATTAATTAAAAGTAATGCATTACGTTTTGAAACTTTAGGCAGTCTAATTGATATGCTTGATAATATTAGCAAATATAATCTTCCAGTCAACTATATATCAGAACGTCAAAATACACTTTCCAATATGACGGTTGAAGATGTTCAGGAATTATCAAATAAATACCTAAATGGTAACAGCATGATATATGTGGTTGCTGGTGATGCAAGAACACAGTTAGATCTTATAGAAAAGTTAGGCTTTGGAAAACCAATACTAATTGATAGGGATGGAAACGATATAAATTAGGTACGTTTATATTAAAAATTTGATGAAATTATCAATATAGTTAGTACAAAAAAGAAGGCGATTATAATGAAAATAAATTTCCAATTAAAATCGTCTTTTTTTTGATTTTCATTATTTTTTTTCTTCTTCAATAAATCTTCGAGGTTATGTCTTTGATCTTCCATGATTTCCTTCTCCCGCTAAAAATACTACAAAAAAAAATTTATTAATAGGGCATAATATACATACTAACACACTACTAAGTATATTTACTAAGGTTCATCTGTATCTAACATAACTGCCATAACAAAGACAATTGCAGGTATGACTATGTACAGAACGACTGAAATAATAATACTTACTAAATCCATAGGACCGTGGGCGATGAGAGATTCGAACTCCCGACATCCTGCGTGTAAAGCAGGCGCTCTGACCAGCTGAGCTAATCGCCCGAGTCGACAAGTTAAATCACAATAAAAGAAAATCCAAAAATTTTGAATATTTTTTTGTTCGAATTACTTAATAAATTTTTATCGTTATATTTGATAGCAAACAAAGTATAACAAGGAGAGAAAAATGGAATCAAGTTTAGCATTAATAGTTATTGCTGGAACATTGACTTTATTAGGTTTATTTAAATTATTAGCACCTAAAAAATTCAATGAAAACGCAATGGGTGAATTACATGAACAGGCAAAGAATCCTGCTGCAGCGATAAGAGCAGCACTAGGAGGAATGGTTCTTTCTATGGCATTGATTGCATTTATGTCTAAAGATCTAGACCAAAATGCTATGAGTGTAATTTTATGTGCAATTGGAATTGGATTAGTTGCTACAATCACTATTGTAGTATTGAATAAAGCTAGAGGGTTCAGTCCTGAAATCCCTGTACCACCGCTAGTATTACTTGGAGTTCTTAGTATTATAGCATTTACTGCTACAGCAGAAGAAAAAGTATCAGTTGCTGCAGAGTTAAGTCCAGAATTAGTTTCACCTGATGTATATAGGGTCTTGTTCGAGGATGAAAATGTTAAAGTAATTGAAGTTGAACATGAACCAGGAGAATCAGATGATTTTCATGGTCATCATCCTATGACCTGGTATGCAGTTCAAGGTGGAACTTTAGAAATGACAGCAGAAGATGGTTCTGTAAATGTTGTTGAAATCAAAACGGGTCAAGTTGGTAGACCACTTCAAGGGCAAATCCATAAAGCAAAAAATATTGGAGATGCGAAATTCAAAGCAATTTTGATTGAAGAAAAATAATACTTTAATTAATTATTATAATAAAAAGGCTACATTTTCAGTAGCCTTTTTATTTAGAATATAAAACTTATTTTTTGAGATTTGGTATTGCAACGTCTATCACATCCATTACTTCTTTAGCAAAGTGGAATGATAAGTCTTTTTTAATATGTTCAGGTATTTCTTCTAAGTCTCTTTTATTAGCATGGGGAAGAATGATAGTTTTAATACCGGCTCTATGAGCAGCAGTTACTTTTTCCTTAACTCCACCAATTGCTAAAACATTTCCTCTAAGAGTAATCTCACCTGTCATGGCAACTTTGCTTTTGACTGGTTTATTTGATAATAAGGATACTAATGATGTAAACATACCTACTCCAGCAGAAGGACCATCTTTCGGAATAGCACCGGCTGGGCAATGTACATGAACATCCATTTTTTCTGCAAAGTCTTCTTTAAGACCTAAAATATCTGTATGTGATTTTACATAAGTGAATGCCGCTGAAGCAGATTCCTTCATGACATCTCCAAGTTGACCTGTCAAAGTTAGAACACCCTTACCTTTCATTTTACTTGATTCAATGAATAAAATATCCCCTCCGGCAGCTGTCCAAGCCATACCAGTTACAACACCTGGTTTTGTTGCTCTCTCAGCAAGATCAGATTGAAATTTGGGTATACCTAGATATTCATTTACAGATTTTTTAGAGATTGTAGCTGTTTTTAGTTTTTTATTGACAACATCGACTGCAACTTTTCTTAAAACATTTGATACTTCTCTTTCAAGACTTCTAACTCCAGATTCCCTTGTGTATGAGGAAATGATTTCTTTAATTCCTGTTTCATTAAATTTTATTTGTTTAGGTGTAAGACCATTTTCTTTTATTTGTTTAGGAATCAAATGCTTTTGAGCAATCTTAACTTTTTCATCATCAATGTATCCTCTAAAGTCAATCATCTCCATTCTATCATATAATGCAGGAGGAATATTATCAGGGTAATTTGCAGTTGCAATAAACATTACTTTACTTAAATCAAAGTCAACTTCTAAGTAATGATCACTAAATGCATGATTCTGTTCTGGATCTAATACTTCTAACATCGCTGATGAAGGATCTCCTCTAAAATCAGATCCAAGTTTATCAATTTCATCAAGCATAAATACTGGATTATTAGTTTTTGCTTTTTTGAGGGATTGAATTATTCTACCAGGTAATGCACCAATGTATGTTCTTCTGTGTCCTCTTATTTCAGCTTCATCTCTAACACCACCAAGAGAAATTCTTACAAATTCACGACCCATTGACCTAGCAATAGATTTACCTAAGGAAGTTTTACCTACTCCTGGAGGCCCTGTAAAACATAGAATTGGTCCTCTTACAGTTTCTTCCTGTGTCACTTTCTTTTTAAGTGATCTAACTGCGAGATATTCTAATACTCTTTCTTTCACTTTTGGAAGTCCATAGTGGTCTTCATCTAAAGTTTTCTGCGCTTCTTTAACATTTAAATTATCTTTACTTGATTTGCTCCACGGAAGTTCAGTTAACCACTCTAGATAAGTTCTTGCAACAGAGTATTCTGGAGATTGTGGTGATATTCTTCCAAGCCTATCAAGTTCTTTATTTGCAACTTTATTTGCTTCATCACTCATTTTTACTTCATCAATCTTTTTCTTTAAATCATCTAATTCAACAGTTTGACTATCTTCACCAAGCTCTTTTTGAATAGTTTTCATTTGCTCTCTTAAATAATACTCTCTTTGAGTTTTTGATATTTCATCCTGAACTTCTGATTGAATTTCTTCACCCAACTTTATCCTTTGAATCTCTTTTTGTAGAAGATTTATAGCATTCTCAACTCTTTTTCTTACATCTAATTGTTCTAGCACTTCCTGCTTTTCAGAATTTTTAACAGATAATAAAGATGTTGCCCTGTCTGCAAGTCTTGAAGGTCTATCTATATTTGATAACATACCAGCATGCTCTTCATTAAGGTTTGGTGAAATTTTTATAAGCTCAGTAAATGAGTTTTTTAAATTTTTAGCTAAAGCTTCTATCTGAACATCTGGAGTAGATATAGTTTCTGGAATTCTTTCAATGTCAGCAGTAAAATATGATTCTTCATGATTAAATTTGAGAATTTTTACTCTATCTACACCTTGAACAATAGCTGACTTACTATTATCTGGCATATCAAAAGTTTTCAACACTAAAGCCAACGTACCATAAGAATATAAATCATCTTCTTTTGGATCTTCAATGGAACCATCCTGTTGAGCAACAACCACCAAATATTTATTATCTTTTGGCAAATCCTCAATTAGCTTTAATGACTTTTCTCTACCAACGTAAATTGGAATTACTTGCTGCGGAAATAATACCGTATTTTTCAGCGGCATTACTGGATATTTTTGTTTTTTTTCCATATCAACCTTATTGTTGCAAAAATCATACCCACGAATAAATGGAATGATTATTAGCTTAAATTATCAAATTTTATGCCATTTTGGCATTAAAGTATGCTATTTTAATGAAATTGAATAAATAAACTCGTTAAAAGGCTGTATATTATTTTTAATTATTTGGTTATTACCAACAGCCTTTACAAAATATATACTATTTTTAAATTCAACTACACCGCCTAACAAACCATAATCTTCTTTCAGTTCTTTTGGTGCATTTCTATTAATCATATTTGGCACTTCGTATGTACCATATAGCTTTACGGTACTTATAGTTTTATCTTTCAAGGAGTCCTGATCTACTATAATATCATCATAATTATCAATTTGAAATTGATTTATCCACCTATCAATATTCTGCTGGGCTGAACCCTGAATATTTGAAAATAAAACTAGACTAAAATCACCTTTTTCTTTAAGAGTAACCTCGAGTAATCTAAACTGTTTTGTAGATATATTTCCATCCCACTGACTAGGCATTTTGTATGTTATATTTTCAACAGTTTTTTTGCCAAAAAATCTGTCTGTCCCGTTTGTTGATATAAATGAAACTAGTCCACAAACTACAATTACAGCGAATAGTATTGTAAATTTATTAGACATTATTAAACATCATTCTTGCTTGTTCATCAGCATGGTATGAGCTTCTAACTAAGGGTCCTGATTCAACAACTTTGAATCCTACCGATAATCCATAACTCTTATACTCTTCAAATTTCTCTTTTTCCACGTACTCTTGTACTTTTAAATGTTTTTTTGTTGGTTGTAAATACTGTCCAATTGTAAAAATTTGAACTCCAAGATCTGCNATTTGTTTCATTGTATCTTTAACCTCATTTTTTGTTTCACCAAAACCAACCATAATCCCTGTTTTTGTTCTTAAACCATAATTAATAGAACTTTTTAAAACATTTAAAGATCTTTGCCAATCTGCTTGTGGTCTAACTTTTCTACTAATTCTTTCTATACATTCAATGTTATGACTGAAGATATCAGGTCTNGCNTTAAGAACTGTTTCTATTGCATTCTTATTACCCATAAAATCTGGAGTAAGAACTTCAACTGTACATGAAGGATTAATTTTTTTTGTTACTGAAATTGTTTGCGCCCAGATATTTGATCCAAAATCATCTTTTAAATCGTCTCTATCTACTGAGGTGATAACAACATGTCGTAATCCCATTTTTTTTACTGTTTGAGCAACTCTTACAGGTTCCAAGGGGTCATTCCAAGTAGGTCTTCCTGACTTAACAGAGCAAAATCCACAACCTTTAGTACAAATATCTCCAAGAATCATTAATGTTGCGGTTTTTCTATTCCAACATTCATAGATATTAGGACACCTTGCTTCAGCACAAACAGTGTTAAGATAATTTTTTTCAATCATCTTTTTGACAACTTTAAAATTTTTGTCAGTCGATATATTAATCTTTGGTTTATGCTGTCTTGATTGAATCATTTACAAAAATGTGCTTAAAATTATTGATTAAGAGCTTTTTAATATCGTTCATAGGAATTTTTTTTCCAAGCTCTTTCTCAATTGATGTCATTTTAACATCAGGAATACCACAAGAAATAATATCTTTATAAAAACTAAGGTCTGTATTGACATTAATCGATAAGCCATGCATTGTAAGTCCTTTCGAAACATTTATTCCAATACTAGCAATTTTTTTACCATTAGTCCAAACACCAGTCTCTTCCATAAGAACATCTGAATTAATTTTAAAATTTTCTAAAGTTTTCATAATGACTAGTTCGATTTTTTAACATAAGCTTTTACACCAATATTCAATTCTTTAAATTAAAAATTGGATACACAACTATTTGGCCCGGACCATGGTAAGTTACATCTCCCCCTCTATTTGTTTTAATTATAGGACAGGTTTTTTTAGAATATTTGATTCTTTTGCATTTTTTCCTAGCGTATACACGTGATCGTGCTCTACGATGATTAAAACAGAATTAAAGATACCATCTGCTACGTTTTTTCTTACTTTTTCTTGAATTTTAAGTGAATCCAAATAATTGCATTGTTGTAAATCTTTGATTTCAAATTGCATTTATTTTAATTGCAGGAGTGTTTCAAAGATTGCTTCAGAAAATGTTGGATGTGGATGAATAGAGTCTAAAATATTATCGATTTTTAATTTATTTGACATGGCCAAACTAAATTCTGATATCATTTCTGTAGCATTCGAACCAACAATATG
>JGI24820J26691_1000721_pt1 | contig 10081 bp, 8 predicted proteins | sample METZYME_5_50m_FD_26691 | JGI IMG/M metagenome (IMG submission 26691) | reverse complement strand
ATAGCTAATTTTAATAATATAGAATCAGTTGAAAAACTATTTAATGATAACAGCAAAAATATTGCTGCAGTTATTGTTGAGCCTATAGCTGGAAACATGGGGCTTGTTAAACCTCTAAAAACATTCCTTCAAGACCTTAGAAACCTATGCAATAAATTTAAAAGTGTATTAATCTTTGATGAAGTCATGACAGGATTTAGAGTTGCAGCGGGTGGAGCTCAAGAATTGTATGGTGTTCACCCTGATCTAACAACATTGGGAAAAATCATTGGTGGAGGCCTCCCAGTTGGAGCCTATGGTGGTAAAGAAGAAATTATGAATTTATTAGCGCCTGAAGGCCCTGTATATCAAGCTGGCACACTTTCTGGAAACCCACTTGCTATGTCAGCTGGATTGACTGTGCTTAATTTACTTGAAAATAAGGTTTACGAGAAACTAGAAAATATTTCAAAGAAAATAGAAGATGGTTGGAATAAAAATATAATTGAAACAAAAACTAAAGCTCATATTGCCAGAGTTGGATCTATGATGACTTTATTTTTTAGCGATAAAAATCAAATAAATAATTATAATGATGCTCTCGAACTGAATACTGAGCAGTATGCAAAATATTTCAAATCAATGCTTAATATGGGAGTGTACCTACCACCGTCCCAGTATGAGTGTTTATTTTTGTCAACAGCTATTGATGATGATGATATAAATCATTTAATTAAATCAAATAAAAAAGCACTGGAAGAATTAAAATGAGTAGTATATTTTTAGATACAATTAAAGGAAAAAGCTGTTCAAGACCACCAGTATGGTTCATGAGGCAAGCAGGTAGAATTCTTCCATCTTACAGAAAACTAAAAGAGAGTCATCATTTTTATGATATGATGAAGGATACTGAATTGGCTACCCAAGTAACTTTATTACCCATTAGCGATTTAAGTGTTGATAGTGCAATTCTCTTTTCTGATATTTTAGTGATACCTGATGCTCTTGGCCTTGAACTAATTTTCACAAATAATGGCCCAAAATTTGTTAATGCATTAAATGGCAAAAATANTGTTGTATTGGACTACAAGCCTNATAAACTTAATTACATATACAACAACATAAAAAATATTGTGAAAAAAAAGAAAGAAGTACCACTCATCGGNTTTTGTGGAGGACCTTTGACAACTTTTTTATTTATGTTTAGATCTGATGAATCTAAAAAAGGATTTAAGGAAGCTGTTAAATACNTATATAATAATAGAAAAGATAGTATAAAAATCATTGAACAAATTACTGAAGCTTCAATAGATTATGTTAAAAACCAAGTAAAAAGTGGTATTGAATGCTTCCAATTATTTGAAACTTATTGCGGAAGCATACCATCAGAATTATATACTGATTTAATATTACCTTACTCAAAAAAAATACTCAATGCTGCAAAGGAGATGGATTGTCCAACAATTTTCTTCCCAAAGGACTATTCTCTTGGTCTAAAATCAATAAATAATGATTTGTGCGACTATGTTAGTATTGATTGGCATATTTCTATTAATGAAGCTAGAAAATTAGTTGACAGTCAAGTTGGATTACAAGGTAATATGGACCCAAGAATCTTTTATTATAATGAAAAAGAAATCGAAAATTATTTAGAGTCATTAAGTGATTTTGGTAAAAATAACCACAATTGGATATTTAACCTTGGTCATGGATTCCTTCCAGACATAGACTACAAGAAAGTACAAAAAACTGTGAATTGGATAAAGAGTAAAAACTGGAATAGATAAAATGAAAGTAGACGATAAACTCATAAAGAAATATAGTAAAACTGGCCCAAGGTATACTTCCTACCCTCCAGCTACATTTTTTGATAATAATTTTTCTAATGATGATTTTCAAAGAAAAATTATTGAGTCAAATGAAGAAAAACCACAAAACATCTCTGTATATATACATATACCTTTTTGTCCACAGATATGTCATTTTTGTGGTTGTACAACAGAATCGGGCTTTACTAAACCTTTTCTTGAAAGATATGTTGATGCTGTTATAAAAGAGATTGAATATGTAGGAAAATTAATTAATAAAAACAGAAAACTTACTCAGGTACACTGGGGTGGTGGTACACCAAATGCAATTTCTTATAAGTTTATAGAAAGAATAACCAATAAACTTTTTGATGAATTTAATTTTTCTGACAATTATGAAATGGCAATTGAATGCAATCCAGCTCATTTAGAGTTTAGACATATAGAGCTTTTAAAGAAATTTGGATTTAATAGAATTTCTTTGGGAATTCAAGATTTTAGAAATGATGTGTTGGATGCAATTAATAGGAAACCGTCTAAACATCCTATAAACGAAATAGTCAAAAAAATTAAAGATGAAGGTTTTACAGGAACAAATATTGATTTAGTATATGGATTACCGCTTCAAACAGTTGAAAGTTTTAAGAAAACTGTTGAGAGAGCTATTGAATTAGATACTGAACGGATAGTTACTTTTTCTTATGCTCACGTTCCATCAATATTACCTAGACAAAAAATTTTAGAAAAAATTGGATTCCCTTCGTCTGAAGATAAAGCCATGATGTATGAAAACTCATATGACTTATTTATGAATGCTGGTTATGTTTCAATTGGAATGGATCATTTTTCAAAGCCTGGTGATGAATTTGAAGTAGCTCTTAACAATAAACAACTCCATCGAAACTTTCAAGGTTATTGCACCAGAGAAACAACTGGACAAGTTTATGCATTTGGAGCATCATCAATATCTCAATTGGATTCTGCTTACAGTCAAAATATAAAAAATGCAGCTCAGTATATAAACTCAATTGAAAAAAACAACTTAGCTGTATTAAGAGGATACTCTGTCAACAAGGAACAAAAAATTGTTAGAGATGTGATTAATTCAATTATGTGCAATTATTATTTGGATCTGAATGAGATTTCTAGAAAAAACAATTGCTCAATTGAGAAAGTAATTGATGTTATAGATTTTAATCCCTCAAAGTTTGAGGATTTTGTCAATGATAATCTATTAAGAATTGAGGATTCTAAATTGTTTGTTTTTGAAAAAGGTAGATTATTTACCAGAAATATTGCTATGAGATTTGATCCTTTAATTAATCAAAAAGTAGGAACCTATTCAAATACTATTTAGATGAAAGGACTTTTGATGATAAATTTGGGGTCACCCGACAGTACGGACGTAAAAGATGTAAAAAAATATCTTGATGAATTTCTCATGGATGAAAGAGTCATAGGAAAAAGTTACTGGTTTAGATGGTTTCTTGTAAAAGTTATAATTTTAAATACTCGACCAAAAAAATCAGCAAAAGCATATAAAAAGATTTGGTGGAAAGAAGGTTCACCTTTGATAGTATTATCTCGACGTTTATTTGAAAAAGTAAAAAAATTCGTTAAAATCCCAGTAGCCCTAGCCATGAGATATGGTTCCATAAGCATTAAAAAAGGAATAAAGGAACTTTATGATTCCGGAGTAAAGGAAATTGTAGTTCTTCCTCTTTATCCCCATTACGCAATGTCATCATATGAAACTGTTGTAGAAAAAGTTAAAGAAGAAGTAAAAAATAATTTCCCAAATGTTAATTTGAAAATTGTCTCACCATTTTACAAAGAGAAAAATTATATAAACCTTTTATGCAATAAGATAAAAGAAACAATAGATAAGATAAAATATGATCATATTTTATTTTCATATCACGGAATTCCAATAAGTCATTTAAAAATATCAGACCCAACTAACAGTCATTGCTATAAAGTAAATAATTGCTGTAGCACATCCTCTGATGCTCACAGGTTTTGCTATAAACATCAAGTACTAGAAACAACTGAAGCGGTAGTTAAAAAGTTGAAAATTGATAGAGATAAATACAGTAATGCTTTTCAATCAAGGCTTCCAAATGAAGCATGGTTAAAACCCTACACAGATGATGAACTTGTTCGCTTAGCCAAAGAAGGAAAAAAGAATTTAGTGATAGTTACTCCTGCTTTTGTTACCGATTGTTTAGAAACTCTTGAGGAAATTGCTATGGAGGGCAAAGAAGAGTTTTTAGAGGCAGGAGGTGAAAATTATCACTATGTACCTTGCCTAAATGATGATGATGATTGGGCAAAACTTCTTGCAAAATGGAGTAAAAAAGTAACTGTTTAAGATGAATAAAATCAATACGGTTATCATAGGAGGCGGTATTAGTGGATTAAGCACTGGTCACTTCTTAAAAAAAAAAGGTATTGATTTTGTAATTATTGAATCTAACAAGAAAACTGGTGGAGTTATTAATTCAGTTAAAAAAAATGGATTTATTTATGAGAATGGACCAAATACTATTCTAAATAATAATCCATCGATTAATCAAATTATCGAAGACCACAAGCTTTCAGATAAAATAATTGTACCCAATAAAAAAATAAGTGCTAATCGATATGTATTTCATAATGGTAAACCACAGGCTGTTCCAAATGGTATAATGAATTTTTTAAAAACACCATTACTTTCTTTAAAATCAAAAATCAAAATATTTAGAGAAATATTTAAACCTCCTCATAAAAAAAATACATCAGTTTTAAATTTTATTTCCAACAGATTTGGAAAGGAATTTCATGATAATTTAATACAGCCTTTCCTTACTGGTGTTTATGCCGGAGACACAAGTAAAATGAGCACAAAGCATGCGCTCAAAAAGATTTGGTTATTAGAACAAAATTATGGGAGTGTTTTAAAAGGATTTTTTAAATCTAAAAGAAAAAGGATTGAATCAATTAATTTTTCCAACGGTATTGATACTTTGACCAACATAATATCTAAAAACTTAAAAAAAAACTTGATTACTGAAACAAGAGTTACAAAAATTCAAAAAAATAAAAACGGATATAAAATTGAAACTAATACCGATAAGTCATTTGTATGTCAAAATATAATAAGTTCAATTCCAGCATATGAGTTAGAAAAAATACTATTCAATGACGATATAAAGGCTACACTAGCAAAAATTAAATATAACCCTGTTGGTGTTTTTCATTTTACATTTTTGAGGTCTGATATAAAAAATGATTTAAGTGGTTTTGGTATCTTAACCAAACCTTCAGACAATAAAAGCTATTTAGGTATAATTTTTAGTAGCAAAATTTTTCCACACATATGCCCTAATGAATATGAGGTTTATACAGTGATGATAGGTGGGGAAAAACAAAAAAATATACTTGAAAAAAATAAAAATGATCTTAAAAAATTATTATTAGATGAAATAAGAATTCTAATTGATTGTGATGGTAAATTACAGGAATCAAATTTTTATATATGGAAAAAAGGAATTCCACAGTATAATCTTTTTCAAGAGGAAATTGAAAAATCAATTAAAGAATTTCATTCTAAAAATAAGGGGTTTCATATAACAGGAAATTATCATTCAGGTGTTTCTGTAAGTGATTGCATAAAAAAAGCTGATGATTTAGTTTCTAACAATTTTGATTAAAATTACTTTATTATCCAAATAGCAATTAAAAAAAATACGATTGCCTGGATGTAATAAATATTTCTATTTTCTAATAAATTTTGAATCTTATCTTTTATTCTCGATGAAATGAAAACTACTGTCAAAAAAATTAATGTTGCGGTGAACCAAAAAATAAGACCCAATACTAAAAACTGAATCTCAATACTTATGTTATCACTAAAAATAAATCCTGGGAATAAAGCAATAAAAAATAAACTGACTTTAGGATTTAGTAAATTCATCATTAAACCAACATAGAAGTCATTATTTGTTTTTACTAAGCTAGAAGATTTAGATTTTTTAGATCTAAAAAAAACATTTCCAGCTAGAAACATAAAATAAAAAAAACCAAAAAGTTTTAATATAAAAAAGACATTATCATTGGATTTGATCAATGCTGAAATACCAAAAACTAACAAAAGTGTGTGAAAAATCAATCCAGTAGTCAAGCCAAAAACAGTCTTTACTCCAGCCTTTATCCCATCTGTTGAACTCTTAAAAAAAACATAAATTATATCTGGNCCTGGACTCAAAGTCAAAACACAAACAGATATCAAAAAAATTAAAATAGTATCNAATTGCATAATTTTTGATTTAAACTATGAATAATTTCTATTAATATATAATTTTGAAATCCTGAAATGAAGAATATAGACATACTTTTAAATAATATCTCTGAAACGAGAAATGAACTCCTTAACCACCCAATATACTCTAAGTTAAAATCAGAGCATGCAATAGCAAAATTTATGGAAACTCATGTCTTTGCAGTTTGGGATTTTATGTCACTTGTAAAAGCACTTCAAATAGATTTAACTAGCGTTAAGTTACCATGGACACCTACAAAAGACAATATTTCAAGAAGATTGATAAATGAAATAGTTTTGGGTGAGGAAAGTGATATTGATCAAGAGGAAAATCCTACAAGTCATTATGAATTATATTTAGAGGCTATGGAAACTATTGGTGCAAAAACAGATAAAATCAAAAAATTTGTTTCTAATGTTATCGAACATAAGGATTACAAATTAGCCGTTTCAAAATCAGATATTCCTAATGCAGCTGTAGATTTTATGAATTTTACATTTGATGTTATTGACACAAAAAAGACACATATTATAGCAAGTGTTTTTACTTTTGGAAGAGAGGATTTGATTCCTGATATGTTTATTAACATTGTTAAATCTCTTAATGAAAAACCCGGAAGTAAAACAAACGATTTACTATACTACCTTGAGAGACACATTGAAATGGATGGTGATGAACACGGTCCGATGGCATTGAAAATGATTTCTGGGTTGTGCGGAGATGATAAAGAAAAGTGGAATGATGCTGTTGAATTTTCTAATCAGGCATTAAAGCAAAGAATAAAACTCTGGGACTATATCAGCAGCCAAATTTAAAAACTATCACTTGATCTGGACTCTAAAAGACTTTTAGGTGGTTCAAAACTTTTGAGGTGATCTTCAGCTATTTTTTTAATTTCTTTGACTTTTTCTGGAAATTTTTTAGCAATATTAAATTTTTCAGAGGGATCGACATTTAGATTATATAATAAAGGATCTTCTAGAACAATTTTTTCATTACTCCCCTCTGGATAATTGTAAGCACCTTTAATTATGAAATGTGCTTTATATTCACCAAGTCTTACAGCATAAATTTCTCTTTCCCTGTAAAAAATTATTTTATTTCTTTCACTAGGTGTATGATTTAATAAGGTTTGTTTAATACTTACACCATCAATAACTCTGTCTGAGATTTTTTTAGTATTAGTAAAATCAACTATTGTTGGTAACAGATCCATAGAGGAGCCAATTTGATCAATTACACCAGGTTTTATATCTGCTCCCCAAAAAATCCCCGGAACTCTCTGGCCACCTTCCCATGTCATTCCCTTACCCTCTCTAAGTAAACCGGCTGAACCTCCATGAGTTTCAAAAGGTAACCATGGGCCATTATCGGATGTGAAGACTACTATTGTTTTTTTGTCAAGATTAAATTTTTTAAGCTCACTAATTATAGTACCTACACCGTGATCAATTTCCTCTATAACATCACCATACAAACCATTTTTACTTTTTCCCAAAAAATCTTCTGAGGCATAAAGAGGAATATGAGGCAAACTATGAGCTAAATAAATAAAGAATTTATCATCTTTTAATTCATTAATCTTTTCAACTACCTTCTCAGAAAATCTTTTTGTTATAGTAGTTTGATCAGTTGGTCTCTCAACTATTTCATTATTTTCCATTAAAGGAACATTATAATTCGAAGAGTTGATAGGTTTTTTTTCATACTGAGGCCAATAATTATTTCCAGGACAACAAGTAACTCCATTTATGGCATTCATATCATTTGAATATGGAATTCCATAATAATAATCAAATCCATGCTGTAATGGTAGATACTCCTTTTTATGACCTAAATGCCATTTACCAATTGCAATAGTTTTATATCCATTTTCTTTAAGCTTTTCTGCAATTGTAATCTCAGAGGAAGGTAGTCCAAAATCGGAGTTAGGAAAAAGAACTCTAGAACTAGTCCCAATCATTCCATTTCTTATTGGCAATCTACCCGTCATTAATGCTGCTCTACTTGGCGTACATACGCTAGATGCTGAATAAAATTGGGTCCATTTTTGACCCTTGTGAGACATCATATCTAGGTTGGGTGTTTTTATGGTGGGGTGACCATATGATCCCACATCACCATAACCCATATCATCAACAAAAACAATTATAAAATTATAGTCATTTTTTACAGTGTTCTGACAACTAAAGAATATTAAAAAGCAAACAATTATTAAGAATAATTTTTTCACGCATTTTAAATATAAAAAAGTCATTGCAAATTATAACTATATTTGCAATCCAAACAAAAGTAATATTATGAAAAAACTTTTTTTATTAATTCTTATAGGATTATTTTCTATAAACTCAAATTCTCAGCTACAAAAAGCAAAGAAATTTGCAAAAACAATTACTGCTGATGAGTTAAAAGAGCACTTATATATATATGCATCTGATGAATTTGAAGGAAGAAATACTGGTGCTGAGGGGCAAAAAAAAGCTGTAGAATATTTAAGAAACTTTTATATTGAAAATGAAATTGAGCCTGGTGACCCTGATAAAGATTACTTTCAAAAAATGAAATTGAATTTAAGAAGAGGAAATGAGGGCGAAGTCGATACTGAAAATGTTATTGCTATAATAAAAGGAACTGATAAACCTGATGAATATCTAATACTAACTGCTCACTTAGATCATGTTGGCTATGGAAGAACAGGATCAAGATCCAGAGAGGCATACATTGGAGAAGTAAAAGAAAGAATACATAATGGAGCCGATGATGATGGCTCTGGTACTGTAGCTATGCTCGAAATAGCTCAAGCATTCAATGAAGCAAGCAAAAAAGGAAAAGGACCTAAAAGAAGTATTATTTTTCTTCATGTAACAGGTGAGGAAAAAGGCTTGTTGGGATCTGCTTATTATACTGATAACCCAATATATCCACTTGAGGATACAGTTACTAATTTAAATTTAGATATGATTGGGAGAATTGATCCAACAAGGAAGGGAGATAAGAGAGAATACATTTATATTATAGGATCAGACCATGATAGTCAAGATTTACACAATATTTCTGAACAAACAAATTTGGAGACCGTTAATATTGACCTAGATTACAGGTATAATGATAAAAATGATCCAAACAGATTTTACTACAGAAGTGATCATTACAATTTTGCAAAAAATGGTATTCCAATAATATTTTATTTTTCTGGAACGCACCCTGATTATCACCTACCCTCAGATACACCTGATAAAATTGAATATGATTTACTTGAACTTAGAAGTAAACTAGTTTTTTATACTGCATGGAATATAGCAAATAGAGATGAAAGAATTAAAGTTGATCCAAAACCTGAGGCTGAAAAATTTGAAGTGGATAAAGATAAACTTGAAGGATATGCTGGTAATTATGGAGCTGAAGGAATCCCTTTAAAAATCGGAGTATTTATAAGAGATAATAACCTTTTTATTGAAGTCATGAATCAAGCTGTTCAGCTTGATCCACTTGCGGAAGATGTTTTTGGCAGTGAAGCTATGGGCTTAAAATTAACATTCGATACTGCAAAGGGAACTATGGAATTTAAACAAGGTCCTTACAATATTAAGTTAAACAAAGAATAATCTTTTTTTTAAAATAATTAAAACCCATCAATTGATAGGTTTTTTATTGTTCAATAGACACAATATCAGATTGAACTATTATATTATCTGAAATCTTAAAGTAAAAAGAGATTGGATTACAGCAAGTTTCACAATCCTCAATAAATGTTTGGCAGCTTTCTGATGGATCAACTAATTTTAGCTGATTTTCCCAACAATATGGGCATGTGAATGAAAATTCAATCATTTAAAATTTGGGTGGAAGACCGGACTCGAACCGGCGACCTCCTGAACCACAATCAGGCGTTCTAACCAACTGAACTACAACCACCATTTTTAAGTTCGCTAATATAATATTTATGATAATAAAATAATAGTATTAGATCAAATCATTAATAGATTCGACACT
>JGI24820J26691_1000720_pt1 | contig 10083 bp, 6 predicted proteins | sample METZYME_5_50m_FD_26691 | JGI IMG/M metagenome (IMG submission 26691) | reverse complement strand
AAAAGATTGGCAAAGACCATGCCGGTAAAGAGCGTGGCAAAGGGCGTGGGATCGGTTGGCCCGCCGATGGCGTTGAGTTTGTGGGTTTCGGTGGTTAACACAATATTGAAGCCAGCACCCACACTCCCCTCACCCAGCGCCTGCAGGCCCAACCAGGGCACCGCCACACCCACGACCAGTAAGCCAACGCCATTAAGAGTGTCGGAGACTGCCACCGCCCTCAGGCCGCCGAGGATGGCATAGGACGCCCCCAAGGCGCCGATGACCATAATGGTCAGCATCAGCGATGTGCCGTAATCCAGTTGCAACAACTCAGGCACGTCAAAAAGTTTGAGCACCGCGATCGAGCCCGAGTACAGCACGCTGGGAATCGTCACCAAGCCATAGCCAAGCATGAACAGCACCACGGTCATACGGCGCACGCCCTCGTCAAAGCGCGCACTGAGAAACTCGGGCAAGGTCGTGAAGGCTCCGGCCAGATACTTGGGCAAAAAGAAAAACGCCATCAGCACCGTGGCGACCGCCGCGGTCACCTCCCAACCCATGCTGCTCAGGTTGTAGCCATAGGCTGACCCATTTAGGCCAATGAGCTGTTCAGCAGAGAGGTTCGTCAGCAATAGCGAGCCCGCAATAAAGGTGGCGCCCAGACCCCGCCCGGCTAGAAAGTAACCGGCACCCGTATCAACCCGACCGCGGGTCTGCCGCCAGGACACGAAAGCCACCAGCCCCATAAAGCCAATACAGCTTACGACCGTCAGCAGCAGATCAGCCGTCATCTGGGGAAGGAAGCGGTCATGGTAGAGAAGGTGTCGTCACCATCATTGCAGGGTACGCACAGACCCCCTTACCAGCAAACTTCAGGCGCTTTGCAGGCCTGTGACAACAAACAGGGATTGCATTACTATACCGTCTGGACGGTGTATATATGGTGCGGCATGAAATCAGAACAGACCCGCGCGCGCATTCGCGTTGCCGCGGCCAAAGTAATTGAGCGCGACGGCGCAGGACACCTCACGCTGGAGAAAGTGGCGGCCGAGGCCGACCTCTCGAAGGGTGGGCTCTTATACCACTACCCCTCCAAGGATGCGCTGCTACAGGGGCTGTTGGATCACCTGCTGGAGAATCGTGCGGGGTTAATCGAGGGCTCAGGCCCAGCAAAAGGTGTCAGTGACGCGACGCTACTCAATAGTTTAATCGACGCCGATTTCGACCTCCCCAAGGACGAGCAGATCATGGCGCAGGGGCTGATTGCTGCCTCGGCCGAGAACCCTGAGCTGATCGCGCCTGCCCAGCACCACGTTGAAGCCGTGTTCGCCCAGTTAGGCAAATCGAAATCAACGGCGACGTCGGCACGCACCATTTTTCTTGCTTCACAGGGCCTCCAGTTTCTGGAGCTACTAGGCCTACTCTCACTCAGTACTGCCGAGCGCAACGAGATCCGCCAACACCTCAAGGCGCTGNCAGAGGAGCTGGCCCCATGCTGAGACGTGTATTCGCCGCGCTCTGGGTCATAGCCTGGCTGTCTGGCTGCGGGGCCGACACCACTGTCGAAACCGGCCCTGCGGTACGTCCCGTTCGCTTGATCACAGCAGGGGCTGGAGACCACTCGGCACCCAGCCAGTTTGTGGGCATAGTGGCACCGGCGCATACGGTTGAATTGGGCTTCGAAATCGACGGCACGCTGCAGCATTTACCTCTACCGGAGGGGGCGTTGGTGCAGGCCGGTGATGTGGTTGCGCAGTTGGACCCCGAGCGATTCGAGCTCACGCTGGAAAGTGCCCGGGCTGACCACGAGCTGGCGGAAAAAACCTTGTCGCGCGTGGAATCTCTCAAAGCCTTGGGCACTGTGTCACAGGCTGAGCTCGATGAGGCCATAGCGCGCGCAAAACTCACGGGGCTCGCGGTAGAGACGGCTCAAAAAGATCTTGACGACACGGTNCTGCGCGCACCGTTTGCGGGACAGCTGATCAAGCGTCTGACGGAGAACTTCTCTCCCATCGCAAGACTCTCACCCGTCATTCGCTTGGCTCCGATTGAGCGCATCGAAGTTGTGATCGGCGTGCCCGAGCAGCTCATGGCGCGACTGAATCCGGCAACCTTGAGCAAAGCTGCGGTGCGCTTCACCGCCGACCCCGATCGGCTATTCGAAGCGCAGTGGCTTGATTACGAGGCCGAGGCGAGCCGAGACACCCAAACCTATGACGTGCGGTTTTCGCTGACCGAGACCCCGCCCTGGCCTGTGCTGCCCGGCATGACCGCTACCGTCTTGCTGTCCATGGCCACACCCANTGAAACCGTCATCCAACTGCCCCTAAGTGCGGTGCAGAGTGACGCGGCAGGCAACTTCTTCGTCTGGACGGTTGAGCGCGACACATCGCAGGTGATCAAGCGACCCATCGAAGTGGGGGTGCCGAGTCGCAAGCAGGTGCCGGTGCTCGCAGGGCTTCAGCTCGGCGAACAGGTGATCGCTGCAGGGGGCGCCTGGCTTTACGACGGTATGCAGGTGCGGCCCCTCGGGGACGGCTAATCGATGTCCAGGTCATCGCTCACTGAATTTGCGCTCGCGAACCCGCTATACGTGTGGGTCATCGTGCTCACCTGCCTGGTCGGTGGTTTAGCGGGCGGACAGGGCATTGCACAGCTCGAGGACCCGCCCTACCCGATCAAAATCGCCTATGTGTTCACCGAGTACCCAGGCGCCTCAACACTCGACGTCGAACAAGAAGTGACCGAAGTGCTGGAGCGTTCGATCCAGGAGCTGCCCTGGATTGAAAATATTGTGTCGAGGTCACTGCCCGGGCGCTCTGAGATCGAGATTGAGCTCAATCACTCGGTATCAGCCAGTGATACCGCCAAATCTGGGATGAGCTGCGCCGGCGGGTCGCCGAGGCGGCCATGCGCCTGCCAGAGGGCGCCCATCCTCCCTGGGTCGAGGATGATTTCAGCGACGTCTATGGCTTGCTGTATGGATTTACCGTTCCCGACGGCTACAACATCGCCACCATTCGCGATGCCGCCCGCTTACTGGAGACCGAAATCAAGCGCGTCGAGCACGTGGCTAAGGTGCGGGTCGAGGGTGTGCCGGAGGAACAGGTCCAGATCGATTTCGATTACGCGCAGCTGCGCCAACTGGGCGTGCCCTTTTATCGCATCGTCGAGGCCATCAACAGCGCCTCGGGACTCTTCCCCGCCTCCATGATGGAGTCGGGTGATCAGCGGATGCGCATCGATATTCCGCTGGAGCGGAGCGAGGCGGTGCTCGAGGAACTGCTGATTGCCCTGCCCGGCGAAACGTCGATGATTCGCCTCGGCGATGTGGCCAGCGTCTCCCGCGAGGAGACCAATCTGCCCTCACTGATCGTGCGGCACGAGGGTCAACGTATTTTCGCGCTGGGGATTGCAATCAACGAAACCCAGAACGTGGTCCGGGTGGGCAAAGTCGTGGAAGCGAGACTGCTAGAACTGCAGCAACTCCTGCCTATCGGCATCGAGATGATTCCGCTTTTTGAGCAGCATCGCCTAGTCGATCGATCCATCGGTCAATTTCTGTTGAACCTCAGCGCCTCCATCACCACGGTCATCGCCGCACTGTGCCTTTTTATGGGTTGGCGAGCCGGGGTGATGGTGGGCGCCGTGCTGTTACTTACGGTGACCGGCACAATCGGAGTGATGGCCGCTGCGGGGATTGAACTACAACGGATTTCTCTGGGCGCGATGATGATCGCAATGGGCATGCTCGTCGACAACGCTATTGTCGTGACCGAGGGCATGATCACCCGTATCAAACAGGGTCTCAGTACCCGCGAGTCAGCCATAGCGGCGGTGGCAACGACGCGCTTCCCCTTGCTCGCTGCCACGGTCATCGGAATCGCCGCCTTTGCCCCCATTGGCCTGTCGAACGACTCAACGGGTCAGTTTCTGGGGTCGCTGTTCACGGTTTGCGGCATATCGCTGCTGTTAAGTTGGATCCTGGCGATTACGCTGGTGCCCTCCATCGGGATGGCGCTGCTCACCTCTCTACCCGAGGCTGTGTCCGAGAGCCGCCTTTACGCCGGGCCGATTTTCGCGGGATACCGCACACTCATGGCATGGGGTATTGCCCGTCGCGGTTTGACCACGGTTATCCTACTGGCCGTCATGTTGTTGAGCATCGTGGGCTTCACGCAGCTAAAGCAGGGGTTTTTTCCGGCAACCAGCACGCCGCTGTTCTTTGTGGATCTCTACCAAACCCAGGGCACCGACATACACGCCAGCGATCGCATGGCAGANCGCGTACGCAAGCGACTGCTCAGTCTTGAAGGCGTGACCGAAGTCTCAACCTGGGCAGGACGAGGCCCGGTTCGCTTCACCATGATTCTGCTGCCCGAGCGACCCGACCCCGCCTATGCGCAACTGGTGGTCAATGTCGATGACGTCGAGGCGGTGACGGGGCTGATGGCGCAAACCGGTGAACTGATCGCCTCCGAATTCCCCGAAATCCATCACATGGTGCGACGGCTCGAGTTCACCAGCAGCACCGCAAGCAAAATCGAGGCGCGCTTTTATGGCAGCAACCGCACCGAGCTCCGCGGGCTCGCCGAAGAGACCATGCAGCACTTCATCGAGCACCGGATGATTGATCGCAAAATCGACTGGCGTGAACAACGGCTATCACTGGCAGTGGTTCCAGACCACGCTCGAGCGCGGCGCGCGGGCATCCAGTTACCCGATGTCTCGCGGGCTGTGGCGTCGAGCACCGTCGGTACCCCTGTTGGCGTGCTGCGCGATGGCGACAAGCCCGTTCCCATTGTCGTGCGCATCATGCCGCTGGCCGAATCCGCGATGGAAATCCTTGAGCGCGACCTATGGAGTGAGAGCACCCAGTCGTTTGTATCAGCACGGCAGGTGGTGTCAGCCGCCACACTTCGTGCGGAGGACAGCTTCCTGATGCGGCGCAACCGGGTCCGTGCGATTACCGTTCAAGCGAATGCGCCCCCCGGTGAGACGGCCACCAGTGCCTTCAACGCGATCCGCGGCGACATTGAATCCATCCCCCTGCCACCCGGTTACGAACTGGAATGGGGCGGCGAGTACGAGTCGATGAAGTTGGCCAACGACATGGTCATCTCGCGCTTCCCGATTGCACTAATGGTGATGATCATCGCCACGCTGATGCTGTTTGGCAGTGTGCGGCAAATGCTGGTCACCTGGATGACCGTACCGCTCATTATGGTGGGCGTCTTTGTCGGGCTCTTTGTGACCGACTTATCTTTTACCTTCCCCGCGATGCTGGGCCTGCTGAGCCTGGTCGGCATCTTGATCAAGAACTGTGTGATCATGGTGGAAGAGATCAATCTGCGCTCTGCCGATGATGGCCTTAGCCAACACGCGCTAGTGTCAGCCTGTGTAAGCCGCTTGCGCCCAGTGCTGCTGGCGGCAGGGACGACCATCGTCGGCATGGCGCCCCTCCTGAGAGATGACTTCTTTCGCGAGATGGCGGTGTCGATCATGGGCGGACTGGCCTTCGGTTCGGTGCTGGCCCTGATCGCCGTGCCGGTTTTTTATGCGATGCTCTTTTCGATCGGAAACAGCCGCAAAGAGGCCTAAGCAACAAACTAAAGAGGGAACAAGGCCGCGCCACTCACTACCGCACGTTTCTCGTCGTGGCAGGTGCCGCTGCCGCGAAGACGGCGCTGAAATAATTTGCCCTACCGATGACCGAGTCACTGCTAGTGACGTATACCTCAAGAAAGCGGCGCCCTATAATCACGCCCTTGTCCAAAGAAGAACGCGGCCGACACAAGGATCAAATATGACTCAAGGTGTATTGTTGCTGGACGGCGGTCTCGGCCAAGAATTGATTCGCCGCAGCCCGTCTCCTGCACATCATCAATGGTCTTTGCAGGTCATGTTGAAGGAGCCCGATCTCGTTGCGGAAGTGCATCGCGATTTCTGCGATGCCGGCGCCAACATTGCATGCCTAAATACATATGCCATTACGCGCGCGCGTCTCGCGCGGGGACAAAACCTCCCTCCTCTTGGAGAGCTCTTGGATCGCGCGCGGGAGCTGGGCGAGCAGGGTGTCGCGAGCAGTCACAACGCGGGCGCCGCCATGATCGCGTCGCTTCCGCCGCTGGTGGCCAGCTATCGGCCAGACACTCAGCTACCCCTTGAGCAAGCGATTAGCGAGTACCGTGAACTCATCGCGCTGCAAAAAGAGACTGTCGATGGCTTCCTGGCTGAAACGATTCCCTCGATCAGTGAAGCGGAGGCGGTCTTGACCGCGGCCGAGCAAGAGGGCGTCAGGATCGTACTGGGCCTGACCGTTTCCGATAAAGACGGTCGGCAGATGCGATCAGGGGAATCACTGGCTGACGCACTGGTCGCTATTGAACGATTCANGCTGTTAGCAGTCGTGATCAATTGCTCCAAACCCGAGGTCATCNCCGAGGCGTTGGTTATCCTNAGCGCGTCGCGGTTCCCNTTCGGGGCCTTTGCCAATGGCTTCACATCAATCGACGCGCTAGAGCCCGGCGGGGTTGTCGACGTGCTTGAGGCAAGGAAAGACCTGGGCCCTGAGCAGTACGCCGCATTCGCAGAGAGCTGGCTGGACGCCGGCGCCAGCGTCATTGGCGGGTGCTGTGAAGTTGGCCCGGACCACATCAGAGCGCTCAGCACCCTGCTGAAAAGTCGAGGGCATGAGCAGCTCGCATGGAGNGATTTGGCCGCCTGATCAGCCCACCTTGCTCTCACTTTTCTCGGCCGTTTTCTGGGCAGAAATGAGGCGCCGTTAGCGGCGCTCTTCTCTCGCCAAAAATTCACGAATTTGTCACTTGTGAGCCATGGGTTTGCAGGCAAAATGCGTGCCTTTCCGAATTACCTCACAGCACAGTAGAACGCGCATCATGAGTACCCTTCGGCCTGTATCGTCACTGCTCTTCACGACCGCATTTCTGTTGGCCGGCCATGGCCTACACATGACCTTTTTGCCGCTGCGCGCCAGCGAGCTAGGTCTGTCGCAAACGCTGATCGGCCTAAGTGGCTCCGCCTACTTCGCAGGCTTCCTGACAGGTGCGCTGATGATTCCGCCCATCATCGCTCGCGTGGGCCATATCCGCAGCTTCACGGCGTTGCTGGCCATCTTCCTATCGAGCTTCCTGTTCCTCAGTCTTGTTGATGAGGGCATCCTCTGGGTGCTGGTGCGCTTCGTGCTAGGTGCCACGATGTGCGGCTCCTACACCGTCATTGAGAGCTGGCTCGCCGAGCAAAGTGACGGCAGTGGCCACGGCCGGGTGCTGTCGGTGTACACCGCGATCGTCCTCGTCTCAATGGCGGTGGGCCAGTATCTGCTGGGCCTCACCAAAGCTAATCCGCTTTACCCCTTTATATTGGTATCACTGCTGGTGGGCCTTGCCATCGTACCCGTGAGCCTCACCCGCGCTTTGGCGCCGGCGCCGGTGCCCACCACCCGATTCAACTTTTTCAAGCTGTACCATCGCTCGCACACCGCGTTTGCCGGTGCGCTGGGGTCGGGCGTGGTCATGGGTGGCTTTTGGGGACTCGGTGCAATTTATGCACTCGCGCAAACCAATGACCCGAGCTTCGTCCCAATGTTTATCGCCGCCAATATCATCGGTGGAGCCTTGGCCCAGTATCCGATTGGTATGGCGTCGGACCGAATCGATCGACGCTACGTGCTGGGTGCACTCTGCGCCGCCAGCGGTTTATCTGCCTTTGGCTTACTGATGGCCGACACCCACGATGCGCTGCTGCTAGGTGCCTTTGCGTTCGGTGCCTTCGCCAACTCGCTGTACGCGGTCTCTCTGGCTAAAGCTGCCGATAATTCCAAGAGCGAGGAATTTGTAACCATTGGCTCGTCGGTGCTGCTGCTGAATGCGCTGGGCTCTGCCAGCAGCGCCCTTTTCATCGGCTGGGCGATGCGCAGTCTGGGTGATGGCGCGCTGTTTGGTTTTCTTGGCGTAGCCAGCCTAATCACCGGCGTGTTCATCATTCTGCAGCCGCCAGGACGCACCGCAGTGACCACCGAAGAGCAAGGCACCTTCATTCCTGCCACCTCGGCCATGGCGCCCGCAGCTTTTGATCAGGATCCGCGCTCCGATGAAGAGGTGGAATACGAGCCGGTGATACCCCCAGATTCCGAGTCGGACGCACCGCTGGAGTTTACCGACACGGAAGTGTCCGGCGCCACGGCGTGATGGCGCCAACCTAATTCATTTCTGCTGGCTAAAGCAGCTTTAACTGCAGCACCCACGGCACTTTGCGAAGGTGACAAAAAAATTCCGCGGCAAGGTTTTCGGCTCCATAATGCGGGGTAGAACAGAAGCCCGCGCGCTTCTTACGGAGTAACGCCATGTCATCACCTACCATCACCATCGGGCCTCGCGTCCGGAAATCCCCCTTCTATGACGCGACCATAGAGGCCGGCGCGCAAGCGTTCACCATTTACAACCACATGTTCATGCCCACCAGTTACGGTGACACCACCGCCGAGTACTGGGCAATTGTCAAGGGCGTCTCCATCTGGGATGTCGCCGCGGAACGTCAGGTGGAAATCGTTGGCCCCGATGCCCTGGCACTGACCCAACTTTTGACTCCCCGAGACATCGACAAGTGCCCGATCAACCGGGCGCGCTATGTGGTCTTTGTGGATGAGAACGGCGGCATCATCAATGACGCAGTTCTGTATCGACATGCCGAGAACCACTTTTGGCTTTCACCAGGTGATGGTGATGTACTTTTATGGGCCAAGGGCGTGGCCGCGCAAAGTGGGCTCGACGTGTCGGTCCAGGAACCCGATGCGTCGCCGCTTCAATTGCAGGGTCCGCTGGCACCACGAGTGGCGCACAAGCTTTTTGGCGACCTAGCTACCAAGCTTGGCTACTACCACTTCTGCCATACCACCCTAGAAGGCATCCCGGTCGTGCTCAGCCGCACTGGTTGGAGCGGCGAGCTGGGCTACGAAATCATTCTGAAAGACGGTAGCGAAGGCACCGCGTTGTGGGATCTATGTATGGACGCAGGGGCCGAGTTCAACATCCAAGCCGCCTGCCCGTCGCTGGCACGCAGTATGGAAGGCGCGCTGCTCTCCTACTGCAGTGATATCACACTCAACGACAGCCCCTTCACCATCGGCATGGATCGATTGTTGGATATCGACAAGCCCCATGACTATGTCGGCAAGGCCGCGCTGCAGGCCATTGCCAGAACCGGTCCTGAGCGTCGTTTGGTCGGTGCCAACTTTGGCGGCGATCCCGTCATACCCAACCAGCATTTCATGGATGTGAAATCAGGTGGCGAAGTGATCGGCCATGTGACGCGCTACTGCTGGTCACCACGGCTGGAGCACAACATTGCGCTCGTCAATGTGCCCACCGCCTTATCCGAACCCGGTACAGCTCTGTCGCTGGATTCTGGCGATGGCTGGCGTGAGGCGACAGTGGTCAACATCCCGTGGTTCCCGGCTGAAAAGGTGATACCGCCGTTTGATTAGGCCTAGGCATGGCGCGGTACATTAGGCTGAAGCGCCCACCTGACGTTCATGTCCATCAGCCCGACTAGCGCCGACCCGCAGTGCATGAACGGTTTACGGTCGAGAAGCGTATACACCTCCGATAACGCGCAATATCTAAGCGGAGTGTGATCATGGCCAAACGTCAGCTGGGTACCGACTACCCCGAAGCCACCGAGAGGCTGGACCGAGGTGTACTGGGCTTCTTTAGCGCGGCCGAGCGCCTCCTGCTTGTCATCATCAGTTTGCTGACAATGCTGGCAGTGGCGCTGGAGCTGTCCTCTTTTTTTGACTCAGGACGCATCCGACTCGCCGACCTGCTGTTACTGTTTATCTATCTCGAGGTGATCGGCATGGCGTATGCCTACTATGCCACCCACAGCGTACCAGTCACACTGCCCGTGCTCATTGCGATCACGGGCATCACGCGACTTATCATTCTGCAGGGCAAAGAGGCCGAGCCCAGCAAACTGCTGTTCGAAGCAGGCGCCGTCCTGCTCCTAGCGGTAGCGTTGGCGATTCTAAGCTGGGCATCACAGCGCTCCCCCTCGATCAGCTCCAGCGACAATCGCGAC
>JGI24820J26691_1000718_pt1 | contig 10100 bp, 10 predicted proteins | sample METZYME_5_50m_FD_26691 | JGI IMG/M metagenome (IMG submission 26691) | reverse complement strand
CCCAAGTGTTATAAATATCTCTCATCATTTGATAATGGGATATATTTGAATCAAGACTAGAAATCTTTTTGTGAACTAAATAAGCACCTGGTTGAGGGACGACCCACGGAAGAGGTCTAGATTCAATATTATGAGTATCGATTCTTTTAAAATTCTCATCTGTTAAGATTGAAGCAGATTGAATTATTTGTATAAAATCTTTTTCCCTTAATCCCGTTGTTTCAGTATCACTAAAAATGAAGTTTTTTTGCATCTATACGTCTATTTCAGAATCAATTAAAACAGCTATAAGAAGAGCTGGTTCATCTCCATTATTTCTCCAAGCATGATTTGTTCCTCTTTGAACAACTGTGTCAAAAGGTTTGACGTCTATTTCGCCCTCATCGAGTATGAGAGTTACATCACCTTTTAATAAAATAATGTAATCAATGCTATCTGTTTTATGCATAGCTGGATGCCTTGATACATCAACTCTGCAATGAGATGCTTTGATTTTATCAAATGCATCTGCAGCCATTTCATTTAAAACTTCAATTGGAACTCCTTCTGGAGTGGGNTTAATTTGAAAGTATCTAAATTTTGTTCCTCCCTTTGGAGGCTCAAGCTCAATATCAATATCAGCCTTATCTTCAAAACCCTTTGTTGTAAATGGAACAGGTTCAGTGTTCCAAATCTCATAAAGACCTCCCACATCTTCACCAATTGACCTCGCAGGCGGCCCATCATGCATGACAACTGATTTTCCATCCTTATTGTGACCTGTAATAATTCTTCTCATTAATTCATCCTCCTATTTCTTCTATCAAGATATATGTATGGCGAGTAAACCAAGTAAATAAAAAATATAGCAACTGGGTACAGTATAAACATATGTGTTGGCGGTTCAGGCATCAAAGAAATTATATTTTCCCCGTAGGGTCTCTCATTTAAATACCAGTAATTAGATCCTAAAATGAAATTAATACCATACATTACAACCAGTAAAAGCGATGAATAAAGAATCAGTTTTAAAATATCACTTTTGAAAGGTCTCTGATTTAAGTTAACAATTGAAAAAGCAACAGCTAGCAAAATTAACGAGTGCCCATACATTGTTGCAAAATATTCATAATGTGGGAATGCATATTCTGAGTCCGGTGTTAATATTGACATTCCTGCACCGGCTATACCCCAAAAATATGCAAAAACAAAAAGCGGTCTAAAACCTGTTAGGAGAAAAGCCGCAATTACAATCGCAGAAAAGTCACATAAATGTAAAGGAAGATTTTCAGCCAAGCTTCCACCCTTCACAAGAGTTTCCATGTATGTAGATCTGATTTGATTTTCAATTAACAAAATAATCAAAAAATATCTAAAAGAATTTATTAATTCTGGTTTAGATTGGAGGGCCTTTGGGATCATAAAGATGGCAGCCAGACAAGTACAGAAACTTATAAAATGTGATATTGATAGTAATTCAAATTCTTGCATTTTTTTATGTAACTTTTTTTAAGAGAATCTTAAGCTTTTATCTTCTATTTTCCCATAATTTATTTCAAAAATATCTCTCAGGTAATTCTGATTATTTATCCATGGCTTTTTATTTCCTTGTTTAACGGTAATAGAAGCTCCCCTTCTTACATAACCCGATGAAAAATCATCTAAAAAATCTGTAACCATTAAATCATCGGGAGCTATTGGAATGCATTTCGTGTATTGATTATCTTTCATAAAATTTATTAGCCTACAAGCATATTTACTTGTTAAGTCTGCTTTTAGTGTCCAAGAGGCATTGATGTAACCAAAAGTATTTATAAAATTGGGAATTTGTGTATACATCATGCTTTTATAAAAGAAGCTTTTTGATACATCAATCTCATCTCCATCAACAAAAATATTTATACCACCAAAATTTTGAAGTGTTATACCTGTAGCGGTAACAATTATATCTGCCTCAATTAATTTGCCTGAATTAAGTTTTACACCTTTGTGAGAAAATGAATCGATAGTGTCTGTTTCAACAGAAACCTTATTTTGTTTTATGCTTTCAAAAAAATCATTATCAGGAGCCAGACATAATCTTTGCTCCCATGGGTTATATGAAGGTGTAAAGTGTTTTTCAATGTCATAATCAGGAAGTTCGTTTTTCACCAAATCAAGAAGGTAATCTTTCACAATTTCTGGACTTTTTCGAGCTCTTCTATAAATATTTCTTTGACGAAGAATGTTTGTAAATCGAATTATTTTATAGCCCAGTTTTGGAGAAATATAATTAAGCAAATGTAAAAACTTATACTCACTTGGAACTGAAGCAATATATGTTGGTGATCTTTGGATCATAGTGACGTGACTAGCTTTTTTTGCAATCTCTGGTATCAGTGTTACTGCAGTTGCTCCGCTTCCAATTACGGAAACTTTCTTATTTTCATAATTTATAGAGTTGTCCCATTCTTGTGGATGCACAATCTTCCCTTCAAAATTGTCAGAACCTTTAAATGTCGGTTTATGTCCATTCGCATAACTGTAGTATCCAGCACACATTTGAATAAATTTAGTTTTTATAACTTCTAAACGATCAAGATTTTTATTGTTTATAGTTAATTCCCAAATAGATTCTTTAGAGTCCCATGAAGCTGACTCAATGTGCATATTAAATTTTATAAATTCTTTAAGATTATTTTCTTCAATTGTTTCATCTAAATATTTCATTATAGAAGGTGCATCTGCTATAAATTTTTTGCTATTCCATGGCTTGAACGAGAAACCAAGCGTGTGCATATCAGAGTCTGATCTTATCCCAGGATATTTAAAGAAGTCCCATGTTCCTCCGAAGTTTTCTCTTCCTTCCAGGACTAAAAAATCTGCGCCTTTGCAATAAGTCTTTAAGTGGTAGGCTGCGCTAACGCCTGAAATACCTGCTCCAACAATAATTGAATCATAAATCCTATCTTCTGTATTAACGTTCATTGAGTACTCTTCGTTTTAAATGTGTTTTTATTTTTCATAGATTTATTATCTAAAAGATTTTGATTAAGAGTACTTATTTCTTGTAAATTAGGTTCAATATCTAATGTAGATACTGGAATAGCATTTCGGATTCTTTCTGCGCTATCAATAAGGCAAATTTCTGATTCNGCTAGAGGACCNGANACAAATGCAGATGTTTCCATTCCTTCTTGGACTAAATTTATNAGCTCAGTATCCTCTGCATTAACCTCTCGATTAATTCTCCAATTNAAATATCTGGCCGCCTTCATTTCACGTCTCTCGTCAGATAATGCATAAGGAATTTCTCTTATTAGGGTTTTGNTTGCATTAATTGGAATAAATTGCATAAAATCCATCTGATCCGGATAAACATCAAATGCAAGATTTGGCCATAATCTATAATAGGACCAATGCATCTGCTTATCTTGAGGAAGATGATTAGATTCTGGTAAGAGTTTTTTATATAAGTCGTTTGAAAGGTTTTTCTTCCTAGTTTTATTGAGGTCTCCCCACATTTTATGAACATATCCACCATTTTTAGATAATTCAATTCCATAACTATTACCAACCAAACCCGATAAGCCTGGATGAGCAACTGGGATATGTAAAGCATCAACATAATTGTCAGCAACCTGCTTCCAATTAACATTTCTTGGTCTCATAGTTACCCTGCCAAGAGGTTTTAATTCCTCTAGCTTGTATAAAGATAATTCATCGAAATAAGGTGAAAATTGATCAGCTACACTAGGTGTTGAGCTAGGAATAACTTTTGCAAAAATAAACCCAAAGAAAATTTCCATTTGAACTTTTTTAAGATTGTGTTCTTCTTTTTTGAACTCTCTAAATTGATCTTCATGAGGAACAGATTTTAAATTTCCAGATAAATCATAACTCCAAGCATGATAAGGACATCTTATCCTTTTTCCACAGTTGCCATCCTCCTCTAAAAGTTTTGTTGCTCTATGCGAGCANACATTATGGAAAACATTTATNTCACCTTCTTCATTTCTAATAGCTACTAATCTCTCGTTAAAGAAATTGAAAGTGAAAAAATCACCTGAATTTGGAATGTTTGANGANTGGCATATAAGTTGCCAGTTATTCAAAAAAAGATGNNTTTTTTCGAGTTCTAAAAATGCGTCACTTGTATAAGTCCAAGCTGGTAAAGTTTGATGGCTTTTATTAGTCATATTTTTCTTATTTAGATTTAAAGTCTACTCTAAAAAATAAAAGAATTCCTGAGATAGAGCTTACAAGAGCCAGAATTGAGAAGATTTTAAGAAAAATATTATTAATCTTGTCTCTTGTTTGCCAATCCATAATATGAAATCCCCACATTAGGTCCCAAATTCTCCACTGAAGTGATCGGACTGCTGTGATTTCTCCTGAATAAACATCTATATATAGGTTAATTTTCTTATCTTTATTATTCAAAGCTGTTACTTTATATAAAGGTAAATTTCTGCCCCTATACTCAGACCCCTTTGAGGATTCTTCAATTTTCTCGAAAGCTATCGGTTCAAGAGTTGAAGAAGATGCAACGATATCAAATACCTGACTTTTATTGAGTTTTTCTAAGGGTTTGCCAAAAGAATCAAGGTATTCTTTACCTTCGCTACTATTCACAATAAAAATAATGTCATTTAATCTTTTTATTGCTTTAAGCTCCTTAATACTGGATCTAGAAAAATTAACCTCATCAAAATTTATAGGAAAATATTCTGTTAATCTATACTGCTCACCTCTAACCAACTCAATTTTGTTAAAGGAAAAATATATTCCTGAAACTGTCCATAAAAATAATTGAATCGAAATAAAGAAGCTTAAATATTTATGAGTATTTCTAACGAGGTTTCTCATTTACTAAGCGATCAGTAAGACACGAGCGTTTCAATATTGTAGCCTTGTTCCTTAATTAAATTACTCCCTCCAAGTTCTGGGAGATCTATGATGCATAAAATTAAAATATTAGATTTTTTAACGTCGAAATTTTCGGTTAAAATTTCAGCGCAGGCAATTGCAGTTCCTCCAGTTGCAACCAAGTCATCAATAATAACAATTCTATCTTCAATGCCTATATTGGTATTTTTTTGAATTTCAATTGAAGTACTTCCATACTCCAAATCAAAACTTTTTATATATGTTTCATTTGGAAGTTTGCCAGGTTTTCTTGCTAAAACAAATGGTAGCAAAAGATCATTGGCGACTGATCCAGCAAAGATAAAGCCTCTACTCTCAATGCTTACAATTTGATCAGCATTAAAGCTTTCAGTCATCTTAGTTAATTCTTTGCAAGTTTTCCTAAATGGATCAGGTGTCTCAATTAAGCTTGTTATATCTCTGAATTTGATTCCGGGAATTGGAAAGTCTTCGACATCTCTTATATGTTTCTTTAAGTCTAACTTATCACTCATTTTTTACCTCTTTAAGTCTATTTTAGCAAATAACTTAAAAATTAGAGCTTATATCGATAACTATTAGAACCGCTATCGAAATTTGAAATATAAAACTTAGCCAAAGTATAGATTTTATAAATGAATTAGGCTGTAGTTCCTTTGATAGCTTATTAGAAAGGTAAATTGCTCCAATATTAACTATNGGAAGACCCATTGCTGCCCATATNCCTGCTATTAATAAAAGGGTAATTGGATTTGGAAGTAAAAAGTAAAAAATACCAGAAAGAAAAGGCACCAAAAATGCAATAGCTTTTATTAATTTCTTTCTTGTATTTTCTTTCTCCAAAATAAATCCCATTGAAATTAAATAATCAGTAATTGTTCGAGTAAATGCTGCTGTTCCCGATAGTAAGGTTGAGTAAAGAATAAAAAAAGCAAGAATAATAAACAGCCACTTTGCCCAATCACCCAAAACTAGTGAGAACATATTTTGAAGCGCGCTAATAATATCTACATCCCAGAATGATTGGGTGGCAAGTGATTCTTGGAGCTGTGGCAGTGTATGCAAAACTCCTGCGCCTAAAAAGAAAAATGGAAGTGTTCCGATTGTAATGAAGAAAATGGTCACCCATACATCAGTTTGCATTGTGCTAATCCAACGTTTTGTTTCTTGGATATCATCAGAATTCCCTTGAGCATAACCTTTTTCAAGACACCAATAGGTATACGCCATTATTTCTCCATAGCTTATTCCTGTGAAGCCAAAAACTGCAAGAGCTAGTGGTAAGTGCTCAAAAGGAAGGGAAAAACTTAAACCTGAAAAGACTTGATTAATACTAAGCTCATAACTTGTTGATTGCATTGATATAGCAATGAATAATGTTATCAATGAGAATATCAAGACCATTCCAAGAAGAATATTCTCAAGAATTGAGTAAGACCCTCTTAATAGTATCAACCAAGTAATTAAGCATGACAGAATAACCCATAATTCAATACTTATTGAGGGGAACATATTATTTCCTGCTTCTGCAACTGCTCCAACCAGTCCCCCCATCCCAATGATTGCTGGTAAAACACCCAAAAACATAAACCAAACGAGCCAAGAGGTAGTCTTGCCGTTTATTATTGTCTTGGGTCCAGGAATTTCTGCAAAGGCTTCAAGGAAAGTTTTTTTTGTAACTACTACGTATCTGCTTATTTCAGCTTGAATTATTGGCTTTGTCCATATGCTTAGTAAAAGCCACCACAGAAGAGTAAAACCTGCTGCAGCTCCAAGTAAGGGAGTCATTACAATCGAACCACTTCCAACGACGCTTCCAGTAACAATTGCACTTGGCCCAATAAATTTTAATCTATCGCTTATTGTTCGAGGTGCCTTTTGATGATTATTATTTTTTTTCAATTTGATCTATCACTCTAATAAGTGCGTTAGCTATTTCAGTAGAGACCTCTTCTTGAAGAAAATGTCCAGCTTGTGTTTTTGTTACAGAGGCGTTTGGAAACTTTGCTTCCATTGCTGACAGCCCTCCACCAAGAATTGGATCTTGCATACCCCAAACAATCTCAGCTGGAATTTGCAAAGTATCAACATATTTTTCGATATCTCTCATTGCCAAGGCATTTGGATGGTCTGGTCCATCTGGTACCATTCTCATCATAGATAAAGTTGCTTTAGAATTCCCACTTTCAAGAACAGGTTTGCTATAAATACTCACAACATCTTCAGACCAAGAATTTGGATCTCCTTGGACTCTGCCAAGCTGCTCAAAGGGATTAAAAATTACCTCAACAAGTAATTCACCTAATATTGGAGTTTTCACTCTTGCATGCATAGATGTTAAATCTGCTTTTTCTTTTGGAGCATTAAAAACTGTATTCAATAACACCGCTCCTTTAAGAAGATTTGGTGATTGAGATAATGCTCCCATACCAATTGGTCCACCCCAATCTTGACCTGAATAAATAACTTCATTCAACTGAAGCTCATTTAGTACCTTGTTAATCCATCGAATATGATTGCTCAAAGTATGCTGACTAGCTGGAATCTTTGATGAAAATCCAAGCCCAATTGATGTTGGCATAATTACTCTTACTTTATCTTGTGGAAGCTTATCTGCTATTTTTCTATATAAAAAACCTGAGGTTGGATTACCATGCATGAGAAATACTGGAAATCCCTCACCTACCTCAAGAATATGCACTTTCAGTCCAGGCTCTACCTCAATGAAATAGCTTTTATAATTTTCGGTGATCATCTTTGCAGCATAGTCAGGCAATGGAAAATTTTCATATACGCCAGTATCTAGAGTAATAGTTCCTTCTCCTACTGGAGTAATAATTTGTCCATCTCGAGTGATATAAAAACTGAAAATTATGATAAGAATAAAAATCGAAATTACGACTGCAAAAAAAAGTTTCATTTATTTTTTACTCGTTTCCGAAAACTGTATTGTGGGTGCTGTTAACTCTTACAAAAGTTGTGCACTTAGAAAGAGTTTTTAATTTGTTGGCACCAACATAAGTACATGCCGATCGAATGCCGCTTAAGATATCTTTTATTGTGTCGTCAGCTTTACCTCGATATTCAACCTCAACTGTCTTTCCTTCAGTTCCTCTATAATTATTATGATTGCTATGTCTTGTCATTGCCGATTCAGAGGCCATTCCATAAAATTTCATCACCCCATCTTCAACTTCACCATCACATTCATCATGACCTGCTAGCATTCCTCCAATCATTACAAAATCTGCACCTCCAGCAAACGCTTTCACAATATCACCAGAATTAGTGCATCCCCCATCAGCAATAATATGAGCATTGAGGCCATGAGCTGCATCTGCACACTCAATTACAGCGCTGAGCTGAGGATAACCAATTCCGGTTTTGATTCTTGTTGTACAGACTGAACCAGGACCTATACCAACTTTAACAATATCTGCACCTGCAAGAATTAATTCTTGGGTCATATCTGCTGTGACTACATTTCCTGCAGCAATGGTTGCATCAGGGCATTTTTCTCTGAGTCTTTTAACCGAATCTACAAATTTAATTGTGTAGCCGTTTGCAACATCAAGTCCAATGAAGCCTGAGTTGGTCTTGGAGAGTTTTGATATATCATCAATCCCACCAAACCAACAGATATTTGATCTTTTTGTTTTAAATATTTCTGGATCTTTTTTAAGATGATGCTTTGCGGGACAAGTAATTAGGCCATATTTTGATAATATCTTATGCATAGCAAGCGTTCCAACTGTATCCATGTTAGCTGACATAATTGGAATGCCGCTCCACTTTTTCTTACTCCAAAGAAACCTATGAGTTCTCTTAAGTTTCACTTCTCCTCTGGAGCTCATCGTAGATCTTTTTGGTCTGATTAGAACATCAGAATAGTCTAATTTTAGATCTTCATTTATTAACAATATTAAGTCCTCCTCGACTAACTTACTTTATATTAATAAATGAATTTTTAAAATATCTTATTTTAAACTTCTAGCAAATTTTCTAACTTTGCTCATGTGCTTTTCAAATTCGCTTTCTTTCATATTTGGAAGTATTGAATAAAATCTTAAGTATTTCGTTTTCAAACCACCGAGTTGGAATACAGATTTTTTTAATCTTCTATATGGAATATTGTCAAAAATTGAAAAATTAAAATAGCTTATCATTGGCCCTCCATAGGTCATGGAAACTATACCGATTTTATCTTTCATTGCTCCAGCAACAGGATAACCATAATTCCCAAAAAACTTACTATCAGGAATTAATGATTTATAAGAGAAAAACCAAGTTGGATGAAGAACCCAATCAATCCAGTTTTCTAAAATGACATTCATTCTTAAATTATGACAGGCGCTCATCAGAAACATCGCATCAGCAGCTTCAAGCCTTTTTCTATAATCCAGCACTAATTTTGGAGGTGGGTTTATATCGCTTCTATAAAAAGGAAGTTGTTGCTCTTCATCAAATAAATTTATCAAATCAATTACATGGCCAACCTTTTCTGCCTCATCAATAAAGGTGTCTCTCACAGATGCATTAAATGAATCTTTTGTATTGTGATGTCCATAAATTATGCAAATTTTCATTTACATTAAATATAGCATGGAAAGTCTTTAATTGCCTTTGCTTAAATTTATTCCAGTCTCCTGAATTTGGCTTGCTAAAACAACAGCAACTAGAGCAAAACATCCCATAATATTGAAAGCTATAAAGTAAGTGTCTTGAAAACCTATCAGTATGCTTGTTATAAGAATTCCTATGGGTTGAAGTGGAGACACGATAGGAGATGATATACCTCTAGCCTTTCCAAGATTATGTGCTCCAAAAGCCCTCAGGTAACATGCTGTCATAAGAGGGGTTGCGGCACCAAAACCTAAACCAAATATAAATGCACTTAGAAGAAATATACTTGGTTCATTGAAATAGGTAATTCCAAAGATTCCAATTGCTTGAGAAAACATCGCCATCATTGAAGGATATGCAGCTTTCATAATATCCATAAGATATCCAAATATTATTTTTCCAAGGACTCCGCCCAATGCTGACAATGCATAAGCAAAGACATATTGTTTGATTGGAAAACCTAAAAAATTCCAAGTTTCCTCTAGCCCCATTTTGCTTGCATGGACAGGTAAAAAAGCAAGTACGCCCATCATGGATAGAAACTGAAAGGCGAATGCTAAAGAAATTATCCAAAAGATTTTTTTAGATAAAAGATCTTTAGCCGTCATCTC
>JGI24820J26691_1000717_pt1 | contig 10112 bp, 12 predicted proteins | sample METZYME_5_50m_FD_26691 | JGI IMG/M metagenome (IMG submission 26691) | reverse complement strand
TACTTTCATAATTTTTTTTAATGCTATTTGAAAAAAATTTTTTTATCAAAATATTGTTTGATTGAGAATTAACAATTAAATTATAGTTATTTGTTTTCTCTAATTTTAAAATTTCGTTTGGTGTATATTTAGAAAAATAAATGTTTTTTAATTGCTTNCATTTTTTTAAAGATAACTGTNATAAATCACTTTGTTTAATTAAGAAAAAGTTTTCATCTTTTTTATCTTTAAATTTTATTTTTTTTGATGGATCATTTTTTAAATTTAAAATTTCTATTTGTAATATTGGCCAAAGGTATTGATTTGGTATATTTAAAATTGATTTAAGAAATTCAATATTTTTTTTTGAAATTCCAATAGTTCTATTATTTGTTTTAGATTTATTTTTCTCGTCAAAAATAATATCTACTTCAAAACCTTTTTTACTTAATAATATCGCTAGAAGAAAATTTGTAAGATTATAGCCTATTAAACATATATTCATTTATTATTTAATTTTAACAATAATAGTATAATGGTAAAAGTGACAAATCTGATTTGTGTAATATGAGAGAATTAATTAATAAAATTGGGACTTTTTGTGTTAATAGATTAGCAGAGTTAGTAGGGATTATAATTGTATTAGCGTCTATTTTTATCTTTGCATCATTAGTAACTTATTCCCCTGAAGATCCAAATTTCATTTTTCCAGAGAATACATTAATTAAAAATTTAATGGGGTCCAAAGGAAGTTTTATATCTGACCTGTTGTTTCAAAGTTTTGGCTTAGTCTCTTTACTAATCCCATTTACTTTTTTCTTTACTGGTTTAAGTGTTGCAATTTCAAAAAAATTTCTATCAATTATTGAAAATTCTTTTTTCATAATACTTTATATTTTATTAGCTTGTTTATTTTTTTCAGCATTTAGTGAAGATTCTTATTGGTTGATCATAAACGGAAATAATGGTTTTTTGGGTAATTTATATAGCGAAACATATATCTTAAATTTAGTTAAAAGCTCAGAAAATTTTTCTTATTACATATTAATTGCTTTGATATTATTATTATTTTTAAAGAGCGTGAATTTTAAAATAAATTATATTTTAAATATTTTAAAGAAAATATTTCTATTATTTAAAAAGGAAAAAAAATCTGAAGTTATAGAACCATACCTTGATACTGAAGAAAATACTGAACCAAAAATTGAACCAACAAAGATTCAAGAAAATTTCTCTTTTGATAAAAAAGTAGAACCAGAATTAAAGACTTTTAAATTTAAACTTCCAACTTTGGATTTTTTGAAACAACCAACAAAGAAAGAAAGAGAGAACTCATCTGAAATTAAAGTTGATGAAGAAACCCTTGAGAAAATATTGTTAGATTTTGGTGTAGAAGGTAAAATAAATAAAATAAGCAACGGACCAGTTGTTACATTAAACGAGTTTGAACCAGCACCAGGTGTGAAAGTATCTAAAATAATTAATTTGTCAGAAGATATTGCTAGAAACACTAGTTCCGAGTCGGCTAGGATAGCAACGATTCCGGGTAGTAGCTCTATTGGGATAGAATTGCCAAAATCTTCAAGAGAGAACGTTTATCTTAGTGAAATCATATCTAGCACTGAATTTTCAAAGAAAAATATAAAATTACCTATTGCTCTTGGAAAAAGTATTTCTGGTATACCCATTACAGGTGATTTAAGTGCTATGCCTCATTTACTTATTGCAGGTACTACGGGATCTGGAAAATCAGTTTGTATAAATACAATAATACTATCACTGCTTTATCGACACTCTCCAGATAAGTGCAAATTTATACTAATTGATCCAAAAATGCTTGAGCTATCCACTTATGAAGGCATCCCCCATTTATTATGTCCTGTTATCACAGAAGCAAAAAGAGCCGCATCAGTATTAGGGTGGGTCGTTAAAGAAATGGAGAGTAGATATAGACTTATGACAAGAGAAGGAGTTAGAAACATTGATGGGTACAACGATAAACATAAATTATCGATGCCATATATTGTTGTAATTGTTGATGAAATGTCTGACCTTATGTTGGTTGCTGGTAAAGAAATCGAAAATTATATTCAAAAATTATCTCAAATGGCGCGAGCTGCTGGAATTCATATTATTATGGCAACACAAAGACCTAGTGTCGATGTAATTACAGGAACTATAAAAGCTAATTTTCCAACAAGGATATCTTTTCAAGTTACCTCTAAAATAGATAGTAGAACTATACTTGGTGAACAAGGTGCTGAACAATTGCTTGGAAAAGGAGATATGCTTTACATGTCTTCTGCGAACAGAATTGTTAGAATTCATGCACCATTTGTATCTGAGAATGAGATTGAAAAAATTAACAATTTCTTAAGAAATCAAGCTGAACCAGATTATGTTGATGAAATTTTAAATTTTGCTGATGAAAAAAACACAAAATCGTCAAACAAAGATGATGAAAATTTAGATGAATTATACGAAACTGCTCTTGAAATCATTAAAAGTGAAAGAAAAGCCTCTACATCTTTCCTGCAAAGAAAACTACAAATTGGATATAACCGTGCAGCAAGAATAATTGACCAAATGGAATTAAATGGTGAAGTTAGTAAAGCCAATCACGTGGGCAAAAGAGAAGTTCTTAAATGAAAAAATTAATTTTAATATTTTTTTTTTTATCTACGACAATTGCTAATGGATCTGTAAAATCTCAAATAATTTCAAATTTAATTTCTACAGACAATTTAAAGTTTAAATTTAAACAAAAAATTGAAGAAAAAATTGAAACAGGAAGCTGCATAATTAATTACCCAAAAAAAATTTTTTGTGAATATGATGACTTCTACAAAAAGGTTTTAGTTTCTAACGGTAAGTCATTATTAATAAATTCAAACAAAAATAATCAGTATTTTAGATATTCTCTAGACAAAACTCCTCTTAACCTAATTTTGGATAAGGAATTTATTATCGGCCAAATTAGAGAACTTGGGGAAGAAATTTCCGTTGGTGATAATTATAAATTTGAATTAACTTATGAAAATTTAGATATAATTATTTACTTTGATAATCAGAGTCTTAATTTAGTTGGTTGGTCAACAATTGATATATACCAAAACAAAGTTGAAACAAAACTCTCAATTGTTGATAAAAATATTCAAGTTGATCAAAAAATATTCGATATTAGAAACTATACTAATTAATATCTAAATTTATTGTTTCTGACTTAAATATTTTCATTCCCCGAGATAAATAATTTTTAAGAGCATTTTCATGGTCTAAGGAACAAGTATGAAGCCAAATCTTATTAATTTTTTTCTCAAAACACTTAGTAATTGCTAAAGACAAAAGATGAGCTCCATATTTTTTTCCATAAAACTCTTTTAAAATTCCAAAATATGCTATTTCGCAATCATTTTTTTCCTGATTAATAATTTGTTCAAAGTATCCAACCAAATCATCATTTTCTTTCAATACATAAGTTTTTACATTTGGATTGCTTACGTAAGATATCCATTTTTGATCATCCCAAATTAAACGATCAATCCATCTATGATCACTTCCAATTTGTTTATAAAAAAATTTATTTATTTGAAAATCTGGTGGATTTATCTCAAATAGTTCGCATTTATTGTTTGGACTTTTTGAATAATTTAATTCATCAATAGATTTGATCTCTAAATAATTTCGACTAACTTTTGTAATCACGAAACCATTTTACCTACTTTTTCACCACCAAATAAATGAAAATGTAAATGTGGAACTTCTTGTCCTCCATCTTCATTAATGTTTGCTAAAGTTCTATACCCATTACCTTTTTTGGAGGAAATACCTAATTTTTCAGCCACAATAGATATTCCATTTATAAGTCCTACAATCTCATCCTTAGATGCATTTTTATTAAAGTCATCAAGGTTGATATATTTTCCTTTTGGTATCACTAAAGCATGAACTTTCTTTTGTGGATTTATATCGTGAAAAGATAATACAAAATCATCTTCATAAATTTTTTTGCAAGGTATTTCTCCTCTTAAAATTTTTGCAAAAATATTTTGATCATCGTAAGGCATTTACATTTTATCAAGAACAGATTTTACCGTGTCACCCATAACAGATGGATTTTTGGAAATTGTAACTCCACATTCTTTTAAAATTTCAACTTTTTCGATTGCACTCTCTCCATATGCTGAGACTATTGCTCCAGCATGACCCATAACACGTCCTTTTGGAGCTGTTAATCCAGCAATATAACCTATAACTGGTTTTTTCATATTTTCTTTTGCAAATTCTCCGGCAGCTACTTCTTGTGGTCCACCTATTTCTCCAATCATTAATACAGCATCAGTTTCATCGTCAGTTTCGAATTTTTCAATTATATCTCTAAAAGAACTTCCGTTGATCGGATCACCTCCAATACCAACACTTGTTGAAATTCCTATATCTAAATTTTTCATTTGCTGGGCAGCTTCATAACCTAAAGTTCCTGAACGGCTTATAATTCCAATTCTTCCTTCTTTATAAATGTGTCCAGGCATTATTCCTAACATTGATTTTCCTGGACTAATAATTCCTGCACAGTTAGGTCCAACTAAAGTCATTTTTTCTGTTCTGGAATACCTCCTCATATATCTTTTAATTCTGATCATGTCGTGCGATGGAATTCCATCAACTATAGCTACACAAGTTTTAATTCCTGCATCAGCTGCTTCCATTGCAGAGTCTGCTGCAAAAGCTGGAGGCACAAATAGTATTGATGCTGTTGCTCCAGTATGTTTGACGGCATCTTTTACTGTATTAAAAACTGGCCTGTCTAAATGCTTTTGGCCACCTTTGCCAGGTGTAACACCTCCTACTATATTAGATCCATATTTAATCATTTCCTCAGCATGAAATGTGCCCATCTTTCCAGTAAACCCTTGGATAATTATTTTTGTATCTTTATGTATAATTACTGACATTTATTTTAATGCTGCAACAGCCTTATTAGCTGCCTCCTCTAAAGTACTTGCCTCAATATAATTTATATTGCTGTCTTTTAAAATTTTGTTTCCTTTTTCAACATTTGTACCAGCTAATCTGATAACCAATGGGACCTTTACCTCTATCTTTTCTAGTGCTTGAACAATACCTTCTGCAACCCAATCACATCTATTTATACCTGCAAAAATATTTACTAATATTACTTTTACTTTTTTATCCATTGTTATTAGTCTAAACGCTTTGACAATTTTTTCTGGTGTTGCNCCTCCACCAACATCTAAAAAATTAGCAGGTTCTCCACCAGCTAATTTAATCATGTCCATTGATGCCATAGCAAGTCCAGCTCCATTAATAATATTTCCAATGTTTCCATCCAAACTGACATAATTTAAACCCCTATCAGATGCATATACTTCTTTTTCGTCTTCTTGAGATTTATCTCTCAGTTCTGAAACTTTATTTCTTCTAAACATTGCATTGTTATCAAAGCTCATTTTACAATCTAAAGCTAATATTTGTTTTTGTTTTGAAATTACTAATGGATTAACTTCAACCATTGTAGCATCTAGTTCGCTAAATGCTTTAGCACATCCAATTATTGTATCTGAAGCTCTAGCTATTAACTCTGGATCAACACCTAATCCAAATGCTAATTCTCTTGCCTGAAAACTTTGAATTCCTACTGCTACTTCAATTTTAGATCTAATAATTGTCTCTGGTTTTTCTTTAGCAATTTCCTCAACACTCATTCCTCCTTCTGTTGAGGCTACAACCATGATGCTNTCTGANCTTCTNTCAAATACTAAACCTAGATAAAGTTCCTTTTCAATATCAGTTGCTTCTTCAATATAAATTCTATTTACNATTTTTCCNTCGGGTCCTGTTTGATTTGTAACTAATTTTTTACCTAATAATTTGTCTGTTGCCTGAGCAACCTCTAAAGGTGAATNACAAACTATTATTCCTCCTGCCTTTCCTCTTGCTCCAGAATGAATTTGTGCTTTTACAACCCATTTAGATCCACCAATCTCTCTCGCTTTATTTTCAGCATTTTCAGGACTATAAACAATTCCTCCTCTTGGAATAGTTACTCCAAAACTAGATAGAATTTCCTTTGCTTGATATTCGTGTATATCCATAATTATTTGTTTATTAATTTATCTATATTAACAATATTCTCTGCCATTCTTGCAGACGCTGCATCAATCATTCTGCCATCTAATTGAGCTGCGCCTTTGCCTTCATTAGCAGCTTTTTCAAGTTCATCCAGAATCCTTTTTGCTTTATTCACTTCAGTCTCTGGAGGTGAAAATACTTTATTTGCTAATTCTATTTGAGANGGATGTATTGCCCATTTTCCTTCTATCCCTATAGCTGCTCCTCTTTTTGCGGCAGCTATATAAGCATCAGGATCATTAAAATCTCCAAAAGGGCCATCAATTGCTCTTAATCCATAAGCTCTACAAGTCATTACTAATTCTGATAAACCATGATGCCATTGATCACCAGGATAATCAGGATTTAATCCACCTATAACAACTGTTCTTGCTCTTAAGCTTGCTGCGTAATCTGCTACTCCAAAATGTAAAGCCTCAAGTCTTTCGCTTGATGTTGCAATTTCTTTTATGTTTGACATTCCAAGTGCTGTTTCAATTAAACATTCAATTCCAATTTTGTTTTTAATTTTTTTGTTTGTTTCAATTTGTGTAAGCATACAGTCAACCATATAAACATCGCTAGCAGTGCCTGCTTTTGGAACTAGAATTGTGTCAACATTTTCTCCAGCTTGCTCAACAATTTCTACAAGGTCGCTATACATATAATGTGTATCTAAACTATTAATTCTTACAGATATTGTTTTTCCTTTTTCTCTCCAATTAATTTCGTTTAAAGCTTTAATAACATTTGCTCTTGCAGTTATCTTATCATTTGGAGAAACAGCATCTTCTAAATCTAAAAAGATATAATCGGCGTCAGAATTCAATGCTTTTTCAAACATTTTTGGAGATGAGCCTGGAACCGCTAGTTCGCTTCTTTGAAGTCTAGATCTTGCAGGTTTATAAAATTTATGGCTCATTTTTATAAAAAAAGTATATCTGGATTTAATTAATGTGAATACTTAATTCTACTTCAGAGATAAATTAAATTTAGATGGCTTCCAATTTTTTGATGCAAGTTCTAAATCTTCAAACTCAAAAGCTGGAGCAACTGTGCAACCGATTAGGCTGTATTTACCTTTGGGTTTCATTGCAAACCATGTATTTTTTTCAATACTATAAATAAAATTGTTATTTGACCCAATTTGGTTAGTTTCAAACTCTTCTCCATCTTTGGAAGTATATATTTCTAAAGGATCCCCAGAATAAAAATGAACTGTTTCATTCTTAGTTATTCTATGCCAATGAGAATGTTCGTGGCCTTCCAATAAAAAATAAATGTGACTTACATCTCTATTCTTAAATACCTCGACGTAATGTCCTCCCTCAGGATGAGGTATCATTTTATGGTATTCTATTAAAGATTTAACAATACTCATAAGTTTTCTTAATATATTTTATCATTGTTAACTTTTTTTTATTTCTATTTAATAATTTTATCCCTTATTAAAATAATAAGTATAATTATTTATTTACACCGTACTTGCTGAATTTATACCACGCTCTCTCATGAAAATAGTATAGAAACATTTTTGTTAAAACTTCAATTCCTGCTATTGTTCCTGCCCAGTCAAACTTTCCAGTTATTAACCATGCTATTAAAAATGTATCTAAACTTGCTATTANTCTCCAAGTAACTGTTTTGGCCANATGTCTTTTTTTCTCTACGTGTTTCATAATTGCCTTTCTTTTTATTTCCGCAACTATAATTTCCGCACGTAATTTTTNNATTTTAGNAATAATNAANTTAAAGTAAATTTTTATTATGCCACATGTAAATTAAAATTAATTAATGGGTTTGAGTAAAGCTNTTATTTATTGCCTAATTTATGGCTAATTTTAAATCTAATCAAATAAATGTGAAATATATTTTTATTTTATTTTTATCTCTATTTTTAGTCTCGTGTAACACGACCAATCCAACTGATGTTAAAAAATCAGACACTCAAAGAATTAAATCAATTAAATACGGAAATATTGTTTCCTCTTTACCAGTAAAAGTTAAAGGTGAAGGAAGTTTAATTGGTGCTACTACAGGAGCAATGATTGGGGGTCTTTTAGGTACACAGGTTTGTGGAAAAGAACTAATTGCAGGGGCAAAATGTGAGGAAATTGCAATTGTTTATGCAACAATTGGCGGGGCTGCGCTTGGTTATGTTACAGAAGCCTTATTAGGAAACCATGATGGACATCAATATATTATTAACATTGATGACAGTGAAGATGATGTAGCCATTGTTCAAGGTAGTGAAACAAAATTAAGTAATAATGATAGGGTTGTGATAATATTTGGTAAAACTATAAGAGTATTGCCTTACGACGGTTAAACTACTTTTTCCTAGAATTTAACTCTTCCATCACTTCTTCAATTTTTATGCCACTTTTTTCCAGATACATTATCAAATGATAAAAAACGTCAGCAGCTTCATGGATTTTGTTTGTATTTTTTTCAACAGAATCAATTAACTCATCTATTTCCTCTAGGATCTTTTCTTTTGCTAAAGTTTTATCTTCTAAAAGTTTATTAGTATAAGATCCCTCAACTGGTTTATTTTTTCTTTCTCTTGCAAGAGTAACAAGATCTTCTAAAATTTTAAGCATACTAAATCCTAACAGGTATATCTTTTGAAGCCAAATACTGCTTTGCTTCGTTGACTGAGTATGTGCCATAATGAAATATTGATGCAGCTAAAACTGCGCTAGCACCTGATTTTATTCCATCAACCAAATGATCTAAAGTTCCAACTCCACCAGATGCAATGACAGGAATATTAACACTTTCAGAAATAGTTTTCATTAATTCAATATCATATCCGGATTGAGTGCCATCTTTATCCATTGAGGTAACAAGTAGTTCCCCTGCTCCACTTTTTTCCATATTAAGTGCAAATTCCATTGCATTAATTCCTGTTTCTTTTCTTCCACCATGAGTAAATATTTCCCATATGTCTCCTTTTTTTTTTGCATCAATTGCAACAACAATACATTGCGAACCAAATTTTTTTGAGCTTTCTTCAACAACTCTTGGATTTTGGACTGCAGCTGTATTTATTGAAACTTTATCAGCACCACAGTTTAAAAGTTTGTTTATATCATCAACACTTCTTACGCCTCCTCCAACTGTCAAAGGCACAAAACATTTTTTTGAAGTCTCCTTTACCACATCATAAATAGTATCTCTATTTTCATTCGATGCAGTTATATCTAAAAAGCATATTTCATCAGCACCCCCATCACTATATATCTTTGCTTGTTCAACTGGGTCTCCAGCATCTTTTAGATCGACAAAATTTATACCTTTTACAACTCTTCCATTTTTAACATCTAAACAAGGGATAATTCTATTTTTAAGCATAACTAGAAATATATCCTGTATAGAAAATTTACCCCCACTAGGCATAATATTATAACAGCTAGATATAGGCTCAAGTAATCAAACGATTTCATTTGCTAAGTCTTCGAGTTTAATATCTCCATCATATATTGCTTTACCAACTATAATACCTTCAATATTTTTGTTATTTAATTCTTTTGCTTTTTTAATATCATCTATATTTGATACCCCTCCAGATATTATTACTGGGCAATTTGAAGTATGAGCCACTCTCTCAGTTTCTTCAAAATTAGGACTTTGCTTCATACCATCTCTATTTATGTCTGTATAAATTAATCTACTTGCTCCAAAGTTATTTACTTCTTTTAGATAATCTAAAGTTAGTTGATTAGAGTTTTCTTTCCATCCTGAAACAGACAAATATCCATCTTTTGCATCTAGCCCTAATGCAATTTTATTAGGGAACTTTTCACAAGCACCTTTTAAAAAGTCTTTATCTTTAATAGCAGCACTTCCTAAAATAACTTTTTCAACACCGGCATCAGTATATTTTTTGATGCTTTCAAATTTTCTAATTCCGCCACCAATTTCAATTTTAAGATCACACTTCTTTACTATTTCTTGAATAATATCCAAATTAACAGTCTGCCCTGTTAAGGCTCCAT
>JGI24820J26691_1000715_pt1 | contig 10124 bp, 6 predicted proteins | sample METZYME_5_50m_FD_26691 | JGI IMG/M metagenome (IMG submission 26691) | reverse complement strand
ATTATATGGCCAGATTTGCCAGAAAACTCGGCAGCGGGTTTGTGTTATACCTCAGGAACTACGGGAAACCCAAAGGGAGCGCTGTATTCACATCGGTCTACTGTACTGCACGCACTTACGCTTTCATTAAATATGGGGCGCTATCTTGGTAATGGTATGAAAGTTTTGCCAGTGGTTCCATTGTTTCATGTTAATGCTTGGGGTCTTCCTTATGGTGCGCCCTTGACAGGAACGTCATTGGTTTTTCCAGGTTCAAACCTTGATGGTGCCTCATTATTTAAGTTGATCGATAATGAAGGTGTTAATTCTGCGTGGGGGGTGCCTACCGTATGGCTTGGACTTCTTGAGGAAATTCGCAAACAGGATAGAGCTCCTTCCCAATTCCAAAATGTTGTCATCGGTGGTTCAGCAGCTCCTAAATCAATGATTGAAGAATTCGAGGAACTAGGAATTACTGTTTGTCATGCATGGGGCATGACTGAAATGAGCCCAATTGGGACACAAGGTTTTCTGCCTCAATCTATGAATAAAGTGCTTTCTAACGGTGAGCAACTATCTAAAAAATGTTATCAAGGGCGCCGAGTATTTGGAGTTGATTTAAAAATTATCGACGAAAAAGGTAATTCTTTACCTCATGATGGAATAGCATCGGGCGAATTACATGTTCGGGGAAATGCAATTATTTCTGGCTATTATAACAACGAACAAGCTACGGAAGAAGCTTTCGATAAGGAGGGTTGGTTTGGAACGGGTGACATCGCCTCGATAACCCCAGATGGTTTTCTCAATATTCAGGATAGNGCTAAAGACTTGATAAAGTCAGGTGGNGAATGGATTAGCTCGATTGATATTGAAAATATCGTTATGGGTCATCCGAAAGTTGCAAATTGTGCTGTCATTGCTGTTTCTCATCCAAAATGGGAGGAAAGACCACTTCTCGTAGTCGTGTCAAACGGAAAAAATCGTGTTACAAAAAAAGAAGTTGATGATTTACTTCTTGAGCATATTGCACAGTGGCAATTGCCAGATGCAATAGAGTTTTTAGATGCCTTACCATTAACGGCTACTGGNAAAGTGTCAAAGCTCACATTGAGAGAAAAATTTGCAAATTATAAATTAACCTAATTGGGGCAAAAAAATGGATTTAGGTATTACAAAAAAAGTAGCTCCTTTGATCGAGGCTGTTCGAGAAATGGTGAATAATGAAATAGAGCCTCTGGATGTGGAGTTTCATTCTGAGGTAGGCAAACATCCAAGTGGAAATAGATTTCAGCATACCCATAGACAGCTTAAAATTTTAGATGAATTGAAAGTAAAAGCTCGTGAACGAGGACTATGGAATTTTTGGTTAACCGACAGCGAAAAAGGATATGGTTTAACTACCGTAGAGTATGCCTATCTAGCTGAAGAAATGGGAAAGGTTAGCATCGCAGCTGAAGTATTTAACTGCAACGCTCCGGATACGGGTAACATGGAAGTTCTCGAGCGTTATGGCACTATTGAACACAAAAATCGGTGGCTTTTTGACTTATTGGAAGGGAAAATTCGCTCAGCTTATGTCATGACGGAGCCAAANACTGCTTCATCTGATGCTGCTCAGCTAGCATTNAGTGCTGTAAAAGATGATGAAANCTGGGTGCTTAATGGTGAAAAATGGTGGATTTCTGGTGCCGGAGATCCGCGATGTGAGTTGTATATTCTTCTTGCATGCACGGATCCGAATGCATCCAAACATAAACGTCATACTATGTTTGTTCTTGATCCAAAAACACCCGGTATTGAAGTTCTAAGACCGATGCAAGTTTTTGGCAACGACGATGCGCCTCATGGACATATGCATCTGAAATTTACCGATGTTCGAATTCCATCTTCTAGTGTTGTACTTGGTGAAGGAAGGGGGTTCGAGGTTGCCCAGGGTAGGCTAGGACCTGGCCGAATACATCATTGTATGCGAGCAATTGGACAGGCTGAAAAAGCATTGGAAATGATGTGTCGTCGTGGTTTGTCTCGTGAAGCTTTCGGGAAAAGGCTCACAGATTTAGGAAGCAATTATGATATTATTGCAAATGCTCGTATGGAAATAGAAATGTCTCGTTTGTTGTGCCTTAAAGCTGCTTATATGATGGATACAGCGGGTGTTCGTGCCGCTCAGCCATGGATCTCAAAAATCAAAGTTATTGCTCCGTTAATGGCTGGGAAAGTGATAGATGAGGCCATGCAATTGCATGGTGCTGCCGGAATAAGCCAAGACTTTGATTTAGCAAACATGTGGACACATATAAGAACGCTTAGATTTGCAGACGGTCCGGATGCTGTACATCGCCGGCAGGTTGCTCGAGCGGAATTAAAAAAATATACAAATTCTTTAACTTAAATTCTAATTAATTTTGTGCTGGCTTAGGTGAGAGCATATATTTCTAAAATTGATCTGAATCTAGGCATATAGTTACCGGTCCATCATTAGTTAATTTTACGGCCATCTCGCTTCCAAATTCTCCAGTTTGAGTAGAAATTCCATTCTGCTTAAGGCAAGATACGAAATGACTATAAAGATGTTTTGCTTTTTCTGGTTCCGCTGCCTCTGAAAAGCCAGGACGATTACCTCGCTTTAAATCAGCAGCCAAAGTGAATTGGCTAATAACCAAAGCTTCCCCGTTTATATCTATTAAAGAACGATTCATTTTGTTGTCTTCATCTTGATATATTCTCATTTTGGTAATTTTTTTTGCAAGTTTTTCTATTTGGCTGACGGTATCATTCTTCATGGCACAAACGAGTATAAGTGCGCCTATGCCACATTCGCCTACAATTTCATCTGAGATTGAAACACTTGCACTTTTAACCCTCTGAATAACAGCTCGCATTTTACAATTTCCTCTACCAATTAAGAATAAATTCTTTTTAAAAACTCGGTTCTTTCATTTGCTATCCCAATAATTTTCAATGTACTCTTCTCGAAACTTCTGAGTATTTGTTCTGCTTTTTTTTTCTGTTATTTGCTGTTGTGAAATTGATGTTCACGGTCTTTAGCGATCGTCTGATTGATTTACTATTTATTTCAACTAGTTCACCCTTCTTTAAACTTCCTAGTTTAAATGGGCCATACTCAATCCTTATCAGTCGATTGACGAGCAAGCTAAGTTCGCCCATTGCGCGCCTTATTTCTCGGTTTTTGCCTTCCTTCAATTCAATCGTTAGCCATGCATTAGCGCCCTGTTGGCGGTCTAGTGAGACTTTCATTGGTCTAAAGAATTCTTTTTCAATAACGATACCAGATCTGAGTAAATCTAAACTGGCTTCTTTTGGGTGCCCTTTGACGCGAACCCTATATATCCGACTAAGTTCAGAGTTTGGCAGCTCAAGTTTTCTTTTTAATTCACCACTATTTGTCAAAAGCAATAAGCCCTCTGAATTAAGATCTAAACGGCCAACTGGCATTACGCGCGGCAAGTTTGAGGGAAAATATTCATAAATTGTTTTGCGGTTTTTGTCATCTTTAGCTGTTGTTACGGCGCCCACTGGTTTGTGAAAGCACCATAATCGCTCTTCATCAGGTTTAGCGATTGGATCACCATCGACAAGGATAATGTCGCTATCAACAACATTAAAAGCTGGGGAAATAAGTATTTCGCCATTAACTTTGACACGACCTTCCAATATTATTTTTTCAGCTTCTCGACGGCTTGCTATACCTGCTCTGGATAAGACTTTAGCAATACGACTGCCCTTAGGTGATTGATTATTCATATCTGTGACTTATGATAAAAAGTCAGGTCGGAAAACCCCTGATGAAGGTTTGAAGAAATATTATGTTTAGAACTTTTATGGATGATGCACTTGAAGAAGCAGCCAAAGCTCTTGAAAGAGGGGAGGTGCCAGTTGGGGCTGTTATTGTAGAAGCTTCTGGTGATATTATCGCTCGTGCAGGAAACGAAACACGGGAAAGATTAGATCCCTCTGCGCATGCGGAAGTTTTAGCAATAAGGAAAGCCTGCGATGTCTTAAAAACAGATCGGCTCGTAAATTGCGACATATATGTAACTTTAGAACCTTGTGCGATGTGTGCTGGTTTAATCGCAAATGCTAGACTGAGACGAATTTATTTTGCTGCTTCTGACCCAAAATCAGGTGGCGTCCAGCAAGGCGCAAGAGTTTTTGATCATCAACAAACGCACCATATTCCGGAGATATATCCGGGCATAGGTGAAAAAAAAGCAGAAAAACTTTTAAAAAATTTTTTTGCCACTAAGCGTTTGAAAGCGTAATTTTCTAAATACAAGAATTCAAATTTTTTTCTTAACCTTTCAAAGCTTCATCACATCTGCCACAAATTGGACTTGAAGAAGTCACTTCTGGAAGAATCTTCCAACAACGTTGACACTTTTCTCCTGATGCAACTTGAAAATCTACCTTAATTCCTTTGACCTCTTCAGTTGAAAAAGCTTCTTCGGGAGCTTTATCCAGGGACAGTTTAATGGAGGAGGTTATACAAATGTCACTAAATGGAATACTTTCTAATAGATCAAACGTTTCTTGGTCCTCCAAGTAAACGACTGGAGAAGCCTCGAGACTAGAGCCTATGACTTTGTCAGTTCGCTGCAATTCCAATGCCGCAGTGACAGCTCTTCTCGCTTGACGAATAACGGTCCACTTTTTAGCCAATTCTTCGTTTAGCCATGTTTTTGGCGTGCTGGGCATATCAGTCAGATGAATAGAACTCTCATCACCTGGATACCTTTCAAGCCAAACCTCTTCCATAGTAAATACTAGTACAGGAGCAAGCCAAGCGGTCAATCTTACGAAAATATGATCGAGAACGGATCGCGCAGAACGCCGTTCTAGAGTATCTCCATCGCAGTAAAGGACATCTTTTCGTATATCAAAATAGAACGAGGAGAGTTCAACTGTCGCAAAGGTGAATACAGATTGAAATACACCCTGAAAATCATATTCAGTATAGCCTCTGCGTACGCGTTCGTCGAGCTCAGACAGACGATGTAATACCCACTGTTCAAGCTCTGGCATATCTTTGGGTTCAATTTTTTCACTCTCATTTGGTTGTGAAAGTGAACCCAGAATAAATCTCATTGTATTGCGGAGTCGTCGATAACTATCCGAAACACCTTTTAAAATTTCTGGGCCAATACGAAGATCAGCTGTATAGTCAGATTGGGCAACCCAGAGGCGCAAAATATCTGCCCCATATTGTTTTACAACTTGTTCTGGGGCTATTGTGTTTCCTAGAGATTTGGACATTTTCATGCCCTTTTCATCTAATGTGAAACCGTGTGTTAGGACACCTCTGTAGGGTGCTCTTCCGTTCGTACCGCAGGATTGTAGCATTGATGAGTGAAACCATCCTCGGTGTTGGTCTGTTCCCTCTAAATATAAATCAGCAAGTCCATCATCGGATCCATCTTCACGTTCTTTCAAAACAAATGCGTGCGTTGAGCCGCTGTCGAACCAAACATCTAATATATCGTATACTTGCTCGTACTCTTTTGGGTCTACGATCCCCGCCAAAAAACGCTCTTTTGAATTTTCACGATACCACGCATCAGCTCCTTCATTTTCGAAAGCATCTAATATCCGTTCGTTCACTGCAGTACTCTTTAAAAGAAAATCACTGTCGTTTGGTAAAGCTCCTTTTTTGATAAAGCAAGTTAGGGGCACACCCCAGGCTCGCTGTCTCGATAACACCCAATCTGGACGCGTCTCAATCATTGAATACAATCGATTTCTTCCCGTCTGAGGTGTCCATGAAACCAGCTTATCTATAGAATTTAGTGCTCGCTCTCTTATCGTTCTGCCAAATTCATCTTTACTATCACCGACAGCGCGATCTATTGATGCGAACCATTGAGGGGTATTTCTATATATTATCGGAGCTTTTGAGCGCCATGAATGCGGGTAACTATGTTTGATTTTTCCACGAGCCAATAATCCATTAACTTCTATTAGCTTATCTATAACTGCTTTGTTCGCATCGCCTTCACCACCTTTTCGGCTAAGAATATACTTTCTCCCAAAGAACGGGAGATCATCTCTGAAGCTTCCATCGTCTTTTACGTTGTATGTGATGACCTGATCCAACATACCCAATTCGCGATAGAGTTCATATTCCTCCATTCCGTGCGATGGCGCGCAGTGGACAAATCCGGTGCCTTCAGTGTCAGTTACGAAATCTGCAGCTCTGAAGTCTCTAATATCATCCCACTCACCATTTGCGTCTTTTGCGGCAAATAATGGGTGTTTTAGGCTTATTTTTGTTAAGCTTTCTGGCGTAACATCTTGAATCCGACGATACATGGTGTCATCTAGCCTTGCCCTTTCCATAACTCCAGCGGCTAAATTATCGGCCAAAATATAACGATCGCCAATATTTGCCCAACATTCTTCGGGTCGAGAAATTACTTCGTACAAGCCATATTTAATGTCAGGACCAAAAACGACTGCCTTGTTTGATGGAATGGTCCAGGGTGTAGTAGTCCATATTACAACTTGAGAGCCATTCAATTCTGCATTTTCGTTATCGACTACTTTGAATTTGACCCAGATAGTAAAACTTTCTTTATCATGATACTCAACTTCAGCTTCAGCTAAGGCCGTTTTTTCCACAGGTGACCACATGACTGGTTTAGACCCTTGATACAGNGTACCGTTCATTAAAAATTTCATAAATTCTTGTGCGATAGTTCGCTCTGCTCGGAAATCCATTGTGAGATATGGGTTTTCCCAGTTCCCAGTGACACCTAANCGTTTAAATTCTTCTCTTTGGATATCGATCCAGCCATCTGCAAATTTTCGGCATTCTTGTCGAAAATCCACTATCGGAACAGTATCTTTATTTTTTCCTTTTTTACGGTATTTTTCTTCAATTTTCCACTCAATTGGNAATCCATGGCAATCCCAGCCTGGGATGTATCTAGCATCACAACCCATCATCTGCTGGCTTCTTACCACCATATCCTTCAAAATTTTGTTTAGAGCGTGACCAATGTGCAGGTTCCCNTTCGCNTAAGGAGGCCCATCGTGTAAAACGAAAGGCTTGCGAGACTTNTTTTGCCTCAGTTTTTTATAGACGCCAATTTTTTCCCATCTTTCTAACCAACCAGGTTCACGATTAGGTAGACCCGCNCTCATCGGAAAATCAGTTTTGGGTAAATTTAACGTATTCTTATAATCGATTGGTTCAGCAGTCATNGCCGCTATTCCTTAACTTCTTTTTTTGATTTTTAGAGTGTAAAACGGTGCGCTCTTGCGATCACCTTGACCCGGCCACTCATGATCAGAGTGCCGGGATAATAATTCGTAATATGATATCCACATCGAAATTCATGCCATCCTTATACGGTAGTGGTATACCAGGGTCTAGTAGAAGAATAGAATTTTATTTTCGAACCTACTTTAACTTGAAGCTATATAGTCGATAATTTTTTTTCTTACCGAGGACTGACCTTCGATTTTAGCTTTGGCTATAATCTTTCGAACTTCATCTAAATCACTTTTGAGCAAAATATTTTTGACTGGGCCTATTGATGCGGGTCTCATAGATAATGTTTTTATTCCTATTGCGGCAAGACAAAGGGCCTCAATTGGTCGTCCTGCATCCTCTCCGCAAAAAGATAATTTTGTTTTATTTTTTTCGCATTTATCTACGATCGATTTTAAAAAATCTAAAAAGGATAGATTTAGAGTATCGTAACGCTTCCGTACCAATTCATTTTCACGATCAGCTGCGAAAAAAAATTGTTTTAAATCATTTCCACCAATAGATACGAAATCAACTTCCTGAAAAAAATCATCTGTCTCAAAAGCTAATGAAGGAGTTTCGAGCATTGCACCAATATTAACCGTTTTTGGCACTGTGTGACCAAGCTTCAACTCCCTCTCTTTTGCTTTTTCCATTTCAATTTTTGCAAAATTGAATTCACTGGCTTGGGCTATGAATGGGAACATAACTGATAAAGGCCGGCCTTCGGCGGCGCGCAAAAGTGCTTGGAGTTGCATCCTTAAGACACCAGGTTTATCAAAGCCCACCCTGATTGCCCGCCAACCTAAAGCAGGGTTTGGTTCTTCTACGTTTGGCATGAATGACAAAACTTTGTCTGACCCAATATCTAGGGATCTGAAAACTACTGTTTTTCCACCAGCAGCGTCCATTACTCTCTTATACATTGCGCTTAGTTCAGACCTTTTGGGCATTTGGTTTCTAATAAGAAGCTGTAATTCTGTTCGAAAAAGTCCGACACCTTCCGCACCCGAACTATCCAGACTAGGCAAGTCTGCCATTAATCCAGCATTCATAAGTAAACTTATTTTACTGTTATCGAGGGTATTGGCTGGTAAGTGTCTGATTGCTGAGTATCTCTCTTGTGCCTTTGCCTCCATGGCTATTTTGTCTTTAAAGGCTGCACTTACACTTTCATCTGGTCGAAGATGCACAAGACCCTGCTCTCCATCAACTAAGACTTCATCGCCATTTAAGGCTTCAGCTGTAATATTTTGGGCATGAATAACAAGTGGGATTGCCAGTGCTCTTGCTACTATCGTTGCATGACTGCCCACTGAACCTTCTTCAAGCACAATGCCTTTTANAGACCGGCCATAATCTAGNAGTTCTGCAGGCCCAATGTTGCTTGCCACCAATATNGGATTTTGTGGCATCGACGCGCCAGTNTCTTTACCTTGTCCTGTTAAAATACGNAGAAGGCGATTTGATAAGTCATCCAAATCATGAAGTCTATCTCTCATATATGGGTCAGTTACCTGACCTAGCCTTGCCCGGGCAGAAGATTGCTCTTTGTCAACCGCTGCTTCTGCACTCAAGCCAGAATTAATATCAGTTACCATACGTTTCATCCAGCCGCGTGAATTTGCAAACATTTTATATGCTTCAAGGATTTCTGCTTGCTCCTTGTCCATTTGCCTATTCTTAGCAAGCATTTCATCAACATGATTTCTAAGCTCTTGTACGGCTCCTTCGAGACGAGTAATTTCAGCCTCGGGGTCATCTGATACAAGATTGGTTACAACAACCCGCGGCTCGTGGAGCCAGACATTACCTTTTGTTGCCCCTTCCTGCGCGACTGATCCTCGAATAAGTACAGGTTGTTGGTGTAAAGCCTTTAATCCGCTCTCTTCACTAACAAATGCTCCGAGTTCTGCCATTTCTGCCAAAACCATTGCAACGACTTCCAAAGCGTAAATTTCGTCAGGGTTAAATTCTCGTGCAGTTTTTGATTGGACTACCAATACGCCTAAAAGCTCACCCAATCTTTGAATTGGGAGACCCANGAATGATGAAAATCTTTCTTCGCCTGTTTCTGGCATATAGCGAAAACCAGGATATGATGGGGCATCAGCAGTATTTATTGCTTTATTTTTTTTTGCTACTCTTCCNACCAATCCTTCGCCAATTCTCATCCTTGTTTGGTGAACCGCATCAACTTCAAGGCCCTGTGTTGCACATAGCTCCAGTGTTTCTGGGTCTCGTAGGAGATAAATAGAGCAAACTTCGGTTCCAATGGTTGATGCGATAAGCAGAGTAATTTTGTCTAGACGATCTTGTCCTTTTGCTTCTTCCGCCATTGTGTCACGCAGGCGTCCCAGAAGCTTTCGGCTATCACTTTCAATTTTATTCGGCATAGACATTAAATAGCAGTATAAACGTGTTACGTGTGCTAGTGAAACTAATTAAGTAATTTTCTCTAAGCCAAACGCATCATGAAGCGACTGAACAGCTAGTTCCATATACTTTCTATCAATCAANACTGAAATTTTGATTTCAGATGTTGCAATAACTTTNATATTAATTCCTTCATCNGATAACGTACGAAACATTTTTGCAGCTACACCAGATTGACTTCGCATACCGATCCCAACGGCAGAAATTTTGGCTACATTGGTGTCAGCAATAAGTTGTGAAAAATTTATATGACCCTCTTTTTTTGCACCGTTGAGCGCTTCTTGTGCTTTTAATACTTGGTCGGTTGGACATGAAAACGTCATATCAGTCCGACCTTCCTCAGCGATATTTTGAATTATCATGTCAACGTTAACGCTTGCTTCCGAAAGTGGCCCAAATATAGCGGCGGCAATTCCAGGTCGGTCGGCTACTGATA
>JGI24820J26691_1000714_pt1 | contig 10124 bp, 9 predicted proteins | sample METZYME_5_50m_FD_26691 | JGI IMG/M metagenome (IMG submission 26691) | reverse complement strand
TTTTCTTTTTCACTTGTCTTTACATAAAAGTTTCCTATCTAGTTCTTTTAAGCGTTAATAATCATATAATATTGTGTAAGCACAGTTATAAATAAACAGTTACTATTAATCCTAGTCAAATCCTTTTAGCTTGAGTTCTTAGTTTTGGAGTCAGTTTTTTGCATTCAAAGTAAATTGGACCCTCTTTTGTTTGAGGCTTTCGAACTTATTAAGAATAGAATCAATTCTTTGACTGATGTAGAACCTCTATATATTGAACCTAAGTTGAGCAAGATTTACAGCAAAATAAATAAGGAGGATTTATTTATTATCAATGAGTTTTATCAAGCAAAAGGATTCAGGAAAATTCATTTGGAAGTTGCAAAGCTTGGAAAATCATTGCAAATACTCCATTGCGTCTTTTTCCCTGATCCTTGCTATGAAATTCCAATATTTGGTACTGATTTGGTAGTTAATTCAAATAATATTTCTGCTGCCATTGTTGATTTGTCGCCTGTTGGAAAATATTTGCCTGATTCCCTGATTTCTCAGATCAGATCATTAGAAGTCCCTAAATTCAATGAATCTGGAAAGCTGCCTGAATGGGGATTTATCTTTTCTCCTTATGTATGCTTTATACGTCCAGTTGATTCTCTTGAAGAAAAACTATTTTTAGAACTCATTGACCAATATTTGTCACTACTGTTGTCTTTATTGGTTAAAGTAGGTAAAGACGAAATTAATTCGTTGGATACAATGAATAGACTTAATTATCAAAAACGATACTGCCTAAATCAAAAACGTAATGATAAAACCAAAGGAATTTTAACTAATTTTTTTGGTTCGTCCTGGGCAGATGAATACATAAATAAAATTCTTTTTGAATGTTAATTATGTTTAAATTTTTACCTTTAAATTTCTTGCTTCTAGGCATAACACCTTTATGTTTATTTTTAATTAGTGGATGCAATAATAAAAATTTGGAAGTAAAGCAAACCCTCAATGATATTGAGGTGGTTGATAGAATTGAAGGTGTAGCTGCTTTGGGCCAATTAAATCCTCTTGGCGAAGTAAGAAAATTAGCAGCTCCAACTAGTGGACAGGGTGGTACACCAAGAATATCTAAATTATTTATTCGAGAAGGTGACTCCATTATTAAGGACCAAATCTTAGCTGTTTTCGATAATCGTCCTAAACTTGAAGCCAATTTGAAATCTGCGCAAGCTAATTTAGACACATTAATGAATGAAATTAGAATAAAAAAAAGGGAAATCAATAGATATCAAACTCTTGTTGATAAGGGAGCAGTGGCGAAAATTGTTTTAGACGAGATGAAAGATGATTTGTTAATTTCTGAGACCAGGATTTTAAATCTAAAATCTGCTATCGATGCAATTAATGTTGATTTAGAACAAACCCAATTAAAAAGTCCAATTGATGGAATCGTTCTCCAAATCTTAGTTCGTGAGGGAGAGAGACCAAATTCATCTGGTGTGATTGATGTTGGCGCTAATCAATCAATGGAAGCGCTTATTGAAGTATATGAATCTGATATAGACAGAGTTCAAATGGGTCAATCTGTTGATTTAATTAGTGAGAATGGAGGATTTAATGGTTCTCTAAGTGGTCAAGTGAGTTTAATTAGCCCACAAGTCAGGCAAAGAAGAGTGCTTTCAACTGATCCAACTGGCGATGCTGATTCAAGGATTGTTGAGGTTAGAGTCAAGCTTGATAGTTCATCAGCTAAAAAAGTTTCTCATCTAACTGGAATGAAAGTCATTGCTCGTTTTAAGCCTTAGTGAAATTAAATAATCTTTTTAAAAAAAGAAAAATACCTCTTGCTTGGCTTTTGCTGACAAGACAACCTTTAAGAATATTGGTAGCTATTGCAGGAATATCATTTGCTGGAATCTTGATGTTTATGCAATTAGGATTTAGAGATGGTTTGTTTGACGCAAGTGTTACTGTTCACAAATTATTTGACGCAGATCTGGTTCTAATCAGTCCTCGCTCAAAAAGTTCAATAAGTATGAGTGGGTTCCCTCGGAGAAGATTAGTTCAAGCAATGGCACATAAGGATGTGACTGGAACTACTGCGGTTAATTGGAATTTTCTTCTTTGGCGAAACCCTGAAAATTTATCAACAAGATCTATTCTTGCTTTAGGCTTTGAGCCAACAAAGCCGTTGTTAATTGATACTGATTTTGAGAATAAAGCCAAAACTTTAAAAAACAAAGGAAGGGTTTTATTTGATGATCTTTCCAGAGATGAATTTGGACCCATATCATCGTGGTTTAAATCAGGACGTTTAGTTGAAACTGAAGTCGCAGGTAAAAGAGTTAGAGTTTCTGGGATAGTCAGTTTAGGCCCCTCTTTTGGCGCAGATGGGAATTTAATAACTAGCAGTGAGACATACTTAGAATTATCTCCGGGGAATTCTAAAGGAAGTATTGAAATTGGGTTGGTAAGACTAGAAAAGGGATCTGATCCTGAAAAAGTTGCTCGCTCTTTGAATATGAGTTTGCCTAGTGATGTTAAAGTTATGTCTTTGAAATCATTTATAGATTTTGAAAAGAATTATTGGAAAAGTAGTACATCGATTGGATTTATTTTTACACTAGGAGCTGCAATGGGATTTATTGTTGGTTGTGTAATCGTTTACCAGATTCTCTATAGTGATGTTAGTGATCATTTACCTGAATATGCAACCTTAATGGCTATGGGTTACAACCTAAGAAGCCTGTTAGGAGTAGTAGCTAGAGAGGGATTCATTCTATCAATTATGGGATATATTCCTGCTTATATTTCAGGACAAGCTTTGTATGCTCTTGTTAGATCGTCAACTAAATTACCTGTTGAAATGAGTTTTAGTAGAGCTTCGATTATATTTTGCTTGATACTTTTTATGTGTATGGGGTCAGCGTTAGCTGCTATGAAAAAATTGGCAGATGCTGATCCTGCTGAGATATTTTGATCAATAATGTAATGTTTTAAATTTATATTATTTATGAAAAATATAGATAACAATACTTTAAATATTTCCTCTTTGAATCATTGGTATGGGCATGGAGAAATGCGAAGGCAAGTTCTTCAGTCTGTCTCAATGGAAATTTCTGCTGGCGAGGTCGTCTTATTGACGGGACCCTCAGGATGTGGAAAAACTACACTTTTAACTTTGATTGGAGCTCTTCGAAAAGTACAGGATGGTGACCTTAAAGTATTCGGCAAACAACTATTTGGAGCCAATAGAAAAACTAGACAGAATCTTAGAAAAAATATTGGAATGATTTTTCAGGGGCATAATCTTTTGAGATGTCTTACTGCTGAACAAAATGTACAAATGGGTGCAGATCTTTTACATGGCTTTTCATACAAGGCTCGAAGGGCTCAATCTAGAGAATGGCTGAGAGCTGTTGGATTAGAAGACCACATGTCTAAGTTACCGCATGATTTATCAGGTGGGCAAAAACAGCGTGTTGCCATTGCTAGAGCTTTAGCAGCAAGACCAAAATTACTATTGGCAGATGAACCAACATCTGCGTTAGATAGTTCAACTGGTAGAGAAATTGTTGATTTGTTAAAAAAACTAGCTTTAGAACAATCCTGTTCAGTGTTGATGGTTACTCATGATCCGAGAATATTGGATGTAGCAGATCGTCTCTTGCGAATGGAAGATGGCCAAATATTGCCCTCTGTTTAGTAAATTAGTTAAATATAAAATTAAAAGGATCTTAGTATGTCTAAAAGACGAAATCTTAAGAAAGAGAAGCAAGAGAGAAATCGCGCTTATGCAAGGAAATTCAAGAAACGTAAGCTTCGGAATGATGGTAGAGGAGAAGGTGCTGGTAATGGAGTTACAGGTACTGCAAATAACGGTGGAGCAGCAGATTAATTAATCGCTATTTAACTAAAAAATATTCTTTTTAAATCCTTTAATTTAAATGTTTAACAAAAACTTTGATATTGTTTTTTAATTTAGAATGTTTATTAGCGTTGTTATACCCACTTACAACAGACTTCCGATACTAAGAAAGTGTCTAGATGCATTAGAAAATCAAATTTTAAATGTTGACATTCACAATTTCGAAATTGTTTTAATCGATGACGGATCAACAGACGGGACAGTTAATTGGATCAGAAATAATATTGAGAATTATCCTCATTTAAGACTTTTCGAACAATCCCATGGGGGGCCTGCACTTGGAAGAAATCTTGGTGTAGAAAAGTCAAAAGGTGACTTAATTGTTTTTATAGATAGTGATTTAGTTGTGGATAAATTTTTCCTAAGGAACCATACTGAATCCTTGCTCAAGGCTTGGAAAAAACTTCGTAATAGAAAATGCTTTACCTATGGATCTGTCATAAATACCTCTAATTTTAATAGTCCTAATTCTGAACCTTTCAAACTTCAAGACATGTCCTGGGCTTACTTTGCTACTGGAAATGTTGCTATTCACAAAAATATTTTAGAAACCTCAGGCCTTTTTGACACCTCTTTTCGGCTATATGGTTGGGAAGATTTGGAACTAGGAGAAAGACTAAGAAATATGGGAGTTAAACTTATCAAATGTCCAAAAGCTATTGGATATCATTGGCATCCTGCGTTATCCCTTGATCAAATCCCTGGTTTGATTCGAATTGAAAAAGAGAGAGCAAAGATGGGATTAGTCTTTTATAGGAAGCATCCAAGTTTGAGAGTGAAATTCATAATTCAATTCACTTTTTTTCATCGTTGTCTTTGGGAATTTTTAACTTTTGGTGGACTAATCAACACCAATACACTTAGACCTCTATTGGCTTTTTTAATAAATAATGGTAAACCTGGTTTGGCTATGGAATTGCTAAGACTGCCTCTTAATTTGATTGGAGTGAGACAAATTTTTAGAGAAGCATCATTAATTGGACTCCGGTGAACCATTGTTTGTTAAATTGGTATCGCAATTTAAAACCGCACACCTGACTGTTTCGGGTGATAATTAAATTTTGATTTTTCATCACTATTTAAGTTATCCCTGTTAGGTGGAGGCGAACCCGGAACCTAACAAAAAACATGGCTGTAGTTTCTCTCTCAGAGATGATGGAAGCTGGTGCTCACTTCGGGCATCAGACAAGAAGATGGAATCCTAAGATGTCTCGTTACATCTATTCCGCTCGTAATGGAGTTCATATTATTGATCTAGTCAAAACGGCTGTTTGTATGAACAGTGCCTATAAATGGACAAGAGGAGCCGCAAGAAGTGGAAAAAGATTCCTTTTTGTAGGCACTAAAAAACAAGCCTCCGAAGTAGTTGCTCAAGAGGCTACAAGGTGTGGAGCTTCTTACGTCAACCAGAGATGGTTAGGAGGGATGCTTACTAATTGGACAACAATGAAAGCAAGAATTGATCGTCTAAAAGATCTTGAAAGGATGGAATCGAGTGGTGCCATTGCAATGCGACCAAAAAAAGAAGGAGCAGTATTACGTAGAGAATTAGAACGTTTGCAAAAATATCTAGGTGGTCTTAAAGGAATGAGACGTCTGCCTGATGTTGTTGTTTTGGTTGATCAAAGGCGAGAAACAAATGCTGTTCTAGAGGCTAGAAAACTTGACATACCATTAGTGTCAATGCTTGACACTAATTGTGATCCAGATCTTTGTGAAATTCCAATACCATGTAATGATGATGCTGTTCGATCTGTTCAACTCGTTTTGGGGAGATTAGCTGATGCAATTAATGAAGGCAGACATGGCCCCAATGATTAGTTATTATATTCATTTTTATTCAATAAATTCTTCCTTACTTTTTTTCACTATCACAAAATAAAATGGCGGAAATAACAGCTAAACTCGTTAAACAACTGCGAGATAAGACATCTGCAGGAATGATGGATTGCAAAAAAGCTCTAATTGAAAATAAGGGCGATATGGACAAATCTATTGAGTGGCTGAGACAAAAAGGCATTGCCAGCGCAGAAAAAAAATCAGGTAGAGTTGCTGCAGAGGGCGCTATTGGGAGTTACATTCACACTGGTTCCCGTGTAGGTGTTCTTCTCGAATTGAACTGTGAGACTGATTTTGTTGCTAGAGGAGATTTATTCCAAGCGCTTTTGAAAGACTTATCTATGCAAGTAGCAGCTTGTCCAAGTGTGGAGTATGTAAGTGTTGACCAAATTCCAGAATCAATTGCTAATAAGGAGAAAGAAATAGAGATGGGAAGAGATGATCTATCAGGTAAGCCTGATCAAATAAAAGCTAAAATCGTTGAAGGAAGAATAGGAAAAAGATTAAAAGAAATGGCTCTACTAGAGCAACCATTTATAAAAGACAGCTCAATAAATGTTGAAGACTTAGTAAAACAAGTTGCTGGTAAAATCGGTGAAAACATTAGGGTTCGTAGATTTACTAGATATATACTTGGAGAGGGGATTGAGGTTAAAGGCACTGACTTTGCAGAAGAAGTTGCTTCTATGACTTCAGGTTGATCTTGTCTAAGAAAAAGTATTTACTAAATACGAATTTTGATCCATTAGATCAATTAAGTTTACTGAAGGAAAAATGTAATAATCTATCTCCTCATTTATATAGGGCAAATTCATTGTATCTTGAGGAATTAAGAAACTTCCTTCCTCAAACAATAAAAACTTCATTATTCTCTCTCATCACTGATAGGCTTGGAGATGATTTTGGGTTCTCAACAGTCAGTTCAAGAAAGACATTTCAGTTAAAAATAGATAAATTAGTTTCAGATAATATGTCACTAATAACTATTGAACATTTAAGTGAATTGGCTAAAAAAATTGATGAAGAAAATATTCGTCATTTAAATAATACTAAAGATGAAATGAAAAATGCAATAAATATGAAAAATGATTCTGAAAAATTAGAATCATTGCGTGATGCTGATTCAATTAATATTAGTTTAATTCCGCCAATAGACAACTTATCAATTACTGATGGATGGAATGGTGAATTAAAATTTCCATATTCAATAGAAGAGAAAGAAACTTATTTCAAAAGTAAAATATCAGATAGTGGCGATGTAATTAAAAATTCAAACAATGAATATGATTCATTAAAAGAAGAGATTATTAATTCTGATAAGTATAGTTTGAAAAGTAAAGATATTGAAATTTTACAGTCAATATTTGAATTAACAGATGAATCTAACTTGACTGAATTAGATTCAAAAAGTGAAGTTTCATCTTGTGAGCCTTACCATAACGAAGATTTAAAAAACAATCGTTTTTTACCACAATCACCAATTGGATTGTATGAGTGGATGATTTCTATAGATAGAGCTTTGATTCGAAGATTGCGTGATCTTTCACACTCTATTAATACTGAGCTTTTAAAATCTGGCTTGGTGAATACACTTGTTCCAATTAATATTTTAGATGCGGCTTTGTCAGGCCAATTAATTTCTTCTAAATCCATATCCAATATTCTTACTTTTAAATTACCAACGAATAATCCATTGGCTTCTGGAGGATTAGATATTGATTGCTTGCTAATTACTCCTTCAGATATGGAATTTGATAATCCAAGACTTAGAAAAAATAGAACTAATGTCAAATATTACCAAAATGTATTATTGGGTATGATTAAACAACAACGTTATTGGCAAGGTCGCTCCATAGCAGAAGAGGTTAATAAGGAATGGTGGAAGGATACAACAAAAATATAAGCAGCAATGACTCAAAATCTATTACTGATAGCAAATCAAGTGAACTAATAACTTGGATTCGAGCTTTACAACAAGCTTTAACAGTTGAGGTTGATCATGGGTTTACAGATATTCAAGGGAGAACAAACAAATTTTCTTATTTTGTAAGTGGATATTTATTAAGCGGCCCTGTAGCAGTATTTAACGAGTATGATTTTTCAAAATTAAAAGAACTCGCTTTAGCTTATGGTAAATATCCAACTATGTCTAAAGAAGATAGACGTAGAATAATAGTTCAGACTAGACAGGCTCTTCATAATCTATATAAATACCAACAAGGTGTAGGGGAAAAAGATTCAAAAAAATTAAAGATAAGAAGATTAAATGACTCAATTATCTATAAGAAAAGTTTTTCGAAAGACTCATTGAGTTTAGATAGCGCGATTTCAGCTATCAAAGGTGTGGGACCAAAACTGGCTGAGAGACTGTCCTCATTGAGCCTTATTTTAATCCGTGATCTCATAAATTATTTTCCTCGTGATTATGTTGATTACACTTCATTGAAAACTATAGATAAATGTCAAGCAGGTCAGAATGTGACGATTGTTGCAAAAATTAGACGATGTAGTTCATTCAAAAGTCCTAAAAATCCAAATCTTTCAATTCTTGAGTTGTTTTTAAAAGATAAGACAGGAAGCATAAAAGTGACTAGATTTTTTGCAGGTCGTCGCAATAGCAGTCTTGCGTATGTAAAATCTCAGCAAAGTTTGTACGCTGTTGGCTCAACTGTTGCGGTAAGCGGGTTAGTTAAAGAAAGTAGATATGGCAAATCATTAAATGAACCTTTGATAGAAATTATAGATAGTCCTAATAGCTTTTTGAAATCTAGAACAATTGGTCAAATATTTCCTGTTTANTCTTTAACTGAGGGAATTACTGCTGATAAATTCAGAGATCTAGTAGAGTCAATTATTTCTTTGACATCCGAGATAAAGGAACCACTCTCAAAAGATACATTAAAAAGACTAGGACTAATCACTAAGAAAGAAGCTTTTTTTTACATCCATATTCCTGGCAATTCTAAGACTTTAGCTAAAGCAAAAAGAAGAATTGTTTTCGAAGAGTTTTTATTGTTGCAACTCAGTCTTCTTTTAAGACGCGAATTACATAAGAAATCTGATTCTCCTCAATTAAGTATTGAGCTAAGTAGTAGTAGTCTAGTTAAGAAATTTTTGAGTATTCTTCCTTTCTCCCTCACAGATGCTCAAAAAAGGGTTTTGAGGGAAATTGAATCAGATATAGTCAAAACCGAACCAATGTCTCGACTATTACAAGGCGATGTTGGGAGTGGGAAAACTGTTATCGCTATTTCAGCGCTACTCACTGCAGTTCAATCAGGATGGCAGGGCGCATTTATGGCACCAACTGAGGTGCTTGCGACGCAACACTTTCAAACATTAAGTAAGTGGATTCCTCAACTTGAAATAAACGTCGATCTATTAACTGGTTCTACTTCAAAGTCTCGTCGTAAAGAAATTCTTACTGATTTAGTAAATGGATCTACAAAAATTCTTGTAGGAACTCATGCATTGTTTGAGGACCCAGTCGTCTTTGATCGACTTGGCCTTGTGGTTGTAGATGAGCAACATCGTTTTGGTGTTAATCAGAGGAACAAGCTTTTAAATAAAGGCTTGCAACCTCATTTATTAACAATGACTGCTACACCCATTCCTAGAACCTTGGCACTTACTTTGCATGGTGATCTTGATGTTAGTCAATTAGATGAGCTCCCTCCTGGTAGAACACCTGTCAATACTCAATTGATATCACCAAAAGATAAGCACTATGCATATGATTTAATTAGGAATGAAATCAAACAAGGACATCAAATTTATGTTGTTCTACCTTTGATTGAAGAATCCGAAAAACTTCAACTCAGCTCAGCAGTTGACGCATATCATCAATTATCTACTGAAATTTTTTCAGACTTTACTGTTGAATTACTCCATGGCAAACTGAAGAGTGTAGAAAAGCAAGAGGTTATTCAAAATTTTCTTGACAAAAAAATTGACATACTTGTTTCTACAACGGTTATTGAAGTGGGTGTTGATGTCCCAAATGCCAGTGTGATGCTAATAGAGGATTCTGATCATTTTGGACTTGCTCAATTACATCAATTACGGGGTCGTGTCGGAAGGGGCGCTTCTAAGTCATACTGTCTGTTGAGCTATCAAAATAAAAATAAATTATCTCGACAAAGATTGGAAGTTTTGGTTAATTCCAATGATGGATTTGAAATCGCTGAAATTGACTTGCGTTTTCGAGGACCAGGACAAGTCTTAGGAACTAAACAATCAGGCTTGCCTGATTTTGCTCTTGCATCATTAGCTGATGATGCCGATGTTCTTGAACTTGCGCGTGATGAGGCTCGTAATATTTTAGATTCTGACCCTTTCCTTAGAAGTAACTCAATGCTGCGTTTGCTTATTAAAGAACAGTGGG
>JGI24820J26691_1000713_pt1 | contig 10126 bp, 13 predicted proteins | sample METZYME_5_50m_FD_26691 | JGI IMG/M metagenome (IMG submission 26691) | reverse complement strand
AGCTGGGAAGGGTGGGGTTGTTCGCCCATTAAAGGGGATCGTGAGATGGGTTTAGACCGTCGTGAGACAGGTTTGTTGCTTTGTGGTTGAGGCGTATTGATGCGTGATCGGAAGGGCCCTTTAGTACGAGAGGAACGAGGGCTCGGGGCCACTAGTTTACCAGTTGTCCGGCAGGGCAATGCTGGGTAGCCACGCCCTATGTGGATAAGAGCTGAAAGCATCTAAGCTCGAAGTCATCCGAAAGACGACGCATCTCAGGGGACTCGTAGAAGACGAGTTTGATAGACAGCGGGTGTAAGTACCGAGGTTCGCCGAGGTATTCAGCCCAGCTGCACTAACCCCCCGAGCATCTAAATTTCGAGATACACACTACATGTGAGTCTCTGTCCAAAAGAGCATATCAATTCACATTCGAAGGAAGAGTTGTGCACGGCCATAGCGGAGGGGTCCTACCCGGTCCCATATCGAACCCGGAAGTCAAGCCCTCCTGCGTCGGTTCCGGTACTGTGGTGCGAAAGCCCACGGGAAAGATCGTCGCTGTGCCACTCTCCTTCACCTCCCCGCAACAAAATTTTAACGATAGACGTAGTCAATTCGGGTGTCAAGATGCCAATTTCCACCGGTGATGTACTAGGGCACTCTCAAGTTGGAGTTTACCTGAGTGTCGTCGGGGATGTTCTATTCGTACCCAGTACGTTGGAAGAAGAGATAGCTAACGAGATTGAGTCATCATTTGATATGGAATCTCATAGGATTACAATCGGCGGATCCGCCCTTCTGGGGAGCCTGATTCGCGGAAATAAGAAGGGAGTGGCAGTTGCAGATATTGCAACACAGGATGACTTGGACGAATTATCCAGTTTCGGAGATGTGGTAATTCTGGAGAGCGGAGTCAATGCCGCCGGGAATCTAATCGAATGTAATGACAAAGGGGCCATAGTAAGTCCGACAATCCCGGTTGCTGGAGCGGAGATGATTTCAGATGTGTTATCCGTGACAGCAATTCGCTCTCAGGTTGCAGGTCATGGAACTGTTGGAAGTATGATGGTGGCAAACAACAACGGGGTCCTGATTCATCCTGACGTTAAGAGTGCAGAAGCAGAGGCGATAGAGCGAGCAATGCAGGCTCCTGTTATGGTTGGAACTGTGACTTTTGGTTCCCCGTTCGTTGGCGCCGGATGTTGTGCTAGCGATACACACGCGTTAGTTGGCTCAGGCTCAACCGGTCCGGAATTAAATCGGATAGAGGATGCACTGGGCCTCATTTAGAGAATATAGAGTAATCAACATTATTCTTATCAATTGTAGAAACAACCTCTGGCATTGGATATTTCAGACCCGTCGCCGTATTGAAAAGGACTACAGAATCATTCGTTGAGACTGAGCCAGTCTTGATACATTCTCGGTATGCGGCTACTACTGCAGCACCCTCTGGGCATAGGAGCAATCCCTCCGTCTTTCCAACTTGCTCCTGTATTTCCAAAGTCTCATCGTCAGATACAGCCATCGCTAATCCTCCTGATGATCTTACAGCGTCCAAGATTAGGAAATCACCGAGGGCCGATGGTACTCTAATGCCAGAGGAGATTGTCTCCGCATTTTCCCAGAATTCTGCGAATTCACTACCCTCTTCCCATGCCTTGACTATTGGCGCGCATCCTGTCGATTGTACTGATATCATCTTGGGCAATTTGCAGTCAATCCACCCGAGCTCTTTCAACTCGTGAAAGCACTTCCACATTCCAATAATTCCAGTCCCCCCTCCCGTGGGGTAGAATATTACATCCGGAAGATTCCAATCCATCTGCTCAGCAAGCTCAAGACCCATGGTTTTCTTGCCTTCGATTCTGTAAGGCTCTTTCAGAGTCGAGACTGCAAACCAGTCTATCTCTTCCATTCCATCTGAAATTATACTTCCGCATTCGCCGATTAAACCATTAACAATATGTGTAGAAGCGCCTTGAATCTGTGTCTCCCTTATGTTGATTTCTGGAGTATTGTCCGGACAAAGGACTGTGCAACGTATCCCCGCTCTGGAAGCGTATGCTGCCAAGGCAGATCCCGCATTACCATTGGTTGGTATTGACAGATGCCTAATTCCCAGTTCTTTGGCCATTGAGACTGCCATACCAAGTCCTCTAGCCTTGAATGACCCAGTAGGTAGCCTCGACTCATCTTTGATGAAAACCGATTCAGCCTCGAATCCTAAAATAGTAGAGAGATTTTCAAGTCTGATCAAAGGTGTAATTACCTCTCCGAGAGAGACCATGTTCTCCTCCGATGTTACAGGCAGAAGTGGCGAATACCTCCAGAAACCAGGTTTTCTCGAATTCTCGATGGAACTTCTAGTGATCTCCTTAGATAGTCTCTCCAAATCATATTTTACGACTATCGGCTTCCCTATTGTGGATATCGTGTGGACGATTCCACGGTCAAACCTCTCTCCCGAATATGCACATTCTAGGTGACTTACGTAACTCCTCATGAATCCTGATGAGCGAGGTGTTCGATGAATATGCCGCTCTAAACCGCTGTCGGGGCAACGTGATCATCATTTTTTGAACCAGAACTCCTCACTCTGTTCCAGGCTTCTTTCATGAGATTATCATGGCAGTCCCCGCAATAGTTGAATCGTTCGTATGCCTCTCTGAAAGAATATGCCTTCTTTCCGCTTGAGACAAGATATCCATTAGGAGAAAGTCTGCTAACAAGTGTTGCTTTGGAAGAGCAATCATCGAAATCGCAAGTGGCCATCATTCACCCTCTTTTTTGCTATCCACAATTTCCATCAGCGGTACATTCGCCTCAATTCTCTCGCCCGGTTTGCACATAATTTTGTCAACCTTCCCATCAATACCGGCCTTAATTTCGTTTTGCATCTTCATCGCTTCAAGTACAATTACTACACTACCGCTGTCTACTTTATCACCTTCGGAAACTAGTACTGACACTATTTTTCCTGGAATCGCTGAGGAAATAAGTCCTGAACTCGGACCCCCTCCTCTGTTAGAATCTCGCTTCTTTCGCTGGCCTCGCCTCGACCCTTGATCTATCTCGACTTCGTACAAATTTCCATCTATGGAAACCTCCCATTTCCCATCATCTAATTGAATCTCCACTTCGTACTCTACTCCATTTACAGTTACTTTCCTCTTCTCAGACAAACTACTCACCTCTTAGAGCTCCTACTTGATTTGGAGTTTAGCAATGAGGAGTTTCCCGAAGCCATCATTCTATGCGAAACTGACCAGTTACTTCCAGCTTCTCTACCCTTAGTGGGAGCGATCGCCTCTCCCAATTCTCCGCCCAATAGTACTACTGAGATAACTGCGACTATTTCCTCAGGCTCTAATTTCCCAACACTCATGATATCACAACGGGATATTTCCATGCTTCTTCTCGGGCCTAGGCTCTTCTTTCTCCAGAATGGCGCCCAATGCCTTGACTAGGGCAGACCTAGTTTCAGAAGGCACGATAACATCGTCTAGATAACCCAATGCAGCAGCCTTGTATGGGTTTGCAAATGACTCCTCGTAATCGTCAACTAGCCTCTGTCTCTCCTGCTCGGGATTCTTCGAACTATCTATTCTCCTCCTATGGATAATTTGCACCGCCCCCTTTGCACCCATAACTGCAAGTTCAGCAGTTGGCCAAGCAATGTTGTAATCTCCCCTTATGTGCTTCGATGACATCACATCATAGGCACCACCATACGCTTTCCTTGTGATAACTGTCATCTTGGGAACTGTTGCCTCTGCGAAGGCATAGAGTAGTTTGGCACCGTGTCTGATTATGCCGCCCCACTCCTGGCTAGCACCTGGTAGAAAACCGGGAACGTCTACAAAAGTCAACAGTGGGATGTTGAATGCGTCACAAAAACGCACAAATCTTGCTGCTTTAACTGAGGCATCGATATCTAAACAGCCTGCTAGATGCATTGGCTGGTTTGCCACAACTCCGATCGACTGCCCCCCAAGCCTACCTAGTCCAATAATTATATTCGGAGCAAAACCATCCTGAATTTCTAGAAAACTATCCAAGTCTAGAACCTCTTGAATCACCTCGCCCATGTCGTAGGGCCGACTGGGATNTTCGGGAANAAGANAGTCCAGAGAATCACAACTTCTCTCCAGAGGATCGCTAGTCTCAATCGAAGGGGCAATGTCTAGGTTGTTGGATGGAATTAGTGATACCAGCTCCCTCACTATGTCCAATGCTAAATGATCATCTTTTGCGGTGAAGTGAGTTACTCCTGATTTTGTTGCATGTGTGGTTGCTCCCCCTAAATCTTCGAAGCCTACTTCTTCATTCGTAACGGTCTTGATAACTTCTGGACCAGTGATGAACATGTGAGAGGTCTCTTCAACCATTACAACGAAATCAGTAATCGCAGGCGAATATACTGCTCCTCCAGCACATGGGCCCATGATGACAGAAATCTGTGGAATGACTCCACTGGATCTGACATTTCTGAAGAAAATCTCAGCATAGGAACCCAAACTGGCGACCCCTTCCTGAATTCTTGCACCACCACTATCATTCAGACCAATTACTGGAGCTCCTGTTTTCAGTGCCATGTCTAGAATCTTGCATATCTTAAGGCCGTGCATCTCACCTAGTGATCCACCGTATACGGTGAAATCTTGAGCAAAGCAGTAAACTAATCTTCCATCAATGGTTCCATAACCACAAACTACTCCATCTCCAGGGATTACATTCCTATCCATATCAAAGTCTCTACACCTGTGTTCTACCAAAGCATCAACTTCAGTGAATGAGTCCTCATCTAGTAATTCCTGAATCCTCTCCCTCGCTGTCATCTTCCCTTTAGCGTGTTGCGCAGAAATCCTCTTTTGGCCCCCTCCCGATTGAGACTTCGCCTTCCGACGCCTAAGCTCGTCAATTTTGTCAGAGTTTCCACTCACGAGGGGGAATGGGAATAGGCCGCACATGAGCATTCCTGAGAAAATAGATTTTCATATGCGGTTGCTTGAAGTCATATTGCCACTTGCAACATACATAAACATGCGAATTGTGATTGCCAAACCTGGACTAGATGGGCACGACAGAGGAGCAAAAGTCGTCTCCAGAGCATTGAGAGATGGGGGGCATGATGTCATCTATACAGGTCTCAGAAAGACTCCAGAGGAGATTGTACGTATTGTAAACGACGAAGATGCAGAGGTTCTCGGCCTATCTACTCTCTCTGGAGCACATGATTCTCTAATACCAAAGATTTGCGACCAACTAATAGAGAATAGACTAGGAAGTGTAATTGTTTTCGCAGGAGGCATCATTCCGGAAAGAGATATAGAAGCCCTATTTCGATCGGGCGTCAGAGCAGTCTTCGGACCCGGAACTCCCACTTCAGATGTTTTGGATTTCTTGAATGAGGCTCTGATTCGAAAGCAAAATGGAAATCCAGTTGGAGTCGGAGACGATTCGGGGTGGAATTGGAATGACTGACATCAGTAATCTATTGGAATCAGCAAAATTAGGCGATCGAAGAAGCCTATCAATGCTCATTTCTGCAATCTCTGAATCCGGGGACTCCCCGAATATCAACTCCGCGACAGGCTGGATTCTCGGAGTCACAGGACCTCCGGGATCAGGAAAATCAACTCTTATNGGACAGATGGTCAGGAAATGGGCATCTTCAGGTGAACGCGTCGCCGTACTTGCCCTAGATCCAACATCTCCGTTGTCAGGTGGCTCTTTGCTTGCAGATAGAATAAGAATGGAGGGAGAAGACGAATTGCGAGAGAACGTGTTCGTGAGGTCTATACCCTCTGGAAAGACTCCAGGTGCCGTTTCTCCTATCCTTTGGCCGATATGTAGCGTACTCTCTGAATGCGGATGGACTCGAATAATTGTCGAGACTGTAGGGACCGGACAGTCTGAGTTCAGAATAGCTGCCTTGGTAGATCGTCTACTTCTTGTTGACGGCCCGGATAGGGGGGACATCATCCAAGCAGAGAAAGCGGGGATTCTTGAGTTGGCTGATGTAATTGCCGTTAACAAGTCAGATTTGCCGGGCGCATCTTCAGCAGCACAGCATATACGGTCTTCCCTAAGTCTCGCGAGCGATGACAATCGCGAGGTTGTCCTAGTTTCGGCAAAAGAAGGACATGGTATTCAGGAACTTGTTGAGATCATCGAGAAATGCGAACCTCAGAATACACGAAGAAAGATGATGATGATGGAGAGATTAATCTCTGAATGGGATTCGATTCTAGTTTCCCATCCTGAAATAGACAAAATCATCTCAGAACTGTGTGACGGTTCTATAACCGTTAGAGAGGCCATCGAAATATTGGTTTCGTCCGTTAGAGATGGTGGTTCGTAAGTGTCTTCAGATGAAAATGACTTATTCGTAGATCACGTAAATCATTCGATTGGGGGCTTCGGAGGTCATGCCTTCAGAAGGCTTACACACATCTCAATGGCATGTATACCCTATCTATACTATGTCCACGGAGAAGATATCTCCTCAATTTTTTCTCTAGAGATGAGGGAGTTTGTTAGCGTAGTTTGTATTCTGATTCTCGTTATTGAGGCTATACGGCTTAGAACAGGAATTGTTATTGTTGGCCAGAGAGAGTACGAGTCCAGGCAGATTTCCGCGCTAGCATGGGGGGCTCTTGCAGTAGCCTTGGCCTTGCTAATTTCTCCTGAGGGAGAAGGAGACGGAATGGAGAAGGGGTTGTACGGGGCCCCAATTGTCCTAGGAATGACTCTAGTCGACCCCGCAATGGGCGAGGTAAAGAGGAAGATGAGAGACCTCAGATTGGCAATAATCTCGGGACTGGTCGTTTCTTACTGCGTGTGGCTTGGTTGTCATTTCTGGATTGGTACTGATTTGATTGTAGCAATCTTGCTAGCCCCTCTGACCGTCCTTGGTGAGCTGCCCTCAACGAAGATAATTGACGACAATGCGACAATGGTTCTTTTCCCCCTCTGCGGCCTAGTGCTCCTATTGCCATTGCTGTGATTTTGCTCCCGTCATGTTTACATTCTAATTTCAAATCCAAGGGTCATAACATGGGTGAACAAGATTCAGATTTGTGGGAATCTCCTCTGAAACAGAGTACATACATGTTTATTTGGGCAGTTGCTTCGATAGCATCTTTCGCCGTTTTCATCAAGTACTTCTAGTCGCAATTTCCTTCTCAGATGAAATTAGCGCACTCTTCCCGGAAGCTCCTCCCGGCCCACTGTATCCCCCGTGTCTACCATCAGAACGAATTACCCTATGACATGGTACAGTGATTGGATTTGGGTTGGCTGCGCAAGCATTGGCAACAGCTCTTGATGAACCGGGATTGCCGATAGAAACTGCAATTTCTTTGTATGTTCTAGTTTGGCCTGCGGGGATATTTTTGATTTCATTCCAGACTCTGTTCTGGAATGGTGTCCCTGTCATTTATTCCTCTTCCCCCGTCCGCCATTCTTCATCCATTTCCTCCATCCCTACTATCTCATAGTTCGATGGGAAGAGTGCAATGGCAACTCCAATTACTATGCATGAGATTCCGAACCAGAATGATCCTGTTATCATCAATTCCATTCCGATTGCGAATAGGAATAGACCCCCAAGATTAGAGACCCACACCAGGGTCTTGAAAGTAGACAATGAAACCCCACTCGCCCTCTTTGTTCTGTGAGGGCCAAACTCTGCCCCGAACCTGACTGGATCATCCTTCCCCATGTAATCACCTATCAATCATTATTATCGCATCTGTGGGGCAAGCCAATACACAAATCTTGCATCCAGTACAAGGGTCTCTCAGAATTTTCGCCTTTTTATTTACATCCACATTCAATACAGGACTTAGTAGCGGTGTATCGTACAGTTCTATGGCATCATCCTCACATACTATCGTACACTGATCGCAGCCAATGCACAATTCTTCTTTTACCCATGCAACTGTGTCCTCTCCGCCCTTTAGGAGTGCTTCCTCCTCAGCCCTTACNGAGTTGAGTTGTATCCTAATTCTTGATTGTTCAACAGCTCTTCTCTTGAGCATATCCTCGATTTTGGTCATTNTNTTCAGCAGNTCCATCAAGTCCACACTTATCATAGTGAGTTTGATTGGCATCCCCTAATTCGTGGTTACATGACAGCACCCTACTCACAGGAGTGGTGGAAGGACCCAATGGTTTGGCTAGGCATCCTTCACGGTACAGCAATATGGGCCTTCATGGCGGTCTCCCTAAGTATTACTTCCGCGTGGATTTCCCTGGCTTGTGGCATCTTCATAGGGTTATTCTTGTACTTGGTAGCATTAGGTTACCAGGACTACCGCTTTGCAAGAGCAATAGTTGTTGGCTTCGTGATGAATGTCTTCCTTTCCTCGCTTTCCGCTATTCTCGCTTTCATCGATTAGCCCTAGTTTTTTGATTCCTCTATCTGCCTGGCTAGGAAGCTCACTACATCAAGAATCTCGAAGTCATGTCTTGGGTCGCCCTCGAACTTCAGACATTCGAAGTGCGCTACGCATTTTGGGCATGAGGTGAGCATAATGTCCGCCCCGGTTTCCCTGACTTCATCGAATCTTTGAACCCTTAGTGCCCTGCTGTTCTCGTTACAAGACATCATGCTTGAGACACCGCAGCACAGTGCATCTTCGCCGGTATGTTCCATTTCCACTAGATTCACTCCTTCTACAGAGCCTACCAGATCACGTGGCTCATCGTAGATGTTCATCTGCCTACCCAACCTGCACGGGTCATGGTAAGTCACGGTGACTTCGTCGTTTGACTTCAGGTTCATATCGAATCCATTCTCGATCAGGAACTCCGTCGTGTGCATCACTTTCATGTCATCCAACTCATAATCCAGAGCAAAGGTCCTGAAACACTCGGCACAGGAAGTGACTAGTGTCTCAATCCCGCTCTCTCCGAGCTTTTTCTGGTTGTAAGCCTTCAACTTCTCAAAAACCTCACTCATCCCTTGCCACTTCTGGTCGTGCCCACAGCACTTCAAGAAATCTCGACCCAGGTATGTTACTTCCTCTCCCATTTCCTCGAATATCGTGAAAGCTGAAGTCGTCGCGTCTCCAAGATCCATCGTTCCTTTATTTACATGGCTGAAGACCATTTCTTGGTCAATATAGTCGACACATCCGGGATAGTATCCTATGCTAGAGTCCAACGGGTATTCCTCCACGGGGATGAAAGAGCCATCTGCGTCTTCTTCCGCCTCGGCGGCTAGTACCGCCTGTAGCACCGTGTGCGGTATCTCCGTGGCTGGAGGCCCACCTACCACCAGATTCCTTCTGATATCGATATATGAGTCGTAGTCAACCAATTGTGGACATGCGTTGGTACATGCCGTGCAGGTCAGGCAAGAATAAAGGGGAACTCCATCGTCTTCGTTGTTCCAAGTGTTGTAGATTATGTTCAGTTTATCTCCAGCGTTGAACAACCTCACGGGGCAGGCATCGTCGCACAAATCGCATCCATAGCACTTGTTCATTTCCCACTCGTAGCCGCGAGCCATGCTTCTGAGCAACATGAAAACTAATGCCCCTACACCCAGACACGGTATGAACATCGAGTAGATTAGCTTGGCATCAAGGCTCTTTGGGTTTTTCTGGAAGGTCGGATTTGTCACTGATAACGATGCCAGCTCCTCATCGCTTAGGCTAACTTCCGATCTTATCAGTGCGGTCCCATCTTCCTTGAGTAACAGAGGCTGATAGGAAACTGCTGAGAAGTCCGAAATCATGGTCACTGAGTCATTGACCTGCTCTGAGTTAGTGGTGAAGGAAATTGTGTATGATCTCCCAGAGTCAAGGTAAATTGTACCAGACTCGCAAGTAGATCCCGAATTCGACCAAATTTCCTGCCCTGCATCATCACTCAGCGTCAGACTCTGAGCGTGTTCGCCTGCGTTTCGCACAGTAGTTCTGAAGTTGCATCCTATGTCTGTTTGAACTTTCGATATTCCAAGGTCCTCCACCTCGAATTGTATAGATTCAGATATTGAGATAGGGCTGCCATCATCTGCCCCTTGGTAGATGATTTCATTCGCCCCAATATTCCTGGATGTCTGTGTGTCGGCGTGCCCATTGACTCCGCTGAAGTCTATTATTTCACTACGAGTGGGTTGGAAGATCCCCCA
>JGI24820J26691_1000712_pt1 | contig 10131 bp, 9 predicted proteins | sample METZYME_5_50m_FD_26691 | JGI IMG/M metagenome (IMG submission 26691) | reverse complement strand
GATTTAGATTTGAAAATATAAATACAAGTCTTGATGGATACTACCGAAAAATAAATTTAGATGCAGCAGGAAATACAATTTACAATGAAGTCTTTAATGAAAAGGATACAAAAAGGAGAAGTTTTATTTTACTAGGTATAGGGTTAAGCTATAAAACCAACAACAGTGAATTTTATACAAACTTTAGTCAAAACTTCAGATCTGTAACTTTTGCAGATATAAGTATTATTAACCCTGCATATGCTATTAATCCTGATATAGATGATGAGAAAGGATTTACTTTTGATTTTGGGGTCAGAGGTAATTATAAAAAAATGATTTCTTATGATACAAGTATATTTGCTCTTCTATATAAGGATAGAATTGGTTTTGTTCAAAAAGCTTTTAGAGATGGCAGTGTAAAGAGTGAGAGAGGCAATGTTGGAAATGCGCAAATTACAGGTGTTGAGTCCCTATTTGATTTTGATATTAATGAAATTACATTCAAAAATGAAAATATTGACTTTAATATATTTTTTAATTATTCATATATAGAATCTAAATATTTAAAATCAGAAGAAGTTGGAATAACTAATAAAGAGGTTGAATTTGTCCCTAAAAATAATCTAAAAACTGGATTTAAATTTGGATATAAAGACTTTGCNATTAATTTTCAATACTCATACCTGTCAAGTCAATTTACAGATTCTTCAAATGCNAAGTCNGGAAATTTAAGTGGTGTAATTGGAGAGATTCCATCATATGAAATATCNGATTTATCAATTTCATATAAATTAAGAAATCTTAAATTTGANTCAGGAATTAATAATCTATTTGATGAANTCTATTTTACAAGAAGAGCAACTGGATATCCTGGGCCAGGAATTATTCCATCGCCTCCAAGAAATACATATTTAACTGTAGAGATTAAATTATGAAAAAGATAAATAAAGAAGAGATTATTATATACGACGGAGTTTGTATACTTTGTAATAATTTTATTCGCTACATATTAAAAAAAGATCACAAATCTCATTTTAAAGTAACTAACTTACAGAGTAATTTCACTAAAACGAANTATCCTGAAGTATTAGAGGTTGATTCTGTGGCAGTAATATTAAGTANCGGTNAAATATTACAAAAGAGTAAAGCAGTCTATTACATTTTTAATAAAATCAAAATCTTATTTATNCTTAGGGCTNTAATATTTATTTTCCCAACATTTTTATCGAATATAATCTATGATTTCATTGCTATGANAAGATATAAACTGTTTGGAAAATACACTTCNTGTCCCGTTATTGAAGGCCATATTAAAAATAGAGTTATTGAATAAGTTTTTCTTATGAACCTATAACGATATTTTTTAGNTCTTATTTAGAATAATTCTATATTAGTACTGGGAACTTCAAACAATACTTTTAGAACCTCTAGCGTTATTATTTGTAAACATGTTAAAATTAAATTTGCAAATATTAATTAGATTTTGGTTGGTTTAATAAGTCTTAATTATAAAATTGCCCCAATTGAGCTTAGAGAAAAGTTTTATCTCGATGATGCGCAAAAAATTGTTTTTCATAATCTATTGAAAAAGAATGTAGGGGTTGAAGGTCTTATGCTATTATCTACATGTAACCGAACGGAAATATATTTCGAATTTGAGAATCATATTGGTCAAGAAAACAAGTTTATTCATAGTGTAGTTAAAGAACTGGCAGAATTTAGAAATTTTAAAGAAAGTCTATCCCCATACCTAATTAAAAAAACCGGATCATATAATGTCTCAAGACATTTATTCAGACTTGCTTGTGGACTCGAATCAATGATAATTGGAGAATTTCAAATTGTTGAGCAGCTTAAAGAGGCATATGACTTTTCCTACAAGCATAAAATGTTAGGACCTATTTTAAACAGAATGGTCCAAAAATCTTTAGAAACAGGAAAATTTATAAGAACTAATACTAAAATCGATAAAGGAGCAGTTTCAGTAAGTTATGCTGCAGTTGAAAAGATCCATAATTCTCTTGAGATTCTTGATCCTGAATTCCTGTGTGTTGGATTAGGCGAAACTTCTAAACTATCGATCAAGCATTTGCATCAAAAGGATTATTTAAATATTAAGATTGCAAACAGGACTAATAGTAAATCTAAAGATTTTGCAAAACCCCTAGGTCTCACCCCAATAAAATTTGAGTCATTTAAAAACGAGTTGGCTAACGTAGATGTTGCTATTTTTTCAACCTCATCTAAAGATCCTTTAATATCTCAAAGTGAATTAAAAAAAATAAGAAAAAATAGTAGTAAAGAATTGTTAATCATTGACTTGTCTGTTCCAAGAAATATACCAAATGATTGTAATAATTTATCAGATGTTGAATTAATTAATGTAGATGATCTAAAAGATGCAGTAAATTATAATTATAAAAAGCGAAGAAGTCAAATTATAAAAGCCGAAAAATTTATTGAGGACTTTTTGTCTGATTTTGACGATTGGACAAACTCTCGACAATTAAGACCTTCAATATTATCAATAAAGAAACAAATTAAGAACATCATAATTGAAGAAACTATTGATAATGTAAACTCATCTTCAAATCAAACAGCCTCAGACCTCATAGACTCTGAAGGATTTAATGAAAGGTTAAATAAGGTTTATGAAAAATTTTCTGACAATCTAGTCAGAAAAATTAAACAGGCTAGTAATAATGGAAAAGATGAAAAAGCTATTAGCATAATTAACCAAATATTTCTAGATGATTAAATCAATAAAAATTGGGACAAGATCAAGTAAGCTTGCACTATATCAATCTAATTTAGTCAAAGAAAAATTATCTATTCTTTATCCTAACTTGAATATCTCATTAGTTGAAATCAAAACAAAAGGAGATAAAATTCAAGATAGAAATTTAGATAGGAGTATTGACAAGGGTTTTTTTGTGAAAGAAATACAAGATCAGTTAAAAAATGGAGAAAATTGATATTGCTGTTCATAGCCTTAAAGATTTACCCGTTGAGAATTACCAAAATGATTTTAAATCAGTGATTCTAAAAAGAGGTACTCATAATGATGTTTTCATAAGTAGAAATAAAAAAAAACTTTCAGATTTTGACCACACTTTAAAAATTGGCACATCATCTTTAAGAAGAAAGGCACAACTTTTAAGTATTAATTCTAATCTAAGAGTTGATGATATAAGAGGTAATGTTGATACTAGAATTTCGAAGATGCTTGAAAGTAAATATGACGGTTTAGTAATGGCTGCTGCTGGAATTGAGAGACTTGGACTTCAAGAGTACATAACTGAATACTTTGATACTGAACAAATGCTTCCTGCACCTGGACAAGGAGCTATTTCAGTTGAGGTTAAAAAAAACAATAATGAAATTATTGATTTAATAAGTAAGATTAATGATGACGAAACAAATCTCACAACTCATTATGAGAGATCGTTTATGAATGAATTAGGTGGAGGATGTAATTCTCCTATTGGAGCATACTCATTTATTTCAAATAAGAAAAAGAAAATTACTGGTTCCATTCTATCTCTTGATGGAAAAAAGGTTTACAAGAATAGCTTGGAAATGGATATTAATAATGACTCTAACATTGGAAAACTTTTAGCTTACAAGCTAATTGAATCTGGAGCTGACAAACTATTAAAAAATTAGAACTTGAATAAAACTAATATTATAATTACTGGAGAAGACTTTGACTACAGCTTTGATGAATTAAAAGCCATGGAAGCAAATATTTTGCATTATCCTATGATTTACACATCAAGTATAGATGTTCAAATTGACCCTAATCCCTACAAATACATAATTTTTACTTCAAAAAATGGAGTAAAATATTTTTTAAAAAATATCTCCACTCCAATTAATAATGATATAAAGTATATATGTATAGGTAATAAAACTGCCGAAGTGCTAAAGAGTAATAAATTAAATCCAGACATAGTAGTTAGAAGAAATTATTCAAAATTTATGTGTGATGAGATAAAGAATATGGGAATTAGTAGAAGAAAAAGATTATTACTTGTTCAAGGAAATCTTGCAAATAAAGATCTTTTCCAATGCCTATCAAGATCCTTCAAAATTGATCATAAAATAGTTTATCTAACAAAACCCACAAAAGAAAAAATTGATGGACTAGACGAAAAGATTCAAAGTGATAACTCATATCTTGTTTTTACAAGCCCTTCAACATTTGACTCATTTAATGAGAAATATGAAATAAAAAAAAATATAATCAGTATTGGAAATACGACATCAAATCATATTAGAAATAAAGGTTTTGAACCTATAATGACAGCTAAGATGCAATCTTATGAAGGAATTAGTAATTCNATTATTGATTATCTAAATAAAAAACTAAATCATGAACTATCCTAACTCTAGATTACGCAGGCTAAGATATAATTCAAATATTAGATCTCTANTNGAAGATGTTCATCTAAAAACATCTGACTTAATTTATCCTGTATTTGTNTGTGAAGGNGAAAACATAAAGCAAGAAATTAAATCTCTTCCTGGGCAATTTAGATATTCAATTGATAATTTATTATCATTAATTGAAGANCTTATTAGCCTTAACATTAACTCAATTTTGTTATTTGGNGTCTCTGACAAAAAAGATGAGAGTGGAGATNTTGCATGCGATAANAAGAGNATAATTCCTAAAGCAANAAAAAAAATTAAAGAAAAATANAAAAACGATATATTAGTAATTGCAGACCTTTGCAACTGTAGCTATACATCTCATGGNCATTGCGGAACAATAGTTGATGGAGATGTTGATAATGATTTAACCATTAAGACATTGTGTAAACAAGCATTTACTCTTGCAGAATCTGGAGTAGATGTTATAGCACCATCAGATATGATGGATGGTAGAACTGGAATTATAAGAAAGGAACTTGATAATAAAAAATTTCATAAAATTCCTATCTTCCCATACTCAGTAAAATATGCATCTTCTTTTTATGGACCATTTAGAGGCGCTGTTTCTAATACCTTGGATAAAGGAGATCGGAAGACTCATCAAATGAGTTTCAAAAATTCATCTGAATATATTAGAGAGATTGAACAAGATATTTATGAAGGTTGTGATGCAATTATTATAAAACCTGCATTATCATATTTAGATATTATTTCAAAAGTCAAACAGAAATTTAATATTCCTATAATAGGGTACAATGTTAGTGGTGTTTATGCAATGATTAAATCTGCGTCAAACGAAAAATTAATTGATGAAACTGAAATAACATTAGAAATTTTATACTCTATTAAAAGAGCTGGTGCATCTGCAATAATTACATACAATGCAATAGAAATAGCTAAAAAAATTAATGACAACAATGTTTTATAAAAGTCAATCAGCATATAAAGAGTCCGAAAAATTAATTCCAGGAGGAGTAAACTCTCCTGTAAGAGCATTTAGGAGTGTTGAATCAACGCCGGTATTTTTCAAAAGTGGAAATGGAAGTAAAATGACAGATATTGATGATAACATATACATTGATTGCGTTGGTTCTTGGGGACCATTAATTTTTGGCCACGCAGATAAATATACAATTGACTCAATAATAGAGACTTCGAGGAATGGAACAACTTTTGGAGCACCAACCGAGCTTGAAACAAAAATGGCTTCAAAAATAATTGAAATGGTTCCATCAGTTGAAAAGGTTAGAATGGTAAGCTCTGGTACTGAAGCTACAATGAGTGCAATTAGACTAGCAAGAGGTTATACAAAAAGAAATTTAATAATTAAATTTTCTGGTAATTATCATGGACATTTTGATAGCTTTTTAATAAAAGCTGGATCAGGAGCAATGACTTTAGGTAAACCGGATAGTCAAGGTGTAACAAAAAATATTGCGAAAGACACATTAGTTGCAGAATTTAATGATATTGAATCTGTAATTAAGCTTTTTAATAAAAATAAAGGGAAAATTGCTGGGGTAATTATTGAACCAATTGCTGGGAATATGGGATTAGTAATTCCAGAGAATAAATTTCTAAATCAATTGAGAAAAATTTGTACTGAAAACAAAGCCTTGTTAATATTTGATGAGGTGATGAGTGGTTTCAGAGTCTCAAAAGGAGGTGCGCAAGAGATATTCAACGTAAAACCAGATATTACAACCCTTGGAAAGGTAATAGGGGGTGGTTTGCCTGCTGGAGCTTATGGTGGAAAGTCTGAAATTATGGACCACGTTGCACCAGATGGTCCAGTATATCAAGCCGGGACACTATCTGGTAACCCCTTAGCTATGGCAGCTGGGTTGAGTGTTTTAGAGAGATTAAATGATAATATTTATAAGAAACTTGAGGATATATCCTCAAAAATTCATGAAGGATTTCAGTTTAATATAAACAAGACAGGAGTCAAGGCAAACATTGCTAGAGTAGGCTCAATGATGACTCTATTTTTCTCTGACTTAGAAAAAATCAAAAATTATTCTGATGCAAAAAAGTGTGACACTTCCAAGTATGCAAAGTATTTTATGTCTATGCTAGAACTTGGAGTTTATCTCCCCCCTTCTCAGTATGAATGTCTCTTTCTTTCAAATAAAATTGATGAAAATGATATTGATAAAATAGTTGATAGTAATCTAAAATCACTAAAAAAAATTAAATAAATGGAATCGATATTAATAAAAACTATCAATGGAGAAAAAACTAGCAGACCTCCTGTTTGGTTTATGAGGCAGGCAGGCAGAATTCTTCCAAATTATATGAAACTTAAAGAGTCTTATACTTTTCATGAACTAATGAATGATAAAGATCTAGCTTCAAAGGTAACACTACTTCCAATAAACGACTTATCAGTTGATGCTGCTATTTTGTTCAGCGACATTCTTGTCATTCCTCATGCTCTTGGACTGGGAGTTGAGTTTAAAAAAACTGGACCAGTTTTTAAAAATCCTCTAAATCTTGGTTCGAAAGCAAGAGATCTAAATTTTAATTCTAAAGAATTAGATTATATATATAAGAACATAAAACAGGTAAACATTGATAAGGATGAAGAGACTCCATTAATCGGATTTTGTGGTGGTCCGCTTACTGTATTTCTTTTTATGTTTAAATATGAGGGATCAAAAAATCATATGAAAAAAGCAATTCGATTTTTATATGAAAATAGAATTGAAAGTGAACTAATCCTTGAACAAATAACGCAATGTTCAATTGATTATGTTAAAAATCAATGTAAATCGGGAATAGATGTTTTTCAACTTTTCGAAACTTATTGTGGTTCTATTCCTTATCAATTATATANAGATTTAATTCTTCCATATTCTAAAAGAATACTTAATGCAGCNAGAGAAAATAATTGNCCAACAATTTTCTTTCCAAAAGATATTGGAAACGGAGTATCAATTATTGATAAATCTATTTGTGATTATGTTAGTGTNGATTGGCATACGCCCATTGATCATGCTAGAAAAATTATAGATANTGAATTAGGAATTCAGGGAAATATGGATCCACGAATATTTTATCAAGATTATAGCGAAATAGAAGAATATTTAAACAGTTTAATTAATTTTGGCAGCCAAAATCAAAACTGGATTTTTAACCTTGGCCATGGTTTTCTTCCAGATATTGATCATAAAAAAGTGAAGTTTGTAGTTGATTGGATTAAAGANAAAGACTGGAATAGATAAGAAATATGNATAGAATAAATGAAAAATTATTAAAGAAGTATAGTACTACTGGACCAAGGTATACATCCTATCCTCCTGCTACTTTTTTTGATACAAATTTTACAAATAATGAATATGAAGAAAAACTTATTCAATCTAANGATGAATATCCTCAGAGTATTTCAGTTTACATTCATATTCCTTTCTGCCCACAGATTTGTCATTTTTGTGGGTGTACTACTGAGACGGGTTTTACAAAACCATTTCTTGAAAGATACATAGACGCATTAATCAAAGAAATTGAGTATGTATCTAAAAAAATCGATTCAAAAAGAATTTTAACTCAGGTTCATTGGGGAGGGGGGACGCCAAATGCAATTTCATATAAATANATCGAGAGAGTAACGAAAAAGCTTTTTGAAACATTTACATTTTCAAAGAACTATGAGATGGCTATTGAATGCAACCCAGCACACTTAGATTTTAAACATATTGAATTGCTAAAAAAGTTTGGATTTAACAGAATTTCACTAGGAATTCAAGACTTTAGATTAGATGTTCTTGAAGGGATAAATAGAAAACCTTCTAAGCATCCAATTAATAAAATAATTAAGAAAATTAGTGATGAAGGCTTTACGGGCACTAATATTGATCTTGTTTATGGATTACCATATCAAACTCCAGAAAGCTTTAGTAATACTGTTGATAAAGCTATTGAGCTCAACACTGATAGGATTGTTACTTTTTCATATGCTCATGTTCCAAGTATTTTACCTAGACAAAAAATACTTGAAAAAATTGGTTTCCCAAGCTCAAGTGAAAAGGCAATAATGTATGAAACTGCTTATAAAAAATTAGTTAATGCTGGTTATATTTCAATTGGAATGGATCATTACTCAAAACCTCATGATGAGTTTGCAATTGCTTTAAAAAACAAACAATTACACAGGAATTTTCAGGGTTATTGTACAAGAGAAACAACAGGACAAGTTTATGCATTTGGTGCTTCATCAATTTCACAGCTTGACTCAGCCTACATTCAAAATATAAAGAATGCAAGTCAATATATTAACTCTATAGAAAAAAATAATCTTGCAGTTTTACGTGGATATTCCGTAAATAAAGATCAAAAGATTATTCGTGAAATTATTAATTCTATAATGTGTAACTATTTTGTTGATATTAATGCTATTGCCAAAAAAAATAATTTACAAGTGTCAGAGCTATATGTCTTAATAAAGTTTAATAAAGATAGTCTAGATGATTTTATTGAAGATGAAATTCTTGAATTTAAAGATAATATCATCTCAGTAAAAGAAAGTGGAAGATTATTTACTAGAAATATTGCAATGAGTTTGACCCATTAATTGATCAAAAGGTTGGAAGCTACTCAAATACCGTATAATGAAAGGTTTATTAATGATAAATTTAGGCTCTCCTGATAGTACATCTATTCCAGATGTAAAAAAATACTTGGATGAGTTTTTAATGGATAAGCGGGTAATTGGTAAAAGTTATCTATTTAGATGGATTCTCGTGAAATTAATAATTTTAAATACTAGACCTAGAAAGTCTGCTAAGGCATATAAAAAAATCTGGTGGAAGGAAGGGTCACCTCTAATAGTTCTCTCTAAAAGGTTATTTGATAAAGTAACAAGTTTACTTGACATACCTGTTGCTCTCGCAATGAGATATGGATCTATTAGTATAAAAAAGGGACTAAACGAATTGAATAAAAAGGGAGTTAAGGATGTCTTAGTGCTTCCTCTATACCCTCATTATGCAATGTCATCATATGAAACTGTAGTCGAAAAAGTTAAGGAGGAAAAAGAAACTAATTTTCCGAGCCTTAATATTAATATTATTCCTCCATTTTATAAGAATCCACAATACATTGATATATTGAGTGCAAAAATAGAGGAGTCAATTAAGAATGTCGAATACGATCATCTACTTTTCTCATATCATGGAATTCCAGTTAGTCATCTTAGAATATCTGATCCAACAAATAATCATTGTTATAAAGTAAATGATTGCTGTAATGTGGTTTCTCAAGCCCATAGCACTTGTTATAAACATCAGTGTTTAGAAACTACCAAAAAAGTTGTAGAAAAACTTAAAATTGAAGAAGACAAACATAGTAACTCTTTTCAATCCAGACTTCCTAATGAACCTTGGCTTAAACCATATACAGATAGTGAACTTGAAAGACTTGCAAAGTCTGGAAAAACGAGGTTAGTTATTGTAACTCCAGCTTTTGTAACTGATTGCCTGGAGACACTTGAAGAAATTGCCATGGAAGGAAAAGANGAGTTTTTGGAAGCTGGGGGTAAAGAATATACATATGTACCCTGTTTAAATGAGGATGATAATTGGGCTGAGTTAATATCAAGATGGACAAAGGATTATATTAAATTGAATTAGTATTTTGAAAGTAAATACTGTAATTATTGGAGGGGGTATTTCAGGATTGAGTACAGCAAACTTCTTATCAAAAAAAACTTCA
>JGI24820J26691_1000711_pt1 | contig 10148 bp, 7 predicted proteins | sample METZYME_5_50m_FD_26691 | JGI IMG/M metagenome (IMG submission 26691) | reverse complement strand
TTAATCTTTAATAAGAAATAGTTTTAATTTTGCTAAATTCATTATCTAAAGGAAATAAATTAAGTAATAAATTACAACAAGATATTGTAAAAATTGCAGGTAAAACAATTTTTATTAATCCTTTTTTGTATTGGAGAAAATTTGATGAGAATACTAATAGATGGTTGAGAGAAACTGGGCAAATTTCTAAAGAACAAATAAAGTTTAATAGAAATAGGTTTTATCCTGAATTGGATTGGTCTTTATTAAGTGATAAAGAAAAATATATCAAAGATGGTACTGTTGAGATGTGCCTAAAAACTCTTGAATTAGTACGTACTTTTCATCCAGATTTAAATACATCTCAGATGCTTGAGGTTGAGATGAAAATTTCTATAAATAAAAAGGATTCCTTTGAGAAATGGGTTAAAAAATCATTTATTAAAAAAGAAAAAAATGCAATAAAAGATCATAAACAATTTGAACGAGAAAGGTTCTTTCGTAATTGGTATGAATGGTTTTCTTTAGAGTTAACTCATCAGGCATTATTGCCAATTTTTATCGTTATTTTTTTGTCGGCTTTTATTGGATGGTTTGCAGGGATATCAAAAAATAGCTGCAATCCCTATTTTGAAACTTCAATTATGAACAATATTGAAAAAAATTAATCAATTTTTTAATATAATCATGTTTAGAGTTTTTACTAATTTATTAATTAATTAATATTATGCAAAACAAAAATAACTTTCTTGATATTTTAACTCAATTTCTAAAATCAAATAATATAAATTACCAAAAATATTTTTATCAATTATTTAATATTAAAAATAATTTATCAAAAAATAAAGAAGAGGTTTTTAAAGATGAAGATAAAGAACTTATAAAGGAACAATTTAGAGAATCTATTAATGATTTAAAAAATGAAAATGAAAATGAAAATGANNATGANTANGAGCTAATCTTAAATAAGCTAAATGAAATTCAATATAATATTAAAAAACTTTCCTTAGAAATTTTAAAAAATAATTGAATAATATTAACCCCTTTAAAAAACCAGTTTCAATAAATAAACAATCGTTTGTATTTGTTTTAGTAGCATCTTTTTCTTTTTTATTAATATTGTCAAGATTAATTTTTTTGCAGTTAATTAATACTGAAAGTTATAAGAAAATGTCTGATCAAAATAGAATTAGATTAATTGCTTCTCAACCAATAAGAGGGAGAATATTGGATAGAAGTGGAAAGATTTTAGTTGACAGTAAGTTAAAATATTCTCTGATAATCAAACCTCAGTTTGTAAGTAATCAGTCATGGAAAGAATATAAATATCTTCTTTCCACTTTGTTTCAGGTTCAATCTGATACTCTACAAACCAGATATGATAATGGTTTAAAGCAGCAAAAATATTCTATAAAACTTATTGATAATTTATCAATTGATGACCTTATAAAATTTGAAGAGAATGAGTCATTTTTTCCGGGGATAGAAATTTCAAAAAAAATTATTAGAAACTACCCCTATAAATCTTTAGGCGCTCATGTTATTGGTTATACCTCTCCAATAACAAATAATGAATATAAGTATTTATCAAAAAAAGGTTATAGGATCAATGACTTAATTGGAAGGACTGGTGTTGAATACATTTTTGAAGATGATTTAAGAGGTGAATGGGGTGGAGAGATGATAGAAGTGAATGCGGCTGGAATAGTTCAACAATCATTAGGAACAAAATCCTCTAAAAAGGGCAATGATATTCAACTAACTATTGATCTTGACCTTCAATTGATGGCAGAAAAAGTTTTAAAAGATAAAAGAGGTGGTGCGATTATAGCTATGGATCCTAGGAATGGAGCTATAAGAGCTATGGCAAGTAAGCCTACTTTTGATTTAAATTTCTTTTCTCAGGATTTTAAACCAGAAAGAGAATTTAATAGATTATTTTATTCTTCATCTAAACCTTTATTAAATAGAGCATTAAATGCTTACGATCCAGGCAGTGTATGGAAAATTATTACTGCTTTAGCGGGTTTAGAAACTGGTAAATTTCCTGCGGATGTCCTTTTAGAGACTAAACCTTGTATTACTTATGGGAGTCAGTGTTTTCGAGAACATAATGATTTAGGTTTTGGGACAATAGGTTATGTCGATGCTCTTAGAGTTTCTAGTAATACATTTTTTTATCAGGTCGGATATGGAGTTGGAGTTGATGCTATTAATAAAATTTCAAAGAAACTCGGTTTTTCTAAATTAACAGGTATTGAATTATCACTACAAGAAAATCAGGGATTAATTGCTAGTAGTGAGTGGGCAAAGAAAGGAAGAGGTTGGGGAGAAGCAGGAAAGACGCCATGGCTTCCTGAAGATATAGCAAGTATGTCTATTGGGCAATTTGTTGTTCAAGTAACACCTCTTCAAATAGCTCGAGCATATGCTGCTATCGCAAATGGAGGTTATCTTGTAACACCTCATGTATCAATTACAAAAAGTAAAAATTTATCCAAGGAAATCCCTGTTTTAATTGATATTAATCCAGCAAATTTAGAAATAATTAGAAATGGTTTAAAAGAAGTTGTTCGGGCAGGCACAGGATCTTCGATAAATTATGGTTCACAGAACTTACCAACCATTTCAGGGAAAACAGGTACTGCTGAAGATGCCAATGGAGGCAGNGATCACGCTTGGTTTGTATGTTATTCTCCATCCGAAAAAAGCGAATTATTAGTAGTCGCATTTGCAGAAAATACTCCTGGTGGTGGCTCAGTGCATGCTTTACCTATGGCTAGAAAAATGTTAGAGGTGTGGAGTTTAAGAAATTAAACTTTTGATTTAATCATTTAAAATCAATTTTTTCATTTGTATTAAGCGCTTAATTATATCTTCGATTGATTTTTCTTCTGCTGGCTTACTAAAACAAGATGATAATTGTCTTCCCAATACTTGACTTCCTAAATGAACTAATTGAATTCTTAATGAAGTGAGTAATTGTGTCCCTTGTCCACCTGAAAATGTTGCAATAGCTATTGGTCTTCCATTAAATAAATTTCTGAAATCATTCCCAGAGACAGATAACCATGCAATTAAATTTGAAAGTATTGGAGGTATCGATCCATTGTATTCTGGTGCACAAATAATCCATTTTTCAATTCCCATGAGTTTCTCTTTGATTTTTATTACTTCATCGGGGATATCATTTTTAGAATGATTTCTTGGGTTATATAAAGGGATATTTAGTTCTGTAAGATCTAATATTTCTGATGTTAAATTTAATAAAGTACTCTTTGATGCAAACTGTTTAGAGAGTTCTAAATTTTTTCCATTACTTGCTGAGATGATAATAAGATCAATTGATTTTTTCATGATTTCAAGAATTAATTTTAATAATTGGAGCCACTTTTTCTGTGGTGAACTGCCGTTAGTTCATCTTTTCTAATTACATCTCCATAGTTTACTTCAGCATAAATTACCCAGTGATCGCCACATTCCATTCTCTCTTTTACTGATGCATCTAGCCATGCTAGAGAATCTGGAATTATAATTTGTCCATTTGGTGTCTCTTCTATTTCTAAACCAGAAAATCTATTTTCCCCAGGTGCAAAAGGTTTTGAGAATCTTTTTAGTGGTTCTTTTAGATTATTAGAACTAAGGATATTTAAAGCGAAAGTATCACCTTTTTGTAAAAGAGACTCTACAGCTCTGTCTTTTGCTACTGCAATACTTAGTCCAGGAGGTGAAAAACTTGCTTGACTAACCCAAGAAGCAAGCATTGCACTTTTAATATTATTATCACCTTTACCTTTGGAAGCTGTAAGTACACAAAGAGAACCAACTACTCTCCCTAAAGCCTTCAAAGTTGGGTTGGTTTTGCTTGAAATCATACCAGTATCTGATTGTCTACTGTTTTGTTTCGCCTTTTTTAAAATTTTTCTTCCAAAATGTGTTCCAATTTCTTCAATCTCTTTTATCTTGGGCTTATTAGGACTGAATTTAACTTTAATTGGCTCGAAACTTAATGTGAAACCTCCATCTTTTAATTTAGATTCAAGTAAATCTATTGCCTCTCCACTCCAACCAAAACTACCAAAAATTCCTATAGGTTTTAATCTATCTCCTTCAGATAAAATACTTCCAAGAGCACTTATTATTGGAGTAGGTGCATGTCCCCCTAGGGTTGGAGTCCCTAATAGATATCCATCAGCTTTTTTTATTGATTTAATTAAGTCGTCGCTTGTTGTAAATTCGCAATTAATGCTTTCAACTTCAACTGATGTGGTTGTTATTCCTTTGGCTAAAGCATCACCAATCGAAGCAGTATTCCCATAAGCGCTGGCATATATTAATGCAATCTTAGGATTATTNATTGCGATATTTTCTCCCCAACGTATGTAGTCATTGATAAAACTTTTAAGGCTATATTCTATTGCTGGTCCATGTAATGGAGCAATGCACTTTATCTGATATTCAAAGATTTTTTCTGTAAGAGATGTTATTTGTGATGACATAGGCGCCATTAAACAATTATAAAAATGTTTTCTTTCATTTTCAGTGCTTAATCTATTATTCTCCGACCAATCTTCATAAGCTATGTGACAAGAGAATAATTTTTCACTTATAAGGAGCTCAGAATTCTCTTCATATATCACTAATCCTCCTGGCCATCTTGCAGTAGGAGCAGGTATTAAGTGCAATATATTATCTTTATATTTTAAAGTGAATTCCTTCTTGACTAATGTAATATTTGGGATCTCAAGATCTAACGATTCAGCATCACCTGGTTTTTTAAGAAGCCATAATTCAGAAATAAGTTTTTTGCCGGGAGCAGAACAAATAATATTAATAGTTTTAAATGATTCTTTTATTCCTTTGATTGTTGCAACAATTTGAGGATTAATATGACCAGTGATTATATTTATTTTTAAGATTTTGTATTTCTCATTGTAAACATTTATTATTTGTTTAAATGATTCGAAATGTTCTAGTTCAGGAGGATGAATAATTATTAGTTCATTATCTTCATTTATTAAAAAAGTGTTATGTGAAGTTCCCTTTTCTAAATTAAATTCAAGTTCAAACCTTTCTTTTTTATTGTTGAGAAACCTAAAGCAATTTAAATTATTTCTAAGATTAAATTCTAATAAGTTATCAATATCTTTTAATGAATCAATATAATTTGGTTTCATTTTTAAATAAACTTTTTTATTAGTAATGGTTTGCAACTTTTCTATGGTGAACAGCAGTTTTACAACTTAAATCTGATACATTTCCATTTTCTACGATTCCATAAATAATCCAATGATCTGGCGTCTCTAATCTAGAAATCACCTTGCAATCTAGGAATGCGAGGGAATCAGCTAATACTGGTCCTCCCTTTGCGATATTTTTAATAATATCTACATCAGCAAATCTATTAGCACCTGGAGCGAAACGTTTTAAAAAATGTCTGAACATTTTTTGGAAATTATCTTCTCTTAAAATATTTATCACGAAAGTTTTATTTACCTGCATAAATGATTCTATAGCTCTATCTTTTGCTACAGCAACTGTTATTCCTGGAGGAGAGAAACTTGCTTGACTAACCCAGCTTGCTACCATAGCGCTCTGTCGGAAAGTGTCTCCAGAGCCTTCGCTTGCTGTAACCACATATAATCCGCCACTTAATCTGCCTAAAGCTTTATCAAGATTAGCATCGAGATTTTTAATAGATTCAATATTTTTCTTCTTATTTACTAGTTGTCCTAGATCAGTTCCTGCTTCTTCAAATTGTTGATAAATAATCGCGTTTGGATTCTCTTTTACTCTAAGAGGAGTAAGTGCTTCTTTTTGTTTTAATTCTCTTAATTTATTTGCGAGGGAATCTATCGGCTCATCATTACCACCAAAGGAGTCATAAATTGCAGTAAACTGTTTTGGCTTTAAAGCCGCGAAAAGTGTACCAATAGATTCTTGCAAATCAATATCATAATCTAAAGGCCATGTAGGTATTACAACGGCTTTTGCTTCACTAATTAATCCAGTTAATTCTTGTGCATCGGATGATCTTAAATCGACAAGTTGAACTTGTGCATCAGCTTTTGTAATGCCATGAGATAATGCTTGGCTTAATCTGTCACAGAAACCATAATCGCTTATGTAACATACGGCTACAAATTCATTACCTTTACTTTTATTGTTGCTCCATTCAGAGTATTTATCTTTCCAAAAATGAACATGGTTTTCTAAAATTGGTCCATGACCTACTGCTATTGCCTTAACTTCAGGTAATTTATCAATTTTTTTTATTGCTTGAACAACACTTCGTGCATTTGGACCCATCAAACAGTCATAATAAAATCGGAAATCTTTAAAAATTTCTTTCTGATTTGAGTCAAAAAACTCATTCGAGCAGTAATGTAATCCAAAAGCATCGCATGTGTATAGAACTTTTGTTCCATGATCATAAGAAAAAATTGTATCTGGCCAATGTAAATTAGGCGCACTTATAAATTCAATGTTATGACTAATCCCACTCTCCTCATTTAGTCCCAGATCAAGATATTCTCCACTTTTAACTTCTAATCTGCTGAAAGGTCTATGAATTTGATCTTCAATGAATTTGAGTGCAATCTTAGAACCTACAATTGTAATATTATTATTTAGATCTAGTAGATTTGATATTAAACCTGAATGGTCAGGTTCAGTATGACTTGTAATTAAATATTTTATGTCTTGAGGATTTACTTGATCAATCAAACTATCCAGCCAAAGCTTTTTAAATTTTGAGTGACTAGTGTCAACTACTGCAATATCTTTACCTCTAATAATAAAACTGTTATAAGTAGTCCCGTTTCTTAATCCAAATTCAATATCAAATCTGCTTCTATCCCAATCTAAAGATCTTATAGATGTAGAATCAGCTGCAAAATCTTTGCATTGTATTGAAAGCTTTTGCTCTACATGTTGCAATTTAGTAGTACTTGTTTTTGTAGAAGATACCATAATACAAAAAACTTTATTTATTAACTTTAGTTCAGTAGAATATAAATTCGCGTGATATTAACCGTGAAATTTAAGAAATTGCTTATTTCTTAATTATTTAATTTAACTTTCTGCTTAAATGTCATCTGAATTTATAAAAAATCCAATAAGCAGTGATGAAATTAGACAAGCCTTTTTAAGTTTCTATCAAAAAAAATCTCATAAAGTCATCCCTAGTGCCTCATTAATTCCCGAAGATCCTACAGTTTTACTCACAATAGCAGGGATGCTCCCATTTAAATCGGTATTTTTAGGTCTAAAAGAACGACCTTCTGATAGAGCGACTTCAAGTCAAAAATGTATTAGGACAAACGATATTGATAATGTTGGAGCAACTGCTCGACACCATACATTCTTTGAAATGCTTGGTAATTTTTCATTTGGAAATTACTTTAAAGAAGAAGCGATTTTATGGGCATGGGAATTAGTAACTGAAATTTATAAATTAAAAAAAGAAAATATAGTAATCAGCGTCTTTTATAAAGATCAAGAATCAAAAAAAATTTGGGAAAAGATAGGAATTAATACTTCAAAAATTATAGAGTTAGATGAGAAGGATAATTTTTGGTCCTCTGGTAAGACAGGACCTTGTGGACCATGTTCAGAACTTTATTATGATTTTCATCCAGATAGAGGAATGGATAATATCGATCTAGATGATGATGAGCGATTTATTGAATTTTATAATTTAGTTTTCATGCAATATAATCGCGATTCTAATGGTGATTTAACAGATCTTAAGAATAAAAATATAGATACTGGAATGGGTTTGGAGAGAATGGCCCAAATTCTTCAAAAAAAAGAAAATAATTATGAGACTGATTTAATATTTCCTATTATTGAGAAAGCTTCAGAAGTTGCAAATATTTGTTATTTAACAGCAAAAAGCAAACAGAAGACATCATTGAAAATATTAGGTGATCATACAAGAGCAGTTATTCATTTAATCTCTGATGGTGTTGTGGCTAGCAATCTTGGAAGAGGTTATGTCCTCAGAAGATTATTGAGGAGAATGATTAGGCATGGAAGACTATTAGGTATTGAAAAGATTTTTATTTATAAATTAGCTGAAGTAGGAATTGATATTATGAAAAATACTTATCCAGATCTTAAAAATAATTATGAAAGAATAATAAATGATATTAATGCTGAAGAAATGAAATTTCTTGAGACTTTAGATAGGGGTGAGAAATTATTAAATCAACTTATAGAATCTGGTGTTCAATTGGTCTCAGGATCAAAAGCATTTGAATTATATGATACCTATGGTTTCCCTTTAGAATTAACCAAGGAAATTTTGGAAGAAAAAAATATTGAGGTTGATTTGAACGGATTTACTAAAGAGATGACTAAACAAAAGGAAAGAGCGAAAGCTTCTTCTCAAAGTATAGATTTAACACTAAAAGGTTCCATTGAAAGAGAAATAGACTTATTCGAAAAAACTATTTTTGAAGGATACAATACTTTGATTACGTCTGGATATGTTTTAGGTATTTTTNTTGATTCGAAAAAGGTAGTTACTGCTTCGAAAGGAGATAAGGTTCAAATAGTTTTAAATAAGACTTCTTTTTATGCAGAGTCAGGTGGACAATTAGGGGATGAGGGTTTAATTCTCTCAGATGAAGTTAGAGTTCTAGTTAATAAAGTTATTAAGAAAAAGAATGTTTTTTTACATTATGGAATAATACAGAAAGGTAATATTCAAATAAATCAATCAGTTGAAACAAAGGTCGATAGATTTACAAGATCTAAGGCGGAATCTAATCATACGGCTACACACTTGTTACAGTCAGCTTTAAAGTTATTAGTAGATAAAAGTGTTAGCCAGAGAGGTTCTTTAGTAGCGTTTAATAAATTAAGATTTGACTTTAATTCTGCTAATCCAGTTTCGCCAGATACTTTAAATAAAGTAGAAAATTTAGTTAACCAATGGATTTTAGAAAATCATTCAATTGAAGTTAAAATCATGAAAAAACAAGATGCTTTGAATGCAGGAGCATTAGCGATGTTTGGTGAGAAATATGGAGATATTGTTAGAGTTGTGGATGTTCCTGGAATCTCTATGGAACTTTGTGGTGGTACTCACGTTAAAAGAACTTCTGAATTAGGTTGCTTTAAAATTATTAGTGAATTGGGAATCTCCTCTGGAATACGTAGAATAGAAGCATTGTCAGGACAATCTGTCCTCGATTATTTTAGTGAGCGTAATTTAATAGTTAATAAATTAACTGATTTCTTGAAAACTAATCCAAAGCAATTGCACGATAGAGTTGTTTCACTTCAAAATGAACTGAGTATTAAGAATAAAGAGATAAAAAAAATTAAATCAAAATTGGCTTATTTTAAATATTCAGCCTTACTCGGCTCTGTTGAAAAAATTGGTTCTTATAAAATAATCATTTCACAAATTGATGGATTGGATGGAGAGTTGCTTCAATCTGCGGCCACAGATCTTTTATCAAAACTTGGAGAGAAAGCAGCCGTAATTCTCGTAAGTATTCCAGATGAATCTCATGAAAAACTTTTATTCGTAATATCTTTTGGCTCTGAATTGGTCTCTCTAGGATTGCATGCAGGTAAATTAATTAACGAAATGTCAAAGATTTGTGCAGGTGGTGGTGGTGGGAGATCAAATATTGCTCAAGCTGGAGCTAAAGACATTAAAAATATTAATGAATCCCTAAATTACGGTAAAAAATATTTACTTCAAAAACTGATTGATTAATTAGATAAGTAAGTACTTTTTCTTAGACTAGTTTCAATTTGCGAGAGTAATTTACGAGATTCATCAATAGATATTTTTTTTGTGTTGATCGCTAATTCAATATTTATCCTAAGCATTTCAAATAAATCATCAGGGTTATAATCAAAAACTTTTAGAATTTCTGATTTGCTATCCTCTTTAATCATTTTACTTATCTTATATTCGTTATTTTCTTTAATGTCTATATGAATAATATTTGTATTGCCAAATAAATTATGAAAATTTCCTAATGCTTCTTGATAAGACCCTGAAAGAAATATACCTATAAAATAATCATCTTTTTCAGAAAAATCATGTAAATTGATCAATGGTTTTATATCTCCATTATTAATAAAATTATTTAATTTCCCGTCAGAATCACAAGTAAGGTCGGCAAAACTTGCTTTTAAAGATG
>JGI24820J26691_1000706_pt1 | contig 10180 bp, 12 predicted proteins | sample METZYME_5_50m_FD_26691 | JGI IMG/M metagenome (IMG submission 26691) | reverse complement strand
AAAATTTAATTAGTGTTATAAATTACCTAGGGCAAAAAGTTTAGGGCTTTCTCAGACTGGCAGATCAAATTTGAATTTTTAAGTCAATGATCAAAGCTTCATGTCTTCCCTGAGAACTAGATGCGTACAATGTGCAAAAACACTTTGTGGAATGTTCAACAATCCAATACTAAGAAAAAGTTTTGAAGCTCGCAACTAATAATCAATCATCGAGGCTTAATAAATTAGGTGTTTTGCTTGATTTTGGTAGATATAGCAATAGATTTGATTATCTTGATGAAAAATATTTAGGTGCAGAGATTGGTGATATTGTGCTTGTTAGAATTAAAGGCCGTTTAGTAAATGGATTAGTTATAGAAAAAAATATTTTTCAAACAAGTTCAAAAAATCAGAATGACATCAAAAATAATTCAAAAGGTGACTATAAATATTTATCAATCGAAAGAATTATTGAGAAAAAAGTTTTTCAGCCTTGGTGGAGAGAATGGATAGAGCAAATGGCTATNTCTTATAGAGTAAGTGAATTAAAAATGTTCAAAACTGCTTTTCCCCCTGGATGGATTGGAAAATCATCTATTAAATCAGAAATAACCACAAATGTTTGGATAAATTTTAATAATGATGGAGATAAATCAAAATATAAATTAACAAGTAAACAATCTTTATTATTAGAAAGAATAAAAAGTCAAAACGGTGAATGGCAGAGTACATTATTTAAACGAGGATTCAATTCACAACAAATAAATTCATTAATTAATAAAGGATTATTAAAGAAACTAAAACTCCAAAAAACTATAAAAAATTCTCTAAATTCTTATAAAAGTANTTCATGTAAAACAAAAATTACAACACTTACAAATCAGCAAAAACAAGTGCTCAAAGCAATTGAAAATATGAAATATGGAGAAGCTTTTTTGCTTTGGGGAGAAACAGGATCTGGTAAGACTGAAGTTTATTTAAGAATTGCAGAAAGTCAATTAATGCTNAATAAGAGTTGCCTCATATTAGCTCCAGAGATAGGTTTAATTCCTCAATTAATAGATAGATTTGCTGAGAAATTTAAAAAAAATATATTTGAATATCATAGTAATTGCTCACCAAAGCATAGGCAGTTAGTTTGGCGTGAGATCTTAAATGGGAGTGAACCTTTAATAGTAATTGGGACTAGATCTTCAATTTTTCTTCCTATAAAAAATTTGGGAATAATAATATTAGACGAGGAGCATGATAATTCTTATAAGCAGGAAAATCCTATGCCTTGTTATGACGCAAGAGAAGTTGCTATAGATAGATCTACTAGAGATAACATCAAAATTTTATTTGGCACGGCAACACCTTCATTATCGATTTGGAAAAAAGCATATTTTGAAAAGAAATTTAAGATAATGCGAATGCCGGAAAGAATATCATCTACAAAAATTCCTGAGATAAAGGTAATTGATATGCGAGACGAATTTAAGAGGGGAAATATGAAAATATTAAGTAGAGAATTATTAAATTCCCTTTCAAATTTAAAGCTTAAAAATGAACAAGCAATTATTCTTGTTCCTAGAAGAGGATATAGTGGTTTTCTTAGTTGTAGGAAATGCGGATATGTCGTAAATTGCCCAAACTGTGATACTGCTTTAACTGTTCATGTAGGGGAGAAGGTGGTAGATGGTTAAGTTGTCATTGGTGCGATTTTAAAAGAACCTTGATTCACTCATGTCCAGAATGTAATTCAACAGCCTTTAAACCATTTGGCATTGGAACTCAAAGAGTAATGGAATTTCTTAGTAATGAATTACCACAATTAAGACTCTTAAGATTTGATAGAGATACTACCTCTGTCAAAGATGGTCATAGGAAGATTTTAGATGAATTTGCTAATGGGAATGCCGATGTAATAGTGGGTACCCAAATGATTGCGAAGGGAATTGATATGCCAAATGTGACACTATCTGTTGTATTGGCAGCAGATGGACTTCTCCATAGACCAGATTTATCTTCTGAAGAGAAATCATTACAACTATTTCTTCAATTGGCGGGTAGATCAGGGAGGGCTGATAAGACTGGTGAAGTAATCTTTCAAACCTATCAACCGAATCATCCAGTTATTTCATATCTAAAAAAAAGAGATTATGAATCTTTTTTGTACGAAAATTTACAGTTAAGAAAAAATTCAAATTTATTTCCTTTTTGTAAAGTATGTCTTTTGAAATTATCAGGTTTTAGTTACGAATTAACTGAGGAAGTAGCAAAAAAATTAGCAAGTTTTATCATGCCATTTTGCAAACAACAAAATTGGGAAATTATTGGCCCCTCTCCAAGTATGGTTTCAAGAGTTGGCAAGAAATATAGATGGCAAATATTAATATATGGACCTGATAACACAGATATTCCATTACCTGAAAGAGATAAATTATGGGATTTGATTCCTCAGAATATCTTTTTAATTGTTGATATTAATCCAGTTGAGATTTGATTTTATGAAGGTAATTGCGGAAGATTTGAACCGAGTTCATATCTTTTTTTTCTAATATAGTATGCAAATGCAATCAATAAAAGAACAACTAATGTCCAAATTAATGATCTATTCCAATACCAAAAAGAAAATTCAATTTGATTAATTTCTCCGGGTAATATTCTCCAAGAAATCTCATTTTTATTTANATNTATATTTTTATTAGCTTTCAATAATAAAGTGTTTGAGGGATTATTGATATGNATAAATATCTCTAAATCATTAAACTGTTCAAGTTTTAAAAGATCTAAATTGATTGTATAGAAATATTTTTTCCAAAAAATATAATTTCTTTCAAACTTATCTATTTCTATATCTTTTAAATTCGTTGAAATAATATCTGAAGCTATTTTTAAAATTTTATTAATATAATTTTTCGTTTCTGTTAAATTCAGACCTTTTTTATGTAATAAAAATATATCATCATTTATGTAAATTTCTTTACTAGAGGTTATTTTTTTTAATTCACTTTCAAAAGTTAATTGCCATGGAATTTTTTTTATATATTTGCTATCAATTCTTAAATCATAATTTATGTTATCAATTTCACTAAAATCTAAATTATTTTCAATTCTTACACAGCCACTTAACAGAGAAGTTAATATTATAAATATTATAAGAATAAGAACAATAAACCCATTTTTAAAAGGTTTTGTTTCTCCTGTTGGTTGGTCAGTTATCTTTATGTATTTTTGAGTCTCTTCAGAATATTTATTTTGGGTTATCTTTTGTTTGAATTCTTTCTCGATAATAGAATCTTCAAATTTTATATTCCAATTATCAGGGATTTTAAGATTTGGAGAATCAAGTATTTGAAGTAGGGCTTTGGCTTCTTCTCTTACATGGGAATATTTAGATTTTTTAAGCTGTTTACATATTTTTATCGACTCTTCTTGTTTATTTAAACCGCTTAATGATGTAATAAGGATCATTCTGATATTTACTCCTTCGTAAGTTGATGTTGTAAATTTTTCTAAAAGTGGATTTAATAAATTAATGCAATAGTTATATTCTCCATTATTTAATGCAATTTCTGCTTTATTGATAACTTGCTGATATTCAGTCATGAATTACGCACTTATCATTGTACCTTTTCCTGTATCTGTAAAAATTTCTAGGAGTAAAGCATGTTCGATTCTTCCATCAATTATGTGAGTAGCTTTTACTCCCTGAGCTATAGCTCTTATGCAACATTCTGTTTTTGGTTTCATCCCATCAGAAATAATATTTTCCTCAATATATTTTCTGGCCTCTTTTAGATTTATATTTCTAATAAGGCTTTTGGGGTTATTAAGATCTTTCAATATTCCTGGTGTGTCCGTTAAAAGGATTAGTTTTTCTGCATTAATTGCTGCGGCAATTTCCCCAGCAACGTAATCAGCATTTATATTTAATGAGATACCGTTATTGGTAGATCCTATACTTGAAATTACTGGAATATATCCCTTATCAATGAGAGGATCTAAAATATTTGAATTTACTTTAGATATATCTCCCACAAAACCATGAGTGCTACTTTTTAGCTTTCTGGCTTGAATTAAATTTCCATCTAGTCCAGAAAGTCCTATGGATATAGCACCTGTTTCATTAATACCTCTAACAATTTGTTTGTTNACTCTNCCCATTAACACCATTTCAACAATTTCCATAGTCTTTTCGTCGGTCACCCTAAGACCACTTTCAAATTTTGGCTTTATTTTTAATTTAATTAACCAGTTATTTATTTCAGGTCCACCACCATGCACTATGATGGGCCTAACACCAACACTTGCGAGAAGTGCAATATCTCTAAATACAGCCTTTCTGAGAATATCTTTTTCCATAACTGAACCCCCATATTTTATTACAATTTTTCTTCCAGAAAAACTTTGAATATATGGCAGTGCCTCACTTAATATTGATACTCTTTGGGAATCATTCATTTTATAAGAAAGTAATTAGTATTAAATTTCGAAAAACGTATCTTGCAAAATTCAATAAAAAAGAATTAAATCTAACTCTTTTTTATTATCGTTGATAATAAATTCTGATTCAAGACCTTTAGCAAAAAATCTATTTAATCTATCTTGTCTTTTAAACCAATCATCAATTGGAACAGAATTTATTTCAAAATGCATTCTTAAACCATTCCTGTCGTTTTTGGTTATCTCCTCTAGCTCTATAAGTTTTGGCGGATTATCATCGTTCCACAATTTTAAAACTGTTAAAGATGATTCAAGATGCGCTTGTATNCCGTATCGCCATTTAGTTACGTCTTTAACTAATTCAGTTATTTCTTTTGGCCTATTGAATTTATCTATTTGAAAAACTTCTTTATTAATTAGTTCTACAGGAGCTAATTCGCTGGTTTTTAGAGCTAAACCAATTAATAAAATTGGAACGCCATAAAAAAATGTTGGAACACTCAAGTTGACTGATTCTGTAAAGAAAGCAGTCATTCCTATGAATGATAATACACCACCTGTTATGGTTATTACATTAGCAGGAGAGTTAAAATTCTTCATTTTTATTAATGTTTAATTTTGAAAAGTCCTTAAAATCTTATGAAAGAAGAAAAATTTAAAAACTTAGAGAGTCTAGTTTCTAAGTTAGATAGCGATAGATCATGGATTTTAAAAAACATTGATAAAGGGAAGTGGTCAGAGTTGCGAGTTGAACTTGCGGCTCTTGAAAGAGAAATAAGTAAGTTTATTCTACGCGCTAAAGAATATAATTGTAAAAACGATAAGTCTTAAAAGGGAATCTCATCAACTTCAGGAACTAGTGGAGCACTATTCCAATTGGCTTTTTCAGGGTTATTTGCCCTTTCCCCCTTGTCCTCATTTGTTTCTTTTCTATTAATTTGATTAAAGTCTGAGCTAATTTCATTTGAGTCAATCTCTCTCTTGGTTATATGATGAATCCTTGAAGCTGTTAGCTCAGCTTGTTTTTCCTTGGTGCCATCTTTTCTTGTTACTGAATTCATTCTTAAACGTCCTTCAAGAACTACATTGTTTCCCTCTTTCAGTTGGTCAATCATTTCTTGTGCAATTGTGCCCCATCCTAAAACTTTTAGGTCGTTAATTGGATCATCATTGCGTAATCCTTTTATACCTACCATCATTTCTGCAATTGGTGTCTGATTCTCTTTCGTATAACGCATTTGAGGATTAGTCTTAATTACAGATTGAATTAAACAATGATTCATTTTTTCTTTTTTATTTAAAGATATATTGATGCAGAATCAAAAAAAATGCTACCAAAATGTTTGGATCCTTTCAGGAACAGCTGATGGTCCAATACTTGCAGAAAGATTAATAGAACTTGACTATGTAGTATTTATAAGTGTTGTTAGCCATAAAGCATGTAATGCTTATCCTTTAAATAGTAAGTTACACATCTTTACGGGAACACTTAATAATAAAAAAGAAATCATAAATTTTATATTGAAACACCAAATTCATTTTATTGTTGATGCAACTCACCCATTTGCAATTAATATTTCCAAGAATTTGATAAGTGCATGTAGTAATATTTCTATACCATTTTTTAGATTTGAAAGAATTGCTCAATATAAATCAAATGTTGAAATTATTTCGAATTTTGAGGACATAAACCATGAATTAATAAAAAATAAAAACATTCTTTTAGCTATTGGTTCAAGGGCATTAAATGAAGTAGCTAGATTTTATTTTGATTTAGGTGCAAATATATTTGCAAGGATTCTTGCAACGCCTAATAGTATTTCCAATGGGTTCTCATCATGTATAAATAATTCTCGATTAGCAATATTAAATCCTAGCTATTCTAAAAGAAATAATTTAGAGACTTATTTATGCAAATATTGGAGGATTGATTATATTGTTTGCAGAGATTCTGGCGGTTATTCTCAAATTATTTGGGACGAAATTTGTTTGCGAAGTAATATTAAACTTTATCTTCTAAGAAGGCCAGAGATGCAAACTAATGCTCTTATCTTTTCAAGATATGATGATTTAATAAAAAAGATCGTTCAATTTGAAAAATAGAACTTTTTAATTTTTATGAATAAAATATTATTAATAATAACGACAGCTCCACATTTATTATTAGCAGAACAAATAGCTAAATTACTTATAAAAAGAGATCTAGCTGCATGTGTCTCTATTAAAGAAATAAAATCAATTTATAAATGGCAAGGTACTATCGAAGAAAATAAAGAATTTGAAATTACTATTAAAACTTTACCTGAAAATTTAAATGAAATTATTCTGATTGTGAAGGAAAAGACAACTTATAAACTCCCTGAATTAATTTATAAAATATTTGATTCAGAAAACTCTTATTTTCAATGGATTAAAGAATCAACTAAATAATATTTTCAGTTATCAACTTTTTTAAATTCATTTTTGATCTAGAACCTATTTGCGTAACTATATGCCCCGCACAAATTGAACCGATTTGACCGCAATCATTTAATGAGAGGTTATTAATTAATCCGTGAATAAATCCTCCTGCAAAAATATCTCCTGCCCCTGTAGTATCAATAGCTTTGCCAAAAAGAAAAGGTTTTATTAATTCTGTTTTGTTTTTATTAACGATTAAAGATCCTTTCTCTCCTAGAGTAATTGCAGTTAATTCACATAGAGATTTAATTTTAATTTTGCATTTTTCCAAGTCATTTATCTTAAAGAGGCTTTTCACTTCTTCTTCATTACAAAATAATATGTCTACAAAATCATTTATTAAATCTAAGAAACTTTCACGATGTCTATCAACACAAAATGCATCAGATAGAGAGAGAATAATTTTTGTTTTTGATTCTTTTGCTATTTTTGCTGCTTTAATAAAAGCTTTTTTAGCTAATTCGCTATCCCACAAGTATCCTTCTAAATATAAGTATTTACTTAGTTTGATTGATTCATAGTTGATATCGTCAGGCTCAAATTCTGTTGAAGCACCCAAATAAGTGCACATAGTTCTCTGNGCATCAGGGGTAATGAGAATAANAGAGTGTGCACTTGATTCTCTTGTCTCAACATATTTCGAATTGAATGTAGCTCCGCTTTCTTTTATATCTTTTGAAAAAAAATTGCCAAATTCATCATCCTTAATTCNACCAATAAACTCGACATTATTACCTAAGTTAGCAAGAGATACTACTGTGTTAGCAGCAGAACCACCAGACACTTTCTTAATAATATTACAATCATTAAGGATATTACTTGAATCTTGCAAGTTTATTAAATTCATTGATCCTTTTTTTAGAAGATTCCTAGTTAAGAATTCATCATCAATATTGGATACGATGTCCACAATCGCATTGCCTATNCCTACAAGATCAATTTTTTTTTTAGAAAAAGNTATTTCTGACATAATCATAGTTTAATCATTTTTATCTTAGTAGAGCTCTTTTTGGTCCATGTATTGGATCTTCAATCACTATAGTTTGATCCCTATTAGCTCCTAATGAAACTATTGCAATTGGAACTTCCATTAGTTCTGCAAGGAATCTTAAATAATTCATTGCTCCATCAGGTAAATCAGANAGTTTTCTGCAGTCTGCGGTNGAACACTGCCAACCTTTTAGTTTTTTAAATATTGGTTTACATCGTCTTAAATCATCTGCATTTGTAGGGAAATAATTAATTGTTTTTCCATTTAGTTCATATGCAATACACACTTGTATTTCGTCTAATTCATCTAAAACATCTAATTTTGTTATGGCCAAACAATCAAGACCATTAACTTGTACAGCATATTTTCCAATAATTCCATCAAACCAGCCACATCTTCTTCTCCTACCAGTAGTAGTTCCAAATTCTCCACCTCNATCACAAAGTTGATCATTTATGCTTCCTTGCAATTCAGTAGGAAATGGTCCTTCTCCNACTCTCGTTGTATATGCCTTGGCTACGCCAATAACTCTATCTATTANAGTTGGACCCACTCCAGCTCCTATACATGCTCCTCCTGATATTGGGTTGGANGAAGTNACATAAGGGTAAGTACCATGATCTAAATCAAGTAATGTGCCTTGNGCTCCCTCGAAAAGAATATTTTTCTTATTAANTGAGGCTGAATGTATTGTTCGACTNCAGTCAACAACGTGTGGCTCCAATCTATTACCAAATTCTAANTATTCTTCTATAATTTTTTCTTCATTTAAAGGTTTNATATTATAGATTTTTTCTAAAAGTCCATTTTTTTCTTTTAATGGTACCTGTAGAACATCTTTAAGTCTTTTCTTATCAAGTAAGTCTCTAACCCTAACTCCATTCCTTTGAGATTTATCAGCATAAGTCGGTCCAATCCCTCTCCCTGTTGTTCCAATTTTATGATTACCTCTATCTTTTTCCATTGCCTCATCTAATACCCTATGATAAGGCATTGTTACATGAGAGGTTGAAGATAACTTTAGTCCTGAAATATCTATACCATTCTCTCTTAACATGTCAATTTCTCTTAAAAGGACTTTTGGGTCTACAACGGTACCTGAACCAATGAGGCATGTCGTGTTTTTATAAAGTATCCCAGAAGGTATGAGGTGTAGTTTTAAAACCTTATTATCAACTACGATCGTATGACCAGCATTCACCCCACCTTGATAGCGTACAACTATATCAGCAGAGCGACTTAGTAAATCGGTTATTTTACCTTTACCTTCGTCGCCCCATTGAGCACCGATTACAACAACATTAGCCAATTTTTAAAGAAAATTTTTAACAGCAATATTCAATATATGCAAAAAAATTGCGTTCATTGAAAAAAGTAAATGATTTGTATTAACTTTCTCTNAGAACCATCTTCTCAGCGAGAGATAATTCCTTATTGAGTCTTTCCTTAAGTTTGTCGGGAAGAGGCCTGCTTGCGAAATTTTTATAATGGCCTGCCATTGCATTTAGAGCGGTTTGCATTGTAGTAAATGATTGCGTTTTGTTCACCAAACCTCTATTCCTGTATCTAGAAATATAATCTGTGATTAGTGAAAGAGATTCTTCTCTAACTTCATCTTTATTAGATGCATCTTTAGGAGTGTCTATAGCTCCTTTTAAAGTTTTTACTACACTAATAGTATCTTTAGCATAATCTCCAGACATTGTTGACTGAGCTGCATAGCTAGGAGAAATTGTTAGAAATAAACAAATAATTAAAGCGATGCAAACTGATAAGGCTTTAATTAAAAATTTATCAAATGAATAATTCATTCTTTTTAATAACATAATTTTTCTCCTTAATGAGTCTTTCCAAAATACAACCCTAATTGTACATTAATTTTGATTCATTGATAAAGTTTTCTAAAATATCATTTGTCGATGATTTAATAATGCTTTTTTTTGAACGAGAAACTAGCTCTACTTTATTTTCGATAGCATCTCTACCGATTATTATTCTAAAAGGAATACCTATTAAATCAGCATCTTTAAATTTCACACCTGCACGTTCATCACGGTCATCGAGCAAAACATCAATATCATTTTTCACGAACTTAATATAAATCTCTTCTGATAATTTTCTTTGTATTGGATCTTTAAAATTGGTTGGAATTAAAACTACACTGAATGGAGCAATCTGAATAGGCCAACAAATACCATCATTATCATGATTTTGCTCAATTGCTGCTTGCGCCAATCTTGTTACTCCAATACCATAACAACCCATCCAAAGATTTTCTAATCCTCCATTACTATTTGAAAACTTTGCATTTAATTTCTCACT
>JGI24820J26691_1000705_pt1 | contig 10180 bp, 9 predicted proteins | sample METZYME_5_50m_FD_26691 | JGI IMG/M metagenome (IMG submission 26691) | reverse complement strand
GTTTCATATTTCAAAATACTTAGAACTGGACCAAATATCTCCTCTCTAGCAATGGTCATATCATTAGTAACGTCTGCAAAAACAGTAGGTTTAACAAAATAACCCTCTGTAATTCCTTCTGGCCGCCCTAGCCCACCAGCAACAAGTCTTGCACCTTCATCAATACCAATCTGGATCAATCTTTGAACTTTTTCATATTGAACTTTATTAGAAATTGGTCCAATTTTTACTCCCTCATCCTCTGGAGCACCTACCACAGTCGAATTTGCAACCTGAACAGCAGCCTCTACTGCCTTGTCATAATTTTTCGATGAAACCAGCATTCTTGTAGGAGCATTACAGGATTGACCAGTATTCATAAAGCAATGATTTGCTCCAGCAGCAGCTGCTTTTTCGATATCAGCATCATCTAAGATAATATTTGCCGATTTGCCACCAAGTTCTTGTGCAACTCTTTTTACAGTTGGAGCAGAAGCTATTGCTACAGCCACTCCAGCTCTAGTTGAGCCAGTGAAGTGCATCATATCAATGTCTTGATGTTCAGAGAGAGCAGCGCCAACAATTGGGCCCATTCCATTAACTAGATTAAAAACTCCTGCTGGTACTTTTGCAGCATCCAAAATTTCAGTAAATATAATCCCACAAAAAGGAGTTATTTCGCTTGGTTTTAAAATCATGGTACAGCCTGATGCAATTGCTGAAGCAACCTTTGTACACATTTGATTCATGGGCCAATTCCAAGGGGTTATCATTCCAATTACCCCTATTGGCTCCTTTCTCACAATGTATTCATTTTCAGTTGTTTCAAATTCAAATGTCTTTAATACATCTAATGTATCTTTAAAATGAGATAGTCCTGATGTTACTTGCGCTACATTTGATAGCCATAGTGGTGCTCCCATTTCTGCTGATATAGTTTGTGCTAGTTCATCAGATCTTTTTTCGTACTCCAAAATTATATTTTCTAGCAATACAATTCTTTCTTCCTTAGAAGAGAAACCAAAAGATTTAAATGCTTCTTTTGCAGCAGCTACTGCGACATCAATATCCTCTTTGGTACCTGCAGCAATTGATCCGATGATCGATTCATCAGATGGATTAATTACTTCTATAGTTTCAGAGCCTAATGGATCAACCCAATCACCATTAATATAAAATTTGTGCATCTCTTTCATAAAAATTTTCCTATGTTTTAATCAATTATAACTAAACAAATTATGCATCTCTAGTTGCGTTATTCTCTTTGAAAACCTCAATAGCTCTTAATCTTGAAGATTTTAAATCTAGCATGGGGGAAGAATAACTGAGGCTTGTAAAAAGATCTGTTGAGGGCAAATGAATATCTTTGGCAGAAAGCATATCGAGCTCCGGTATAAAATGTTTGATGAATTTTCCCTCAGGATCAAAGTTTTGGGACTGAGTAATTGGATTAAAAATTCTAAAGTATGGTGCTGCATCTGTTCCAGTTGAAGCACTCCATTGCCAGCCTCCATTATTAGAAGCAAAGTCACCATCAATTAAATTTTCCATGAAGAATTTTTCACCTAATCTCCAATCATGGAGCATATTTTTTGTAAAAAACATTGCCACAACCATTCTTAGTCTATTATGCATCCAGCCCTCGGAGAGCATTTGTCTTATGCCTGCATCTACTATCGGAAAGCCAGTATTGCCGGAATAGAAAGCCTGCAACTCTTTTTCTGAATATCGCCATTCTAGATTCTCAGTATGTATTTGAAAGGGTCTATTTTTACTGACTCTGGAAAACAATGCATTATGTTTCTATAGAATTCTCTCCAAACTATTTCATCAATCCATTTGCAAATACCTTTATTGCCGGAGGTAAATTCAAAATTATTGAGCTTTAAGCCCTCTAAAATACATCTTCGTGGAGAGAGAATACCCAACGCAAGATAAGGAGAAATTCTACTTGTCCCATCAAGGATAGGAGAATTTCTTGATTCACTATATGAATCTGCTTTTGAGCTTAAAAAATTAGAAAGTCTTTCAAGAGCAGCACTCTCACCTGCTGGCCAGAGATTCATATTGACAGAGTGGGTTCTTGCAAATTCTATTTTAGATAAATCACTTTCTATATTTATAGGTTTTTTAATAGGGTGATTGTAATTGATGTCCAAAAAATCCATTTCAAAATTTTCAATCCATCTTCTTTTAAAAGGAGTAAAAACAGAGAAAGGTTTGCCTTGTCCTGTTTTAAGATATCCTGGTTCATAAATAACTTGATCATCAAATCTTGAAGTCTTTACATTTTCTTTTTCAAGCATTGAGCAAGATATCAAATCTCTTTTAGATTCGTTAACTCCAAATTCATTATTCCAAAAAATTTGCCCAACTTTATTCGAGACTGCAAATGAACATAAATCTTTCGGCAAAGAGTCAAAAGATTCTGTATTTTTAACTATTAACGGGATATTTAATTTTGATAATGACTGTTCTAAAAGAATTAAATTCTTTATAAGAAACTCAAGCTTTACATTTGATTCATTATGAGCATTCCACTGAAGATGAGAAAATATATATATTCCAACAACCTCTTCACAATTATTTAATGCATTAAATAATGCAGGATTGTCATCAATCCTTAGATCTGTTCTAAACCAAATAGCACCTCTCATAAGACAGAATTCTACTAGATATATTTTTCTTTGTATAAATTAACAAACTTATCATTCATCATTATTGTTTCTACCTTTTTTAAATCTTGTGGGGTATCAACACCAAGGATTTGTGAGGTTGACAAAACTCCTTGTATTGAAAAATCATTTTCAATAAATCTCATCATATCTATAGATTCAACCTCTTCAAAAGTTGTTGGTAAAAGGCTGACATAGTTATTGAGAGCTTTTTTTGTAAGACCAATCATTCCCAGCTGTCTATATCCATTTTTGCAATCATGCGGAATATGCGATCTGGAGAAAAAGTGAATAGTGAGATTATTATCAAGGGCTACTTTCACTACATTGGGGTCCTCAAGGTCATCATTTAAAATAGGAAAAACTAAATTTACTACTTCAAGTTCTTTGTTAGAAAATGCTTGTTTAAGATTTTCTATATCTTTAGGAAAAATTTGAGGCTCATCTCCTTGCAATAAAAGCACTAAATCGTAATCAAGACCATCATTTGCAAGAATATCTAATGTCTCTTTTGCCCGTTCAGTAGCTCTCTGATGAGAGTGACTTGTTAATACTGAGGGTATTTCAAATAGATTAGCCCAATCTATGATTTCTTGATCTGGTGTTGCAATCACTAAATTATCACAGACACCAGATAAAAGTGCTCTTTCATAACAGTGAGCTAACATTGGAATATTTAGGATCTTTTCAAGCGGTTTTCCAGGAAAGCGAGATGAAGCCATTCTTGCCGGAATAACTCCTAAAGTATTTTTCATTTTAAGTTAAAAGGAAGTCTTGCAGTGACATCTAACATCCTAATATCAACACTAAATGCAATCATGTTATATCCTTTGCTGCTAAGTTCATTAATTTTGTCTATTTCAGGTTCAACAAGATGATAACCGCATTTAATGCTCTCATCTTTTGCTGCAGATAATATAATTTTTTCAGCATTATAAAATTCATCGGTATCAAATTTTCCAGGGTTATTTAAAGATGCTGAAAGATCATATGGACCAATAAAATAGCCATTTATATTCTTAGAGAAAATTTCTTTACAATTTTTTAAACCCTTTTTAGATTCAATTTGAACATATATCTCAATTTCATTTACTTTTTCATTGATATATCTATTTTTAGTAGAATTTTCTCCATAACCTTGAGCTCTAGCTAGGCCCATGCCTCTTATTCCATCAGGTGGATATTGGCATGCTGAAATTATGCTCTCTGTTTGATGAACAGTCTCTACCATAGGGGCCAATATACCTTTTGCTCCAGCATCTAAAACCCTTTTTATCTGCGAAGCATCGTGCGCAGACAATCTCACAAATGGCTTTGACCCTGCTAAATCTATAACTCTTATTAATTGTTCAGCTTGATTAATACCAATGCTGCTGTGCTCAAGATCAATTACAATCCATTCATATCCAGCATTAGCAAAAATTTCTGCTATAGATTCATTAGGCAAGCTTAGCCATGTACCGATAGAAAGTTTACTCATAAAGTTAATCTGTTAGGTGATATTAATATTATCATCTAATCCATTTATAGCAGCCATCCCCATTGAAAGAATACCCTCATTTGTGAGGCTAGAGCGGTGAGATGTTCCAAAAAAATTTTTTAATTTGAACAAAGGATTGTTTACCGCAGGCTCTTCCTTGTAAACATCAAATCCTGCAAAACTACTGGGGTTTTCTGACAGATAAATATAAAGATCCTCCTCATTAACAATTCCGCCTCTAGCAGTATTTACAATGCAAACATGCGCTCTCAATTCATTTAGTTCATCTAATGAAATTATATTTTCAGTGGATGCTTTTAAGGGAAGATGAATACTTAATATATCTGATTCTTTTAATAGCTGCTGTAAAGACATTTGTTTTATCAAATTGGGTTCAAGATTTAATTTTGATGATATGTCTGACATCTCCTCCTTAGAAAATTTTTTTTCATCAAAAAATAAGATTTTGCANTCAAAAGGTTGCAAAAGNGATGCCAATTTTTGACCAATATTTCCAAATCCAAGCAATCCAATATTTTTTCCATAAAGCTCTGATCCTTTCTCTTGCGGCCANCTTCCATTGATTATGTTTATGTTATTGTCCTGAATTTTTTTTAGNCCGATAAGTATTAGCGTAAGGGCCAATTCTGCAACACTTTGTTTATTAACACCTGGAGTAAATCCTAATCTAATATTTCTTTTTTTTAGAAGCTTTAAATCAAGATTATTCAAGCCCACGCCATATTTGCTNACAACTTTTAACTTAGTAAGTTTTGNAAGAACTGGCTCAGTTAATTCTTCAATACCTATTATTGCTTTTGTTGCNGGCATCAAGAAGTTAGTCAACTCATCTCCTTGAAGGGTTTTACCAAAATTATTAAGAATGACTGATGAGTACTTGCTTTGGAGATTTTTTACCAAGTCATCATTATTAGAGAAGGATCTTGATGCAACTGCAACTGTATCTATGGTATTCAAATTATTATTCTATTAAATTGTTAGTAAATTTTGCATTTACCCGATAATCAGTTTGAATATTAGTAATTGATGTTTGACCTCCTGCAGCATTTACAATAGCTGCACCAGCAGCGATGTCCCAAAGAAAAATTCCATCTTCTTTGTAAGTCTCAGCTTTTCCTGAAGCAACATAACATGCAGCCATAGCNGCAGACCCGATCATTCTAATTTTTTTCCATTCCTGNAAATTAGATATCATTTCACTAAACTCNCTATCAGAATAATNTGTTTTGGCTGGAATTCCAGTAACTAGTGTAGACTCGCTTTTTTGTGATANAGATGAAACACTNATTTCCTTGTCATCAATATATGCCTTTGATTCCTTGTGACCCCAATATATTTCATCATGGTTAAAATCATATATTACNCCAAGCATGGGTTTCATATCTTGCATTAAAGCAATTGAAACACAGCTTATAGGGATGCCCCTNAAAAAATTTGAAGTCCCATCTATAGGATCTACAATCCAATATGGGCCATCAAGATCTCCACTTGAACCGGTCTCTTCTCCTAAAATTGGATATGAGCTGTCAGAACTTATATTATTTTTAATAAGTTTTTCTGTATCAATGTCTAGCTGAAGCTTAAGATCTCTCCCAGTATTTGATAATACTTCTAGGTTTTTTCCTTTTGCATCTAATAGGAACTCGCCAGCTAATAAAGCAGCAGACTTCGCAGTTTTGAGGCATTGATTTAAATCAGGCATCCAAGAATTTTTCTCTAAAATAAGATCCAACTAAACCGCAAACTACCATGTGCAAATCCTCAGCGGGACCATATTCACCAACTTTAGTTGGAACATGAATATTTAAATTACAATTATCTTTTAAATATCCCCCATCAAAAGCAGTTAATCCAACTACAAAAATTCCATTATCTTTGGCATATTCAACAGCTTTAATTAAATTTTTAGAGTTACCCGATGCAGATATGCAAACAATNTTATCTCCTGGCTTAGCTAAGGTTTGAAGCTGTTGCAAAAAGATATTTTCNTATCCNTCATCATTTGCAATGGCTGTTATGACTGCTTGATTATCACAAAGACTGATCGCTCGAAAAGGTTTCTCAAATTGCCGACTTCCAAGAGAAACATCATTAACAAAATGAGTGGCAGTAGATGCACTACCTCCATTACCGAGAAAAAATGTAGTAGTTGAAGACTCTCTAGATTCAAGAAGTAAATCAGCAAATTTGCCTATTGCTTCTCGATCTAATTGAGAAATAAGATCAGTTAAATACTCCAAGTAATTATTTGAATATGCTGAAGATGTGCTCATAAATGACCCTTGTTTAATTATAATATTTCTTTTTCCATTCAGGGTCAGCNTTATAGATAGCCTCAATCAACTTCATTGTTTCTATAGCGTCCCCAATGCTTCCCCTTTCAATTTCTAAATTGTTAGTTAAGCAGTTTGAAAAATACTTTATTTCATTATCCCATGATACATCTTCATTATATTTTTTAGTTGTCTCTCTTGGCATTCCTTTATCTTTCTCAGGATTGGAAGTTATTATTCGTAACGTTTCATCGCCGTAACTTTTTGAACCTGTAAGCAAGCCTCCAAGCAAAAGCGAACCTTTTTGAAGAGTAATTTCTAAATTAAATACATGTCTCCATTGTGTAGCAGATGAGTGCAATTGAGCCACTACTCCTTTTGGAGATCTCATTAAAACATATGCGTTATCCTCGACATCAAAATTCCAAAATGCATTATTAATAAAAGAAAAAACATTTGAGAAATTTTCTCCAGATAAATACCTTATCAAGTCAAGCATGTGTATTCCTTGATCTAATAATATGCCGCCTCCTGATTCTTCTCTTTTGGTCCTCCAATCGGTTTGGTTAAAATCTATCATTTGCGATTTCCCATAAACGCCTTTCAGATTTATAACCTTTCCATAATCTTTGCTATCAATTATTGATTTAGCCTCTTCTATGGACAAATGAAATCTATGATTGAATCCATACATTAATTTTAAATGAGGACATTTTTTATATATTTTTTGAACCTGTAAGAGTTCCTCAAGTGTTCTTGCTGGAGGTTTTTCACAAAAAACATTCAGGCCTTTATTTAGACTTAATGAAACTGCGTCTGAGGCATATTTATTTGGCAAGCTTATAAAAATAATGTCTAAATCAGCCTTTAAGATAAGATCTTGATAATTATTAAAAACATTTACTCCATCAGGGATCTCATCTCTAGCAGTCGAATTTATTTCTGAAATATCAGTTACTTTGAATGAAGTATTTTTAATTATTGAAGAATATCTTTTTTTTCCAACAACGCCATATCCGGCTATACCTACCCTCATAATAATTATTTATATGTAATCCTATAAATAACATTTGCCTTATCATCAGATAACAATAAGCTGCCATCACTTATCATAATAGGCGCAGATGGTCTTCCAGAAACCTTTTCATCCCTCAGCCAACCACTTACAAAGTCAGATGTATTTAAAACATTTCCTTCCTTATCCATTTGAACACGAATCAGTTTGTAACCAACTTTTTGGGTTCGGTTCCATGATCCATGTAATGCAATAAAAAGATTATTTCGCATTTTTTCAGGGAACATATCACCATCATAAAAACTGACCCCAGTGGGTGCGACATGAGCTCCTAGTTCTAATATGGGATCTACGAAATCATAGCCGGGATTGATATCACCAAACTCTGGATCAATCACATCTGATGCATGTTTGAATGGGTAACCAAAAAATTGTCCCTCAAAATCAAGTCTATTCAGCTCACAAGAGGGAGAATCATCACCAAGCCAATCTCTTCCATTATCAGTAAAAAAGAGCTTATTAGTCACTGGATGAAAATCGAATCCAACTGTATTTCTAACTCCTTTAGCCACATAACTAAGATCACCATCCTTATATTTTAAAATCGAAGCAAACTGAGGGTTCTCTGATAAACAAATATTACATGGAGCACCAATGTTAAAATACAAACTTCCATCTTGATCATGTTGCAGCCACTTCCAACCATGCCATTTATCATCTGGCAAGTTATCAACCACTAAAATTTTTTCAGGTAACTTTGAATTTAAAGAATAATTACCAACCCAATTTTCAATGTTTTCAATTTTCCAAATTTGGCTTATCTCGGAAAAATATAAGTCGCCATCGAACAAACTTACTCCAGTGGAATAAGTAAGACCATCTGCAACAATAATTTTTAAATCAACCTGACCATTATTATCTGTGTCTTTGAGTGCTAATATTTTGCCGTTTCTTTCGCCAACAAAAATAGTTCCATCTTTTCCCTCTACCATTTGTCTGGGAGAATCTAAATTTTCAGCATAAATAGAAATACTAAATCCTTCTTCCAAAACCAACTGATCTAGATCTATCGCGCCTAAATTAAGTGAGAAAATAAAAATAAAATAAAAGTTGTAATTTAAAAAATTTTTCATAATTACCTGTGGTTATATAAAGTCAGTTAAAATATTGAATATGTTATTTAGTATAGCAGTCACCTTATTGTTTTTAAGTTTTTTTGCCTCCGTTGTCTTGACTGGGTACCTTAGGAATATTGCAAGAGCAAATAAACTTCTTATAGATATTCCTGATAAAAGTAGAAAATTTCACTTTAGACCAACACCTTTAATTGGAGGATTAAGTATTCATGCATCCATGCTGCTTTCCTCCATTTTTATGTTATTTCTAATAGATTATAAATATGATTTCCAATTTGATGGGTTATCACTATCTAAATCATCTCAAGTTCAAACTTCATCTGAAGTTGGATACTCAAAAAAACTCAGTATAAAAAAAGAAAGTAGTGATAAAACAGAAGATTTTAGATTAAATATTACCCAACAAACTGACGATCTTAAGAATTCACAAACATACGATGTGAAATTCGGTTCAAGAAACGATTCCATTAATATCTCTCAAATAAGCGATGATATTTTTGATGTCACTTTGCCAAATGGTCAAATCAAAACCTATAAAGCAACTAATTCTGGAATCATAGAGCTCAGCTCATCTGGTGAGGAAATCAGTGAGCCATATATTATTGAAGAAAATTCAACTCAGTTTTTTTCATTTTCATCCTTTACAGCTGCTTTTATAATTATTGCGATCTTACTTCAGTTATTTATTCTCTACGACGATGCCTTTGGAATTAAAGCAAGCAAAAGGCTTATAATTCAAAGCTTAGCGTCACTTGCATTGATTTACTTTGGTGAGGTGTATATTGAGAATCTTCAAATTTCATTGCTTGGTATAAATCTGGAACTTGGCTACTGGGGAATACCCTTCACCATATTTGCAGCTGTCGGAATAATTAATGCTTTTAATATGATCGATGGTATCAACGGCTTATGTGCTGGTTTTGCTTTAGTTGCACTTGGAGCTTTGCAAGTAGCATCAGGATTTGATGTGGCAAATTATTCTCTTGTCATTGCAATGGGAAGCATCATAGGTTTTCTTTTTTATAATTTAGGTTTTTTAGGAATAAAACGGAGAGTATTTTTAGGTGACAATGGATCTACATTTTTAGGCTTTTTGGTTGCTTGGACATGTATTAATTACTCTCAATCCTCTGAGAATCTTATAAAACCTGTAACTTGTTTGTGGATTGTAGCGATTCCCCTTTTAGATTGTGTTGGTGTAATGATAGGAAGAATCATAAGAGGTATTTTGCCCTTTAGCCCAGGCAGAGATCATATTCATCACAAATTGCAATTACTAACCAACAGCTCATCTAAGACACTTGCGGGATTATTAATTATTGGTTTACTGTTCGCAGGAATAGGCATATTTTTAGAAAAAAGCTATCTTTCATCTGAAGTATCATTTGCTATATTCTTAATTGTTGCTGTTTTTTTCTATTTAAGTTCAAGTAGAATTTTTAATTCAACCAAAGTAATTAATAATTGATAAAAAAATGTTAAAAGATTTATTTAAAAAAAAACCAGCTGCAGATGTTATTGATAATAACGAAGAGGCAGATGTGGTGCTAAGGCTCATGTTTGAGATTGCTATTAGTGATGGAAATCTTGATGAAACCGAG
>JGI24820J26691_1000704_pt1 | contig 10181 bp, 8 predicted proteins | sample METZYME_5_50m_FD_26691 | JGI IMG/M metagenome (IMG submission 26691) | reverse complement strand
AACCACCATCAACGGAAACGATTAAAATTCCATCATCGGCTTTACCTGCAGCCTTTAATGCCTCATATGCACCAGCTGCGGCAGGTTCATTAAGTGTATAAACAACATTAATGTCAGGGTTTTTCTGAAGAAGTTTTTCCATAGCGTCTCTTCCACCTTCTTCATTACCATTAGTAGGCTCATTACCAACTATTCTTGGGTCATCTTCATCACCCCATCTAGTAATGTCCTTAGTATCAATTCCAAAACCAGTTAAGAAACCCTGCAACTATTCTTGGGTCATCTTCGTCGCCCCATCTAGTAATGTCCTTAGTATCAATTCCAAAACCAGTTAAGAAACCCTGGTCTCTTAGAACGTCAACAGATGGTTGGCTTATGTTAAGGTTTAACATAGCGATGATTGCTTTAGATGTATCACCAAAAGATGATGCAGCCCACTCACCAATTAACTGACCAGCTTTAAAATTATCTGTTGCAAAAGTTGAGTCTGCAGCAGTGATTGGCTCTAAAGGTGTATCAAGTGCAATCACTAATAATCCAGCATCCCTTGCTTGTTGAAGAGGTGTAGTAATAGCTTTTGTATCTGATGCAGCAATTAAAATACCGCTAGCACCTGAAGCGATACATGTTTCAACAGCTTTAACCTGAGTCTCGTGATCACCATCAATTTTTCCTGCAAATGTGGAGAGTTTAATACCAAGTTCATCTGCCTTAGCTTTAGCTCCCTCTTTCATCTTCACAAAAAATGGATTGATATCCGTTTTTGTAATTAGACAAGCTTCAACTGCATGGCTTCCAGCTTTTGCGGGAAGTGTTGCAAAAGTAAATGCAACTGCCATTAATGAAGCTAGAACTAGAGATAATTTTCTCATAGTTATTTCCTCCTATATATAGTTAGCCATAGATTATCTTATAGAGGCTATGGGTTGCTAGTTAAATTTTAAGTTTTTAGCCTTGATTTTTAATGAAATGTTTATCCACAATCGCTTTCCATGCGTAGTAAGAATTACTTATGGAATCATTTTTATTTGGGGAAATTTTAAAATTTTTTACCTTAAATTCTCTCAAATCATAATTATTTTTGATATTATGATAATACTGCATCCCAAAAAGCAAAGCACCGTATGATGACATATCCTCCATCTTGGGGATAATTAACTCTACTTCCAAAAGGTCACTAATAATTTGAAGAAAAAACTTGTTTTTTATCATACCACCATCAATGGTTAAGTCTTTTAAATCAAGATTTTGTGATTTTTTCATAAATTCTAAATACACAACCATTTGATAAGCTACAGACTCTAATCCAGCTCTAACTAAATGATTGGTATTTGTCGATGCGCTTATACCAAAGAATGCAGCCCTTGCATTTGATTTCCAAAACGGAGGACCGAGCCCTGAAAATGCAGGTACTAAATAAACCCCATTATTATCACTCTCTTTTTTTGATAAAACCTCACTATCCTGTGCCTCACAAATCAATTTTAAATTATTTTTTAGCCATGAAATTGTTCCTCCGGCGAAAGAGTTTAGGCACTCTAATGCATAAAAATTCTCCCTACCTTCTGTGAAGGCAAGGGAGGTTAATGAATTTTCATCAATAACCATTTTATTACCAACATTTGTTTGAATATTAAAACCAGTTCCTGTTGTGATTTTGGTATCACCTTTATTAAAACAAAAATTTGCAAAAAATGAAGCCTGCGCATCACCAGCAACTCCGATTATAGGTATTAGCTTTTTAAATGCTCGGTTAAAATCACTTTCTCCAAAAATATTTGAACTATTGAGTATTTTTGGAAAATTAAGATTATTACCATCAAAAATATTTAATAAATTTTTATCCCAAGAATTTTCTAAGCAATTAAATAAGAGTGTTCTTGATGCATTTGTAGTATCAGTCACGTAAGAATTTAGGTTTGTAAGTCTATAAATGAGATATGTTTCTATCGTCCCAAATAAAATATCTCCATTGTCGATTTTTGATTTAACATCTGATTTGTTTTCATAAACCCATTTTAATTTACTGCCAGAAAAAAAAGTATTTGGCTTAAGGCCAGTTTTACCAATAATTTCATTTTTTCTTAATTTGTCATTTAGAATATCCTCACAAATTTTTTGACCTCTAGTGCATTGCCAAACAACAGCATTATGTATTGGTTTTCCATCTTTTTTGTTAAAAAGAGTAAATGTTTCTCTCTGGTTAGTTAGACTAATAAATTTTGGATTTGAGATAATTTCTGATGCTTTTTTAACTAACTCTATTAAGTTCTGATATATCTCTTCTAAATCGTGTTCAATATAACCTTCATCTGTAATTATTTGCCGATGTTCCTTTTGAAATCTTTTTATGATCTCTAATTTTTCGTTAAATACAATAACCGTCGTAGATGACGTACTTGAGTCAATAGTTATATAACTCATTTGTTAAGTAAGTCTTTTGATATTTCAGCTATCTTTTCTGGACTCATATCGTAATGATCTAATACATCAGCTTGAGATCCATTAATCATATATTCATCAGGTATGCCAAGTATTTTGAGTTTTACATTTATATTGTTTTGAGCAATCAGGCTTGCACAACACTCACCGAGCCCTCCAAATATACTATGTTCTTCGACTGTTAAGACTGCTTTTGAGTTTTTAGAAAATTCAATAAATGTTTTTTTATCAAAGGGCTTTATTGTATGCATACTGATAATTGAACAATGAATATTGCTTTCTTCTAAAATTTTACTAGCCAAGTATGCTCGTTGCAAAGTTTCACCAGTTGCTACAATTGTTAAATCCTCTCCTTTTTTAACCACAATAGATTTTCCAATTTTAAACTCTGTACCTGGAGGATGAATATCCATCATTGGTTTTTTTCCATACCTAATGTAAAGGGGATGGTTATATGAAATAGCTTGCTTGATAACCTCTGATGCTTCAAAGTTATCTGAAGGNGCAACTATTGTCATATTATTGATTGCTCTTAATACAGCAAAATCATGAATCGAGTGATGCGTTGATCCTAGCTGTCCATAACTTATTCCCGCACTAATTCCTATCATCGAGACATTGCGATCGGAATAAGCAACATCATTCTTAATCTGTTCTAAAGATCTAGCAGTTAAAAAACTTGCAGGAGATACACTAAATACAATCTTTCCTCCTGCAGCTAAACCTGATGAAACTCCTACCAAATTCTGCTCTGCGATACCAACTTCTATGATCTGATCAGGTAATTCTTTACCGAATGGAACCAACTTACCCGAACCCCTAGAGTCACTTGTTACAACAATAATATCTTTATTTTCTTTTGCCTCAGATAGTAATGTCTCAGAAAAGATTTCTAGGTTAGGTTTACCAATTTTATTCATAAGAATTTAATTTCTCATTTAGCTCTGAGATTGCCCTTCCATATTCATCTTCACTTGGCACTTTATGGTGCCAATTTATTTGATTTTCTATAAAACTTACACCTGATCCTTTGGTAGTTTTTGCAATTATGACTGTAGGCTTATTTTTTTGAACAGGTATTTTTTTAAATACATTTAATAGTTCAGAAATATTATTTCCATTTATTGACATAGTTTCAAAACCAAAAGACTCGAATTTTTTATCAATCGGCTCAATTGGATTAACTTCTTCTGTTTTTCCTGTAATTTGCAAATCATTCCTATCAATAATTACGATTAAATTATCCAAATGATATTTAGAAGCAGTAGTACAAGCTTCCCAAACGGAACCCTCTGATAGCTCTCCATCACCCAATAAAGAAAAAACTTTATTTGCTTTTTGATCTATTTTTTTAGATAGCGCCAAACCCACTGCAACTGAAAGACCATGTCCTAAAGCACCGGTGTTATGCTCAATACCTAAAATTTTTCTAGTGGGATGTCCAATAAAATGAGAGTTAAAATGATTGAGTTTTTCAAGATCTTTTCTTGAAAAAAAACCTTGATCACAAAGAACAGTGTAAAGAGCCTCAACTGAATGACCTTTACTATGGATATAATGGTTTCGGTCTTTTTCGTTAAAGTTTTTAGGACTTATACCTAAGACTTCATTATATAAAACATTTAAGATGTCGATACATGATAAACTTCCACCAGTGTGACCAGCACCAGATTTATAAATAATCTCTAATATTGTCTTCCTATACTCTAAAGATTTTATATTAAGTCGATTTAAGTCCATTATTTATTGAATAGTAAATAGTTTTAGTCTTGGGATAAATGTTTATATAGAGCTTTTTGTGCAATTTTTAAGGCACCCATTGCATCATGATTTGCTTGAGCTTTAGTCAATGCTTCAATATCTAAATCATCTAGAGCCTTATCTACAGCTTTTAAAAAATCTATAGCCATATTTGCCATTACCACACTATCTTCTCTAAATGGAAACTGATCCAGTTGCCAAACACCCTCCCAATTATTTTTTCTTAAAACATAAAAAAATTCAAAAAGTTCTATGGGGTGAAGACTGCCAGCTAGAAGATCATCGTCCCATGACCTAAAGTTATCATTAACATCCATTCCGAATAGCCTACCATAATCAATAGCTAATTGGGCTGAGTCAGCCGCTGACTCTCCGCCATAAATTGCATGACCAAAATCAAGAAGGAGGCCGATATTAGGAAGACCTATTTTTTCAATACCAAGAATAGTTCTTGAGACAGAGTCGTAGCTCATTTTTACTCTCGGTTCTCTTGGCTTATATTCTATTACAAATTTTAAATCAGGATTTTCACTTGCTAAATTCCCTACACCATCCATCGAATTTTTCCATAAAGATTTATGATCAACTTGAAACGGATAGTCCCAGCCATCTTGGCCGGGCCAAAGCTTAACGTATTTGGCATCAAAAAATTTCACAGCCTCACAGGCTTGTGTAATTAGTTCGTGTGCTCTTTTTCTAATACCTGGATCAGGATTTGTGAATGCTCCTTTTGAGAATTCTCTGGTATAAATTTCAGGAGTAATACCAATTACTTTTAAATTTGCTTGATCAAGTGCATTTTTTATCTCTTCGTTTGAATAACTTCCTCCAAAATATGGAAAATTTAGATCTACGTATGAAAGATCTTTTACTTGTCCAGCTAGCTCTATGGCATCAATTACACTTCTTGGTTCGCCGTAGCCATCTGTAGCATATCTGTCAAGGTAAGTAGCAAAATGCCAAATACCCGCTCCAAACTCTTGTTTTCTCATAAATGCATATTCTATTATTTAAATTATTTTAGCTATAAATAATTTTNACTACCTAATTTTAAAGAATTGAGGGATTTTAGTGATATAATTGTCGCAAATGTCTAAATTGCATATTTTTCTGCAACATTTATTTGGAATTGATTACAAAAATTGAATAATATGCATTCGTTTATAAACATAGGAGGAATTTATGAAAAAAATAATTCTTACAATTCTTGTATCATTCCTATCTCTTTCTGCTTTTGCTGAGAGAATAGTAATGGTTACACACGGTGAGGGTAAAGACCCTTTCTGGCCTGTTGTGCAAAAAGGTGGTGAAGATGCTGCTAGACACGTAGGTGCAGACTTTGAATACATTTTTAATCCATCTGGAGACCTAGGTGATATGGCTAAATCAATCGCAGCTGCTGCTGCTACTCAGCCTGACGGTATGGTAGTTTCACTACCTGATCCAGAAGCATTAGGTCAAGCAATTAAAGATGCTGTCGCTGCTGGTATTCCAGTTATCACAATGAACTCAGGTTTAGAGTCTTCAGCTTCTCTTGGTGCATTAATGCACGTTGGTCAGCCAGAATTTCTTGCTGGTCAAAAAGCTGGTGAGAGAGCCAAAGCAGAAGGTGCAACTAAAGCACTTTGCATGATTCAGGAAGCATACAATACTGCTCTTACAGATAGATGTGGTGGTTATGCAGAAGCTCTACCAACAACTAACGTAGATACTTCTAATGACCCTGCTTCAATCCCAACAAGAGCCGCTGCTGGTTTACAAGCAAACCCTGACGTCGATGCAGTTTTATCAGTTGGACCACACGTTTGTTCAGGTGTTCAAAAAGCTATCGATGACTTAGGTATGTCAGTACATCACTCTTGCTTTGACTTAAGCCCAGAGGTTATGGACTTAATCGCTTCAGGAAAAGTTGCATACACAATCGATCAACAACAACGTCTACAAGGTTATATGCCTGTTATAGTTCTTCACTTATACAACAATGGTGCTGGACTTTTACCAGGTGCTAATATTCCTTCAGGACCTGGATTTGTTGACAAGTCAAATGCATCATCAGTTTCTGCATTAGCAGGTATTGATAGATAATTTTATTTAATCTTAAAGTGGGCAATTCATTGCCCACTTTTTTATGAACTACTGAGAGTATTTATTCATACTTAATCATGTCAGGTACAATTCAAAGACAAGAGTCAGATAGACACCAAAAAAAGACATGGTTTACAGCACTAATATCTAGACCAGAAGTTGGCCCAATAGGAGTCATGCTTCTTCTATTTGGCATGTTAGGTTACTTCTCAATTCCAGCTGGAGAAATGTCATGGAACCCCTTTACAGGTGAGGGGTTTAACGCTCTAGGTATCAGAAATTTTTTAAGAGTAATATCCCAATTAGGAATAATAGCGATTGGAGCCGGTTTATTAATTATTGCTGGAGAGTTTGATCTTTCAATCGGATCAATGATTGGCTTTGCTGGTGCTTGCATGGCAATGATATTAAGATGGGGTTTCTCAGTTATTATACCTTACATATCTTTTGAGGGTGGTTTCCATGTTGAATTTTACACATTATTTCACATCCCTGATGTCTCTCCAATTTTAGCCATCTTCATAACTTTATGTTTCACTTTATTTTTTGGTTGGTTACAAGGCACTATTGTTGTTAAGTCTGGTTTGCCATCATTTATAGTTACACTTGGGGGATTATTTTTTCTTAGGGGCTTAACAGAGGTTTCTCTAAGATCCTTTAATCATAGACCTGATCAGACAAAAGGGGCCACGACTGTTACAGAGATACCCGATATTAAAAATATTGTAAATGTCCCTGGTCATGGAGAAATGGTAAGAGAAAAAGCAAAAGCTCTACCGGAAGCTGATCTTGTAGCTATAGCTAAAGACATACCAGCTGATACAGTTGCAACAATAACAGATAGACTAGAATACACATACCAAAGAGTAGCCGAAGCCAAGACCCAAATTTTACTTGATAAGGGAACTAAACCTTTGCAAGAGGCCTTAGCAAATGCCCAACAAAGTGGTAATGATTATATGGTCGGTATGATCCAAGAAAAAATTGCAAACTTTCAAATCGATCCAGCTGTGCCAAAAACAGTAACAGATGTTGATATCGCCAGAGTTTATATAGACTCTCTAATTACTTCTAGACCTGTTGCAAATTTTTTTGGTGGAGATATTTTAGAACCTATTTTTGATTGGCTTTATTATCCAGTAGACTGGAACACTAATAATTTTGGAAATCAGTTTGCCTCTGGCTTATACTCTTGTGTCATGATTTGGTTAATTATTGCCATTATTTGCTATGTTGTACTCAGCAAAACTCAAGCTGGTAACTGGATTTATTCTACTGGAGGAAATTTAAGTGCAGCAAAGGCTAATGGTGTCCCAACCGATAAGGTAAAAGTATCTCTGTTTATGTTTTCTGCTTTCTGTGCAACAATTTTCGCAACCTGTCAAGTTTTTGAAGTTAACACAGCAGACGCAGCTAAAGGAAACTTAAAAGAATTAGAAGCCATCGCTGCGGCAGTGATTGGCGGTGTTGTTTTAACAGGTGGCTTTGGCACCATACTTGGTATCGTTGTTGGTGCATTTATATTTGGTGTCGCTAAAGAAGCATTCTTTTATATACCAGGTATAGACGGATCATTTTATAGAGTATTCCTTGGGCTAGTAATCATAGCTTCAGCTTTAACTAATGAAAATATTAGGAAACGAATTATGGGTAGTATTTAGATATGGAAGACAACAATACACCATTTATAGAAATCAAAGACCTTGTAAAAAAGTTTGGAACATTTACAGCCTTAAATGGTGTTTCTTTAAATGTTCTCCCAGGAGAAGTTCACGCATTACTAGGTGATAATGGAGCTGGAAAATCTACTCTGATTAAAGTCTTATCTGGTGTTCATCAGCCAACCTCTGGAATAATAAAAGTTGGAGGTAGTGAAGTTAAATTCAGTTCTCCAAGAGAGGCTACTAGCTCTGGCATAGGAACTGTCTATCAAGATCTAGCCCTTAATGCCTTGACCTCTGTTACGCGAAATTTTTTCTTGGGAAATGAATTAAAAAAAGGACCGGGTCCTTTTGGGATATTAGATTTTAAAAAAATGGATGAAATTACAATTACTGAAATGGGAAAAATTGGTATAAATATTTCAGATCCTACACAACCAGTTGGAACTATGTCTGGTGGTCAAAGGCAAACACTTGCTATTGCAAGAGCTATATACTTTGGTGCTAAGATTTTAATTTTGGACGAACCCACTTCTGCTCTTGGTCAAAAACAACAAATGGAAGTTTTAAAGACAATCAAAAAAGTTCAACAGCTTGGAAATATTGCGATTATTTTAATCACCCATAACGAAATCCATGCTCGTTTAATTGCAGATCGTTTTACTTTTTTAAGTCTGGGAGAAGTGATTGGCTCCGGTAAATCTTCAGAATTAGGTGGCGATGACGTTAAAAGACTTATGGCTGGTGGTGCTCAAATTGGTGATTTGGCAAAAGAGCTTGAGGCTGTATAAATCAAATTAATAAGAGCTTGTATCTGTTTCCGAAGAAGTATCAGTCTTTTGATTAGTCAGTTCTTTGAATTTATTTACATGAGCTGATGCAGCACCCGATAATAATCTTACATCATTTGTGATAGTTACTAAATCAAACCCCCAATCTGCTGCTTGCGCAGCATATTCAGGAGTACCGCAATGAAGACATGCAACCTTTCCATTCCTGTGAGCAATCTCTAAAATTTTCTTTTTTGCTTTTATCATCTCAGGTTCTGTTCTATCAAATCCAGGACGAAGCTTTCCTTGATTGAGGCCAATTGTTAAATCAGCTGTACCGATATAAAGACCATCCAATCCATGTGTAGAGGCAATCTCTTCAAGATTATCGAAAGCTTCTTGAGTTTCAATCATTGCTAAACAAAAGGTTCCCTCATTGGACTCGTAAAAATAATTAGAACTCACAGAAAAATTAGCTCTTGTCGGACCAAAACTTCTAATTCCTAAAGGTGGATATTTACAATTTTGCACTAACTGTTCTGCTTGATTTTTATTATTAATCATTGGACAAATTATACCTAGAGCACCCGCATCTAGCACTTTTGATATAACTGCCTCATCAAGACCAGAAACTCGACAGATAGGTGTAACACCACTGCTTCTGATACTTTGCAACATTGTAAATAAATCATTAAAGCCAATCATACCATGTTGATAATCAACAGTGAGGGCGTCATAGCCTTGTTCTGACATAATTTCAGCAGTAAAAGTATTTGGTATAGATAAAAAACTATTGAGAACTACTTCTTTATTTTTCCATTTTGTTTTTACATTGTTTTTGATCATATTTTCTTAAAAGTAAGATAATAAAAAATTATAGCAATTTTTAATTACTCATAAATAACGCACATGATTATTAGATATCTTCCATCCTCCCACTTTTAATAGATTTATATGCTGTTTCAGCTAACAAAAGCGCCTTTCTGCCATCTTCAAACCCAACAGCGACAGGTTTTTTTTCTAAAATACTCTCAACAAATGAGCTAATAGAATTCATGTAAGCTTCTTGATATCTCTCAATAAAAAAATTCAAGTATGGTTCACTTTTGTCAACATGTTCAGAATTATACTTTTTTAACTCATGTGGCTTTTTATTCTCAGATATAACCATTCCTTTACTCCCAAATAGCTCAACTCTTTGATCATACCCATAAGTTGCCGACCTAGAATTATTAATATGACATTGTTTCCCTGAAGCTGTCTCCATAATAATCATAAGTGTATCGCTATCATTTAATTTAGATTTTATTTCTGGATTGATTAATGCATTAGCAATTGCGAATACTTTTATTGGTTCTTCTCCCAACATAAACCGAGCTAGATCAAAATCATGAATTGTCATGTCTCTAAATTGCCCACCAGAAACTTTAAGATAATCCCAACTAGGTAAGCCAGGGTCTCT
>JGI24820J26691_1000703_pt1 | contig 10181 bp, 9 predicted proteins | sample METZYME_5_50m_FD_26691 | JGI IMG/M metagenome (IMG submission 26691) | reverse complement strand
TACAATATACAGAAAATCAGTGAGACTTTGATGGGAAATAAGATCACTGCGAATGTTATGATGCTTGGTATTGCATTACAGAAGGGTATGATCCCAATTTCAGTCCGATCAGTAGAAAAGGCATTAACTTTAAATGGCGCGTCAGTCAGTGAAAATTTAAAAGCACTGCAATGGGGAAGATGGCTGGCGCATGATCCACAATATGTTCTGAACGTTTCAGGATATGGTAAAAATCGCTTTTTGGAGTACAAACCAGAAGATGTAGAATTAGACGCCTTGATAAAAACCTTTTCTGAAAAGTTAACTTCCTATCAAAATAAAAATTATGCAGAACGTTACAAAAAAATTATGGATGCTGTTAAGTCTCAGTTTGGCGATACTGCTGTTTCTCAAAAAACTGCGAAGGCATTATTCAGGGGAATGGCCATTAAAGATGAATACGAAGTCGCTCGCCTTATGCTTTCTACAACTTTTACGGAAAGTCTGATCTCAAAATTTGGGACGGCTCGCCCATCTGGCTATTATCTAGCGCCGCCTCTTCTGAGTTTTTTGAAAGATGTGAATGGTCTACCTAAAAAAATCCGATTTGGATCATGGATGCGTTTCATATTTTTGGCGCTGACCAAATTTAAAGGTTTGCGTGAAACTAGTTTTGATCCATTTTCTTATAGCCAAGAGAGGAAGTTAGAAGTTAAGTTTAAAAACGCATTAATTACAAAGCTCTCAGATCCAAAAAAACTTAAAGAGCGTCCTGAGACTTTTGAGGCCCAATTGGACATTGCCCTGGAGGTAAAAGGATACGGTCACATTAAGCGCAAAAGCCTTGAAACTGCAATTTTAGCACTTCAATAAATTGTTCTCACCTCTAGCTATTCTGCAGCCTCAGCATAATTGGACATAGGAGGGCAAACACAAATAAGATTACGATCGCCATGTGCATTATCTACTCGGTTGACCGGTGGCCAGTATTTATCGACACGGAATGCGCCAGGTGGAAAGCACCCTTGGTCTCTTGAATATGGACGGTTCCAATCACCAACCAAGTCTTCAACAGTATGAGGTGCGTTCTTCAAGGGATTATTCTCGCGGTCTATTTTGTTGTCTTCTATTTGTCTTATTTCCTCTCGTATTGCGAGCATTGCATCGCAAAATCTGTCAAGCTCTGCTTTTGTTTCAGATTCAGTCGGCTCCACCATAAGGGTCCCAGCTACAGGCCAACTCATAGTTGGTGCATGGAAGCCACAATCAATTAATCGCTTTGCTATGTCTTCAACGGAAATATTTGCCGTTTCCACGAACGGTCGCACATCTAAAATACATTCGTGCGCGACCCTGCCAAATTCACCTCTATATAGAACATCAAAATTACCTTCCAAACGTTTGGCAATATAGTTTGCGTTCAAAATAGCGACTTTTGTTGCTTGAGTTAGACCTTCTCCACCCATCATAAGGCAGTATGCCCAACTGATAGGAAGTAAAGACGGAGAACCAAATGGCGCAGCAGAAATTGGCCCAACACTGCCTTTAAATTGTAAGTTATTGGGAAGGTGTGGTTTTAAATGCTTTTTTACACCAATTGGTCCCATCCCAGGACCACCACCTCCATGAGGTATGCAAAAAGTCTTNTGCAAATTNAANTGGCTTACATCACCACCTAAGTCTCCAGGNCTGGATAAGCCAACCATGGCATTCATGTTAGCACCATCTATGTAGACCTGCCCACCATGAGAGTGGGTTATATCGCATACAGCATGTACAGTCTTTTCAAAAACCCCATGTGTTGAGGGATAAGTAATCATACATCCGGCAAGCTCTTTGCTGTAGTACTCAGCTTTTGACCTGAAATCTTCAATGTCAATATCTCCATTCTCTGCAGAATCCACCGGCACAACTTTCCAGCCAACCATTTGTGCGCTGGCAGGGTTGGTGCCATGTGCTGATGTCGGGATAAGACAAACATTTCGATGTCCTTCTCCACGAGAATGATGATAGTCAGAAATGGTTAATAGACCCGCATACTCTCCTTGAGCTCCAGAGTTAGGCTGCATTGAAATGGCATCATATCCTGTGATTGTGCAAAGTTTGTCTGAAAGATCATTTATTATTTCCTCGTAACCTTTTGCCTGTTCTTTGGGGGCAAAAGGATGTAGCAAGGAAAACTCTCTCCAGCTGACAGGCATCATTTCTGCTGCGGAATTTAGCTTCATTGTGCATGAGCCAAGAGGGATCATAGCACGGTCGAGTGCTAAATCTCTATCCGATAGACGTCTCATGTAACGCATCATTTCTGTCTCGGCCCTGTTCATGTGAAATACATCGTGTTCTAAATATGTACTTTGACGTAATAGGCTGTTTGGTATTCTGTAACTTGGCTCTAAATCATCGTCTTTCATAGTTAAGCCAAACGCTCTCCAGACAGCCTCTGTGGTGTCGCGTCTAGTCGTTTCATCGTATGATATAGCAATTTTATTTTTGCCAATTGCACGCAAATTTATTCCCTCTTTGACAGCTGCGCTTATGACACCTTTTTGAAATAGACCTACATCGACTGTTATTGTATCGAAGAAAGCATCGGGTTCTACCTTAAAACCAGCCTTTTCAAGACCTTTTGCAAGCCTCACAGTCTTTCGGTGAATACGCTGAGCAATTGCTTTGAGGCCCTCGGGTCCATGGAAAACTGCATAAAATGACGCCATAACAGCAAGAAGTGCTTGCGCCGTGCAAACATTCGATGTTGCTTTTTCTCGCCTAATATGCTGCTCGCGAGTTTGAAGGGCTAACCGATACGCCTTGTTACCGTGTGCATCAATAGAAATGCCAACAATCCTTCCCGGCATTGATCTTTTATAGTTATCTCTTGTCGCCATATAAGCTGCATGAGGACCACCGTATCCAACTGGCACTCCAAACCTTTGAGTTGTTCCAACTGCTATATCTGCGCCCATCGCTCCTGGTTCTTTAAGGCATGTAAGTGCTAATGGATCTGCTGAAATCACACCTATCGCTTTAGCTTCATGTAATTTTTCTATTTCGGTCGTAAAATCACGGATACTACCATTTGTTCCGGGATACTGGAAAATAGCCCCAAATACTTTATGAGCATCGAGGTTATCTACGTTATCAATTATCAAAGAGATACCCAGCGGTCTTGCACGAGTCTTTAAAACAGAAACATTCTGCGGATGGCAATTTTCATCTACAAAGAAGGCCGTATTTTTTGAGCGGGAGATTCGTTGGGCCATCGTCATGGCTTCGGCACAGGCAGTGGCTTCATCCAAAAGAGAGGCATTCGCGATTTCTAGTCCTGTTAGATCGGATATCATTGTTTGAAAATTAAGAAGTGCTTCTAATCGGCCTTGGCTTATTTCAGGTTGATATGGGGTATAAGCCGTATACCATGCAGGATTTTCAAGTATATTTCTTTGAATAACTGGTGGCGTTACAGTTCCATAATAACCTTGACCTATCAGACTTGTAAGAATTTTATTCTTTGAAGAAGTAATTCGCATATGCCTTAGCAACACTCGTTCAGACATTGGTTTTCCAAAGTTTAGAGCTTCTTTCTGACGAATACTTTCTGGGACCGTTTCACTTATTAGTTGATCAATAGACTCGACCTCTAAAACTTTGAACATTTCCTCCATTTCCGATGGAGATGGGCCTATGTGCCTGCGATTTGCAAAATCATAAGGAAGATAATTTGTTGGTGTAAAAGGCATTGCGAAACTCCCGAAAATTGATTTATTAATTTATGATTATCACCTTGTTAGCCAATTAGTTTGGTATAAGCTGCTTCATCCATATATTCGTTCATTTGTTCAGAGTCGTCTGGTTTAATTTTGAAAAACCAGGCGTCTCCCATGGGGTCATCATTCACTTTGCTTGGCTCATCTACCAGCATCTCGTTGATTTCCACAATCTCTCCGTCTAAAGGTGAAAGAATGTCGGAAGCAGCTTTCACGCTCTCGATAACAACAATTTCGTCATCTTTAGAAACGGTTGCTCCTTCATCTGGTAATTCTATGAAGACAATATCACCTAATTGGGAGCTGGCATGCTCTGTAATCCCAACAACCACCAAATCGCCCTCGGCTTTCAGCCATTCGTGTTCCTCGGTAAATTTCATATTTTCCTCCAAAACTATTTTTTAAAACTTTTTTTGACAAAAGGTACAGAAGTTACCTCAACTTCAAGCATTTTGCCTCTAACTTCGGCATGTATCATTGTTCCTTTGGTTGAGAATTCACTTTTGAGGTAACCCATAGCAATGGGGCATTTTTTCACAGGGCTAAATATACCTGAAGTTACCCACCCTACTTTTTGTGATACTAAACTTTTACAAAAAAGTTGGGTATTTGATCTAATTGGCGCTTTTCCAATCGGAATAAGTCCCACTAATTTGTATTCAGTCCCGTTCTCTATTTCAGATAATATTTTGTTTGCTCCAGGGAAGTTGCCCTCTTGTTGTCCACCAATCAATCTTGACTTTTGCATGGCCCATTTAAGCCCAGCTGCTATTGGTGAGGTTTTGATATCAATATCCTGGCCATATAAGCACAAACCAGCCTCTAATCTTAGGGAGTCTCGAGCTCCCAAACCAACAAGTTCTACAAGCTCGTGTTTTAGCAGAGTATTGGCAACATTTTCTGCGGCCTTATTTGGGATTGAAATTTCAAATCCGTCCTCGCCCGTATACCCTGATCTTGATATCCAACATTCTGCTCCTGCGATCGGTATTGTGGAAACGTCCATGAATTGCATATCAGAAATCTTTGGATAATGCTCTGAAAGCACCTTCTCTGAAGCTGGTCCTTGCAAAGCAATTAAGGCTCTATTTTCTAAGTTTTTGACAGTGACCCCGAGCGGTTCTAAGTGTTCACGGAGGTGTTTAATATCGTCTTCTTTCCTAGAAGCGTTGACGACCATGTAAATGTGGTCACCTCGATTAGAAAACATAAAATCATCAAGTATTCCGCCGGTACTGTTTGTGAAAAATCCATATCTTTGGCGATCAACTTGTAATGTTTTCACCTCCATTGGGATCAAGGTTTCCAGTGCTTCTGCTACTTGATTGAAGTCGTTACCTCGTAAAACTATCTGTCCCATATGGCTTACATCGAAAAGCCCAGCTTGGCTTCGAGTGTGAAGATGTTCGCTCATAATACCGTTTACATATTGAAGTGGCATATCGTAACCAGCAAAAGCCGTCATCCGTGCATTATTATTTTGGTGCAATTTATTTAGGGGCGTATGCATGAGCTTATCCGACATCAACTTTCCTACACTAATAGCCAGTTTTATAAAACGTCTGGCATCAACGGAATACGGCGTAAGCCGTAATATGATGCCCCTTTCTGTCCCTTTGCCTGAGATCGTTATCCCTTCGGCGGATGCTAACGCATCTCTCTCCAGATTTTATAAAACAGTGGTCCATTTGCCTGAGAGTTTCCGGGGCGGTTGCTCCTTCGGCACTGATTATCCAGTTCTCCCACCGTTTCATTAAATGATAGACACCAGTGAAGTTCTTTTCAAGGCAAATGTCATTTGACAGTACCAAATTTTTTATGCACATCAAAAATATGAATAATCAATTCTTCTTTGGCTATGGTAGTTTGGTAAATACTTCGTCTCATGATTTTCATGATATATCTAACGCACGCTTAATTGGATGGCGCAGAATATGGCAACGAACAAATTTGCGCGATTTCTCATTTTTGAGTGTGCATAGATCTGATAATTTTAGCATTGATGGCGTTATTGCAATTGTACCTGATGGTAACTGGACAAAGCTAGATAAACGAGAGGCTGGCTATGACCGAATTGTTGGATCGGAAATGATTGAACACACATCCTCAAAGCCTGATAGTATTTCTTTTTATCGGATACCAGATCATAAATTGGCTAGTGTTGAAAAATGTCCAATTTTATTAAGTTATCTTGACGTGGTTTTGATGGGATTTTTAAAAAGGTTTGGAAAACAGGGGTTTTCAAATTTTTTTGAAACAACTGATGGATGGGATTGTGGCGTATTCGATGATAGAAGCAATCCTAGGTATCCTCGTGCCCAAGAATACGAAAACGATTTTTATTCTTCTGTAGATAATGCGCTTGTCACAAAAAAAATTGAGTTATTCACATAACTAGATAGCAGTTTTTATACTCTCATCTAGGTATATCTCGCGCAATCTTTGAGTCATAGGCCCAGGGGATCCATCTGAAATATCTTGGCCGTCAATATTAATAACTGGCGTAACAAAAGATGAGGCTGAAGTTATAAAAGCTTCGTCTGCGTCTATTGCCTCACCAATAGAGAATTTTCTCTCTTCTAACTCCATTTGTGCTTCTTTAGCAAAACGTAATACAGAAGTACGTGTTATTCCGTGTAAAATGGCAAAAGATTTAGCGCGCGTTATTATTTTGCCATTTTTGATTATATATGCATTATTCGAAGTTCCCTCTGTAACGTAACCATCTTCGACCATCCAAGCATCATCTGCGTGCACTTTTTTAGCCATCATTTTTCCAAGTGACGGATATAAAAGTTGGGTTGTCTTGATATCACGGCGCCCCCATCTACGATCTTCAATTGATATAACCTTAATACCTGATTTAGCCTCAGGACTATCTATCAGATTTTCTTTTTTTTGGCTGAACATAACTATAGTTTGAGGCGTATTTTTGGGGTCAGGAAAAACAAAATCTCTATCGCCTGCCGATCCACGCGTTATTTGCAAGTATATTAGGCCATGGTCGATATTGTTTTTATCAATCAGCGTTCTGTGCACTGACAACAAAGCTTCTTTCGTAACAGGAGTTGACATGTCCAGCTCTGATAGCGACCTTTCGAGTCTCGAAAAGTGCCCCGCAAAATCAATAAGTTTTTTGTTAATTACTGAAGTTACCTCGTAAACGCCATCTGACATTAAGAAGCCTCGGTCGAATATTGATATTTTCGCCGTATCTTCTGGAATAAAGCTTCCATTTAAATAAACGGTTCTCATGAGTTTAAACTCCTTATTTATTTCATGATTTAGTGTTATTATTGGAATGGTGCAATTATAATGAGGCTCAGTTTTATTATTTTCATTGAGACCATATCAAAAGAGTAAAAAAAATATTTAGAAAATAATTGAATATAGAGCAAATAAATCAGCTTTTAAAAAACATTTTCTTCTATTATTTTATGCCTTAAAGAAATCAAAAGCGCATCATTTAGTATTATTTATTTAAATCTTGGAGAGTTGCTTGAGACATTATTTAGACTTCGAAAAACCTTTGGCTGAGATAGAAGGGAAAGCAGAGGAGCTTAGAGCTCTAGCACGCCAGAATGATGAGATGGACGTTGACGCCGAGGCGGAGGCCTTAGATAAAAAAGCTGAAACGATGCTAAAAGATCTTTACCAGAATCTCTCACCTTGGAGAAAGTGTCAGGTTGCACGTCACCCTGAGAGACCTCACTGTATAGAATACATAAATGAACTTTTCTTGGAGTTTACTCCACTAGCAGGTGATAGAAATTTTGCGGATGATCACGCAGTTGTTGGCGGGATAGCTCGATTTAATGATACCCCGGTAATGGTTATTGGAAACGAGAAGGGTAATGACACTAAGACGCGAATTGAAAGAAATTTTGGCATGGCGCGTCCTGAAGGTTACAGAAAAGCAATACGTTTGATGAGCCTAGCAGATAAGTTTGGGTTGCCAGTGATAACCTTGGTTGACACCCCAGGAGCCTATCCAGGAAAGGGGGCAGAGGAACGGGGGCAGTCTGAGGCAATAGCTCGATCTACTGAAAAATGTCTGCAAATAGGAGTACCTATTATTTCATTGATAATAGGTGAGGGTGGGTCTGGTGGTGCAGTTGCTTTTGCGACCGCTAACAAAGTTTTAATGTTGGAGCATTCTGTTTATTCAGTCATCAGTCCTGAGGGCTGCGCCTCAATTCTGTGGAAAGACTCCGAAAAGATGCGGGAGGCAGCTGAAGCATTGAGGCTAACAGCCCAAGATCTGACCAAACTAGGTGTGAATGATATTATTATCGAGGAGCCCATGGGAGGAGCGCATAGGGATAGAAAAATAGTGTTTAAGGAAGTGAAAAATGCGATTGGCAAGGCTTTATCAGATTTAGCCAAAAAGAGGCCTAAAGATTTGATAAAACATCGTAGGGATAAGTTTTTATCTCTTGGTCAACAGGGTTTAGCTACTTAATCAACTTGTTAACATTCTTAAGCCCTGAGTAACATCAGATCTCACCGCGACTCTCAGTCCAGGCTCATCTCCTGCACTTAATGCGGATAGAATTATTCTGTGAAAATGTGGTGGCTCTTTTCTTTGCAGTTTTCCGTAAAGAGATCGCATAGTTGGACCTAATTGTAACCAAACTGTCTCGGCGGTTGCCAGCATTGCAGGAGCTTGAGCTCTTAAGTAGAGCGTCCTATGAAATTCTAAGTTTGTTTTAATATAAGTTACGGCGTCATGTTCATCGATGGCTTGAGCTATTCGAGCATTAATTGCTTGAAGTCTATCTATTAAAGCCAAGTGCGCTCTTGGCAATGCTCTACTTGAGAGCTCAACTTCAATTAAAGCTCTCATTGCCGCGAGTTCTTCTATTCTTTCGTTACTTAATTCTGGCGTGAGAACTCTGCCCGAAGCAGTCATAGCAAGTGCGCCTTCCGCCACAAGCCGTCGGACTGCTTCTCTGGATGGTGTCATTGAAACACCGTAGCTTTCACCAATCCCTCTTAGTGTGAGAGATTGGCCTGGTTTGATTTCGCCGCACATTATTCTCATTCGGAGACCTTTATAAACACGGTCATGAGCTAGTGAAATTTTATCCATATTATTTTGTGATCACAAAAATGTNTTTGGTCAACCATTAAATTTGTAAAAGTGAAGATTTGTACCTTCTNTCCGCAACCAATTNNGCTCATTTTCATAGGATCCAAATATGGAGCGAACCTCGAACCAAAACTCTTTTGAGTGATTAAAATGTTTTAGATGGGTAACTTCATGAGCAACTAAGTAACGTATTACATTTCTGGGTGCCATAATTATCCTCCAGGAAAACATTAGATTGGAATTGCTTGAGCAAGAGCCCCAGCGAGATCTTGTATCACGTAATTTTATTGAAGCGTAGGAAACCCCCAGCTTACTGCAGTAATAATTGGCAACACCTGTAATCTCTTCCTTGGCTAATTTTTTTAGATAATTTTCAACGACGAGACCAGGTTTTGATACTGTAGTTGGTATTCGAATGCTATTACCAATAATTTTTACATTTAAGGACTCTGAGCAAATTTCAATATGTTTTTTAGTTCCAAAAATAGGGATAACACCCCCAATATCTACGTCTACCTTTTTATTTGAAATTTTGATTAAATTTTCCTTTAACCAATTTTCTTTACTTTCCAAAAATCTCAACAGGACATCTTGGTTTGTATTTACTGGGGCTGTAAGCGTTACACTCTCATTTACTGATGAAACCCTAAGTGACAATCTTGTGGAATTTCTCACTTTCCGAACTGCTACTTTTACTTGGGGCTTTTCTAAAAATAATATGGATTTTGACATTAATTTTTACAATTTTGCTTAATTTTAACGATTTGGTTAGATAAGGCTTTGACATATGGTTCATCTTGTGCGAAACGGCGCGGAACTTTTGAATTTTGTACATTATTTTAAGGGAATTTCCTATGCCCAAAGAAGAATGGGGTGTAAAACGCATTTGCCCCACGACTGGCAAGCGTTTTTACGACCTAAATCGTGATCCTAGTAGTTAGTCCGTACACCGGTGAAGAAGTAAAGTTGGACGACACTAAATCTCGTTTGATACAAGCTGATGGTGAGGATCTGTCAGCGCGCAGAGCAACTGAGAGCGACGCAGCGGAAGAGGATGTTGTGCTTGATGATGACGATATGGATGTTGAGTTGGAAGACGATCTTCTAGAAGAAGATGAAGATGATAACGTGTCTTTGGATGATATAGCGGACGTTTCTTCAGACGAAGACGAGAGTTAACATTTGCGACCAGAGGTTTATCTTGTGCTTCCGTTAAAGTTACCGTAGTTAAATTTCAAGACGTGTACATATTATAGGGGCCTTAGCTCAGCTGGGAGAGCGCTACAATGGCATTGTAGAGGTCAGGGGTTCGATCCCCCTAGGCTCCACCAAACCGTTCTAAG
>JGI24820J26691_1000699_pt1 | contig 10210 bp, 10 predicted proteins | sample METZYME_5_50m_FD_26691 | JGI IMG/M metagenome (IMG submission 26691) | reverse complement strand
TTTCAGATAAAAACCATGCTGTAATACGCAATGGCCATAAAAGTAAAAAGACATATTGTGTGAAAGCAATAAACTCTCCTAAAGAAATAAGTTCATTGATTGATAAATATCCACCTAGGAGTAAAACAGCTAAAGTGATAATCATAGGAATTAGTTCAAACATTGGAACAAAACGAGTCCTTAATTTGAGATAATCAAGAGAAGTATCATAAATACTTGATACAGCAGACTCAACCTTACCAGAGGCATACTCTTCATTTCCAAATGCTTTTACAACTCTAATCCCTCCTAATTGCTCTTCTACCTCAGTGGTCATTCTTGCTTCTGCCTCTTTCACTTTCAAAGAAATATCTAGAGCTTTTGACGAAAAATTTGATGCAAGCCAAAGAACTGCTGGGATAGAAAGTATTACAATTGCGCCTAATGGAAGACTCAAAGTAATAAGAGTAATACTAAGGATAAATAACAAAAATATATTGGCTGTAGCAAGAGGAGCGATTGCAAAAGCGAGTCTTACTTGTGACGCATCACTAGATGCACGAGCCATCAATTCACCCGTTGGAACTTTGTCATGATAATTGAAGGCTAGCTTTTGCATGTGTGTAAAAATTTTATTTCTAATACCTGCTTCTACGTTGTATGAAACATGCATCCCAAAGTATCTTCTTGTTCCAATAGAAATAGCTCTTGAGTATCCTGCCAAAATCATGAATGAAATTAAAATTATTAGATTTCTTTGGTTTCCAGTAACTATTCCATCGTCGATAATTATTTTTATTAAATATGGTTGAACGACTACTAGAAAACACCATAAGACTGCCGATGACATTGCAATTATAAAATTTCTTTTATTATCTATAATTTCTGCTTTATAGAAATTTAAGGCTTTTTTGAATTCCGGAGTTTTAAAAACTTTAAACATACTAACCAATAATAAATGGATTAAAAATTTAAAAATATCCTGGAAATACTTTGTGCATTATTTCACAAGCATATTATCGTTCAACGTATGGTTGATGTATTAGACAGCAAAATAGAAAAAGTATTAGATTCTGCTGATCGCATGTTTATTGCTACAAGCGTTGGTGGGAACTCTTCAGGAGCTTCGGTTTTTTTTAGTAGAGATGGAGAAGATTTAGTTTTCTTTACCTTCCACCCTACCCGTAAAGCTGAACAGATCAGATTAAACCCTCGTGTTCATGTCGTTATATGGCCTAAAGGGCAAGAAGGAATTGAGGGCCTTCAAATTGATGGAGAATGTTACAAAATAAAAGATGAAGATGAGAAAAAAAGAGCATACGAGTTAGTTCTTAAAACCACTGAAGCCTTTAAAGAATACATGGAAGACGAATTTTTAATTAAGAATGATGTAGTTGGCTATTATAGAGTCAAACCTACAACAATTAAATATGTAAATTTTTATGAAGATGAACAATTCCAATGGAAAACAATTCCAGGAAACAAAACTTCAGCTGTCAAAATGGCTTTCAAGCTCGGTCTAAAGCGAATTGGTTTGTGGCTTAGAACAATTAGAGCACCTTTCCTAACTGCAACATTTGCCCCAATCTTTATTGGAGCTGCGGTTGCATGGAGCGATTTAAAAGATGCTGGACTAGATTCTTCATGGTCATGGAGAATGTTTTGGTTGGTTTTAGGAGGAGCTTCGTTAGCTCAGGTTGCAACCAATGCATCAAATGATTATTTTGATCACACTTCCAACGCAGATGAGATAAACAAAGTTCCAAGTCCTTTTAATGGCGGAAGTAGAGTCATACAGGTTGGGTTAATGACACCAGGACAAGTTTTGATCACGGCCCTGGTGAGTATTGCAGGAACTGTATACATCGGCTTATATTTAAATCAAGAGGTAAGTGGCTCATTTTTTGGTAATACTCCTATTTTATGGACTGGAATTATTGGAACATTCCTAGCTCTTGGTTATACAGGAGATCCTGTTCGATTAGGCTATAAGGGATTTGGAGAGATAGCAATTGCATTAGGTTTTGGTCCTGTAATGGTCATGGGAGCACATTATGTACTTACTGCATCTATTCATGAGAATGTTCTTTCAAACTGGAATTGGATAGAGGCTTTCATTGCTTCAGTTCCAATTGCAATACTTGTGATGCTCATTGTATGGATTAATCAGTTCCAAGATGCACCCTCAGATGCGGCAGTTGGTAAGAATACATGGGTTGTTAGAACTGCAGAAAAAGGTGAGTGGATGAAGTTAGAAAAACCACTTAAATTATATAAACAATTTATGATTGAGGCTTTTATTGCAGTAGCTTTAGTAGGAGCGCTAAGTTTCTTCACAGATTTTGGTACTGTTTATGCTTTCATGGCGCTTATCCCCCTAGCACTTGTATGGAAAGCATTCAAAATGGCTGATGAGTGGATGATTAAGTGGAATAATCCAAATGCTGATCGACAAAAAGTCCCTTATGAACTTTTGTTAGTCAACGTATCCACGATTGGAATTCATTTCCTAACAGGAATTCTCTTAGCTGTAGCATACATTTTGTAATTGTCTGAAAAAGCTAACTTTTCAAACATATATAAGTTCTACGATTTAGTTAATACTGTTTTAACTCTTGGTTTTGATAAATCATGGAGAAAAAAAGCNGTAAATAATCTTNTCGGAACTTCAGTCCTTGATTTAGGAAGTGGGACTGGTNCTGCTTATGAANAACTTATTAATTATGAAACTACGGCTATAGATCCAGATAAAAAAATGTTGGAATTAAATACATTTGAGAATAAGGTACTGGGCTTTGCTGAAAAATTACCTTTTGAGGACAATAGCTTTGACAATATTTTTTGTAGTTTTGTCTGGAGAAATGTATCAGATACAAATAAAGCATTTAATGAAGTGTATCGAGTCTTAAGACCTGGTGGAAAATTTGTGCTTCTTGATATGACGAGACCTAAAAACTCTTTTGNANAAATACTNCATAAAATTGGAACATTCATANTGCTACATTTGATTGGTCTTATTACATTTAATTTAAAAGAGTATAGGTTCCTTNATAAGTCTTTAGACTTTTATCCTCAGCCTGAAAATCATTTAAAAAAAGNTGCTTTTATAGATCTCCAGATTGAGAGGATGGGTCTATTTGATTTTGTTTACNTGGCAGTTTTTACAAANTAATAAATTATTGATTTGCTAAAGCTATAAGTAGTTGTCCTACTTGATCNTGTGGTAAGTTACCTGTTCTTCTAGCAACTACTTTTAAATCTTTATCTAAAAATACCCAATATGGGAAAGAGTTCACACCATATGCTGTACCTATGTCTCTATCAATATCATAAATCTGTGTTTCTGACCAACCTTCTCTTTCTAACCAGTCATGTGGTGGATAATTATCTCTTGATCTATCAATTGATGTAGCTACAGCAATAATTTCTACACCTTGAGGGACACCAATTATATCAATATACTCTTGCATAACTGGAACTTCTTTCTGACAAAATCCACACCAGTGTGCTAAAAACAGAAGAACTTTTGCATTACCATCTTTTTCTAATGTGACTATTTCAGAATTTTCATTTGGTCCTGAAAATATTGGCGCATCAAGACCTCTTGCAACATTATCATCATTTTCTCCAGCATATTCCGGCAAACCTTGTCCTGTAATAGTTGTTTCACCCTCAGGTAAATTTCCATCTAATGGTTCATCAACTAGAGAAACACCAATTGCAACCGCTAAACCAATTACCAAAACCACTGCTCCAGCAATAATGAAATTTTTATTCAACTGTTTCCTTTCTCGAAATATCATAATACAACAACGATAAGAATATAGTTAAAAATCCTGTAGTTGCCATAACTGGTATGCTTATAAATCCAAATATATCAACATATTTTAAATTACACGGAACATCAATCGCACAAGAACCTCCGCCACCACCTCCNTTTTGCAAATATATNTGATAGATACCAATACCAGCACCAACGNCACTTAAGTAACCTGCTTTGATTACAGATTTNTTAAACAAACCGATNATTAAAAATAGAGCTATAGGGTACATAAGATAACGTTGGTACCAACAAAACCTGCATGGAATAAAACCAACNACTTCAGAATATATTACACTACCAATCGAACAGAAGACTGCCACACTTACTGCAAAATTATAAAACTGATCATTTATAAATTTATTAAATGTTTTTTTTGTAAATATGAAATACAAAATTAATGCACTTATAGCCCATGCAACAAATGTAAAAAACCCGAAAAGAGTATTAAAGAAAATTATTATGTCCATATTAAATTTTACCCCAAAAAAAATGATAGGCGGACATAGCCGCCTATCATAAAATATCTATTGTAAAAGTCTTAGACTTTTTCTCCAGATTTGATTCTTGCCATTCCAAGTACCAATACACCAAGACCAACTTTGTTAATAATGTCAGCAATTGTGTAAAGAACTTCTCTAATAGCATCAAAATCTCCTGCTACAGGTGCTAGATATCCTAATGGATAAATAATCCAGCCAACAAGTATGAGGTTTTTGATTTTTTCAAACTGTTCTGCCTCTGCAGCTTTAAGTCCCATACCTTCTGCTTGAAGATTTCTCATCAAGTACACATATGCAACCATTGCCACTACGAATCCAGTCCAGTATGCATCACTGCCTGCAGATGTCACTTCACCATAATAACCGCCGCCAATCATCACGACAGCAGCCAATCCCCAGTTTCTAACTTTTTCGTTATACTCTGCACCTGAAGATGTTACGGCAAGTACCTCTACGAACATTAATGGTACTGTTAAGATCCAGTCGACATATCTTAAACCTGTATCAAAATCTCCACCAGCCCATGAGCCAGTCATTTTATTGTAATGATACCAAGCTATTCCTGTCACAAGAGCGGAGATGTATACTCCTCTTCTGTGTTTTGGATCTACTTCTCTAGATGATGCTAGTAAAAATACTGTACCAGCGAGCATACCCACTGTTGCCACCATAAAGAGTCTGTAAGTAAGTTCAGCCATTTTAGCCTACTCCTTTGTTTTCAAATACTTTGTGAAACAAATCACATATCAATATTATTTAATTTGTAAAATTGTGTGAAACATTTTAAAACTTTTTTTTAAAATTTATGTAACTTTATTTTGTAAAACTACTATCNACGAATTCTTCTGTATTACCCCATTTTTCTAAGTAGGGCTTTAAATTAAACTTTCTAGCTGCTGAATCTGAAGTCATGTATCTTATTTTTCCATAAATTTGTCTTTCAGGTCCCCANGCTCTGTCGTACCTCCCTAAAATCCAAAAAACTCCAGAATAAGAATTAGGATCTCTTCCATCAAGTGAGTANCTGTCATTTAAAGTAATCATATAAGATAGTGCAACCTGAGGACTTGGAGACCACTCAAGTATCTTTTTTCCCCANAGCATTCTCAAATAATTCTGAATTACACCTTGTTCTCTTAATTGATTTTGTGCAGCATTCCAAATTTCATCATGNGTCTGTGAGTATGTGAGCTGTTCAAGACTATAAATGTGTTCTCTTTCGTCTTTTGAATGTTCATCAAGTGTCTTTATTGCCCACTCTGGCAAACTCGAATATTGGTTGTAATTGGCTCGTCTAACACATGTGTGATAACCAAGTTCACGCCAAGTAATTAATTCATCTAAAAAGCTCTCTAAATTAACCGATCCCCCCCACCAGCCTTCTCTTCTTCCAACTAAAGTCGGATTAATTTTTTCTGGTGACCATGATTCATGTTCAACTAATCTTTCAAATACTTCGTGAGTAGAAATTTGTCCAAAATGAAAATACGGGGACATCTTACTACTTGCTTTCTTTGATGGGTCGCTGCTGTACTGAGCATAATCATCATATCCCTCAGCAGAAATTCATTAAATCTTTTTAAAGCATTTGAATATCCACCTTTAATTGAACTCACTTTTACAGATTTATCTATGACTAATTCATCAAGAAAAGAGTCTATTTCAGTATTTTCAAAATCAAAAGGCTTCCAAGTTTTTTCTATTTTAGATATTATTGTGTTGTCAAATTCTTTGATTAATTCGTCCAATGGTTCTTCCTGTGGAGTTTCCACAATAAAATCCTCCAAATTTTTGTGTAGATATCTTCTAAAATCATGTGCACGAACATATTCTTTTTCAGAAAGCCTAATTGGCACTAGTCCGTTTGAATCAACCAATTCGTATCTTGAAGGTATTTCTCCAGATGCTTTAGCTGTCATTTGTGGAACAAAATAAGTTGGATAGTCATCAGTTACTACTACAGATGCCTGTTTAGATAACTCCATTAGCAAACCATCGGATTGTTTTGGCTCAGTTTCAACAAAAGGAAAATAATAAGCATTAGTTTTTGAAACAGTTTCAGAGACTTCTTTCATACCGTCCATCATAAATTTATGAAATCTAAGACTTGACATTGGATAATCAAGAATTAATGGTTCTAGAATTATTAAAGGTTGAGATAATTTATTAGCCCATTCAACGCACGCTGCAATGCAAAATTATATTTTGTTCTTTTAAATGCAATACACCAGTAAACAACATACTTTGAATTACTCACATCTGGTGTGATGTCTTTTAGCGTTGTTATACGTGAATATGGAACTTGAACCATAAAAATATTATAAATCGATAAGGAGTGTAGTAAAAATAATAAGATTTGAAATTGGTTTTAAATTCATTTTTATTTAGCTACAATATAAAAGATTAAATTATGGGTGCAATAAACATAAATAGTGTTGGCAAGATATATCCAAACGGCACAAGAGCTTTAGAAGATGTAAATATAGAAATTAATGATGGTGAATTTGTTGTTCTAGTTGGGCCTTCTGGTTGTGGAAAAACTACTCTACTCAGAATGGTTGCTGGACTGGAGGATATCACTGAAGGAGAAATTTCTATTGCTGACAAAGTTGTAAATGAAATTGCCCCTAAAGATCGAGATATAGCTATGGTTTTTCAAAACTACGCTCTATATCCCCACATGTCAGTTTATGACAATATGGCATTTTCTCTTAAACTTCGTAAGCTGCCTAAGGATGAAATTGATCAAAAAGTAAAAGATGCTGCTAAAACTCTTGAAATAGACGAATTACTTGAAAGAAAACCTAAGGCTTTATCTGGAGGCCAAAGGCAGAGAGTTGCAATGGGTAGAGCGATTGTAAGAAATCCTCAAGCATTTTTAATGGATGAACCTTTGTCTAACCTAGACGCAAAATTACGAGTCCAGATGAGAGCAGAGTTGGGACAGCTTCATTCACAACTTGAAACTACAACTTTATATGTTACTCACGATCAAGTAGAAGCTATGACAATGGGTGACCGTGTAGCCGTCATTCGAAAGGGTGTTCTTCAACAAATAAATACTCCAAGAGAAATTTACTTATACCCAAAAAATATTTTTGTTGCAGGTTTTATTGGAAGTCCATCTATGAATTTCGTTTATGCAACAGTAAATTCATCTTCAAAAGGAATAGTTTTAAAATTTGGAGAAGACGAAATTTTATCAAAAGATGCTCCAGAGTCTTTAAATGAGTATGAAGGCCAACAAATTGTTTTAGGAATCCGTCCTGAAGCATTTGAAGACTCTGTCTATGCGAATAAAGAAGAATTCAGTGAAGAAATAAATATTGAAGTTTCTTTACTAGAACAATTAGGTTCAGATACATATATTCATTTTTATAAAGATATAAATCCTGTTCAAACTGAAGCCATTGAAGAAATTTTAGCTGATGAGGGTGAAGATATTTCAGTGCTTGGTACAGAAACAAAATTTATTGCAAGAATTAATCCCAATGCAACTATAAAAGAAGGACAAAGTGTAAATCTTGCTATCGATCCAACAAAGTTACATTACTTTAATCCTGAAACTGGGTTATCAATAACCTGAAATTTCTTTGTCTAAATTATTAAGAAGCGTTATTAAATTTTGTGGACCTTCATTTATATAATTATAAAAAAAAGTCCATAATTTGTTAGCTCCAATATTCCTTGGCATTACTTCCGAGGCATCAAATCTAAATAAATCTTCTTTTAATGCATTATGGACAATTGAGTATTCATATAATGTCAATTTATTAATAATTTTATTTTTATTAAAATTTTTATTAGCAGATATAAAATGTGAATCCTGGTGAGCTGACCAAGTTTCACCAAAATTTTTTGAAAGTATTTTTGAAATAACTTTTTGAGATAAATCATCACTATTAATCAAAACTATGTTGTCGCCAATACCTACTACAGAATTGTCAAAATTAATTTTAGGTAAAGGTGCAACTGCATAATCTTCAAGATAAGTATATTCTTCTGGAATGTAATACCTAAAGTAGTGACCACTCCAAGAAAGAAAGCAATCATTTGAATCATCTAACATTACTTTGGGTAAATTTCTAAACTCTTTGTTTATTATTGATTGAGAGCCTTTATGAATATGATTTTCGTAAAAAATAAACTCTTCAAGATATTTAATTGATAAATAAATTTTAATATTTGATGCATCAATTTTTAAATCTGACCAATCATCATAAATTAAAGGTCCATATTTTGTTAATAATATATCTTCTAACCAATTAGTCTGAATCCAACCAGTTGAAGCAGAGCTTTCGGAATTTGCACACCATGGACTAAACCCTTTGTCAGCTATTTGTTTAGTGTTCTTGAGTAAAGTCTCGAAATCTTCAAAGCTCCATGAATAAGGTTCTGATCCGGCGTTGATATTATTTAATTCAAATTTTGAAATATCATACCAAATTAACGAATTTGGAAATAATCTAGTCCAGCCAGCATAAAGGTTGCCCTCATGGGAGACAATTGATGTTAAGTGATTTGAGTAAAGATTTGAAATTGAATCATTATCTACGAAAATATTTTCAAGATTAGAAATTAATTTTCGTTGAGCAAGATTTACAACTCCTTGTGGGTTAGGAATTATTGCTATCGAACCTTTGCTATCCGGATTCTCAATAATAAAAGTTTCGGGATCTGAAATAGCATTATATTTTATCTTTATATCTAATTCTTCTGCAATCAAATCTAATTCTTCAATAAAATAATCTTGTTCGTGAAACCTTGGACCAATAATTACAACTTCAGCTGGTTGATATGCGATTATTGAAAAAGAGATAATTATGAATATTGTTAGCAAAAAAAAGGTTATTTTCTTATTCAAAAATTAATCCCACAACAATGCGGCTCCTCTTACGCCACTAGAAGACCCATGTTTTGATTTTACAATTGGCGTATTAAAAAAATTTGATGCAATGTATGGAATTATTCTTTTTGGTACTTCCTCATATAATTCATCTATTTCAGACATCCCACCACCACATACAATTACATCTGGGTCTAAAATATTCACTATGGAACTGAGCGACCTCGCAGTCCGCTCAAAATATTTATCCATTATTTGATTTGAAGTTTTATCACCATTTCTAAAAAGTTCAACAATTTCTCTTGATGTTTTATTTTCTTTTGTAATGAAAGAGTAATAATTTTCTAACCCTGGACCGGAAAGAAATACCTCTATAGCTCCAACTCGACCACAATGTCTTTTTACAGATTTTTCGTACTCGTCCATAGGTCCAGGTATTGGATTTTGCCCCCATTCCCCTGTTAATTTATTCGGACCCACAACTAACTGTTTTCTAAAGGAATACCCTGCTCCAACTCCTGTACCTAGAATTACAGCAAATACTGAATCATAATTCATTCCTGATCCGTCTATTGATTCTGAGACTGCTAGACAATCAGCATCATTAGCAATTCTTATCTCAAATCCAAGTTTTTTTTCTAAATCATTTTTAACATTTTGTCCTTCTAGAGCTTTGGTATTAGAAACTTGAACTTGCCCAGTTTTAGGATGTAGAGATCCTGGCATTCCAATTCCAACAGTGAAGTTATTATATTTGGATGAAATATCAGTGATTAATTCGCAAACTTTATTGATTATTTCAACATATTTATCTTTTGGCGCATCTACACGTTTTCTTAAAAGTTCTTTTCCGGTAGATGGTTCAAGTACAATACCTTCAATCTTTGTACCCCCCCAATCTATTCCAACTTTCATTTTATTTACTCAATTCAAAATTTAGACTATATTTCTCTATATTACTATTGCCAATTACTTCTATTTCATTTAATTCATTTTGCTTCCAAACATTCGGTGCATCAGGATATTCTCCAGCGTAATCTGTTGCAACACCGACTAGGTATA
>JGI24820J26691_1000696_pt1 | contig 10218 bp, 9 predicted proteins | sample METZYME_5_50m_FD_26691 | JGI IMG/M metagenome (IMG submission 26691) | reverse complement strand
TAATCATACGGTTTATTTAATGCAGGGACATCACTAAGCCACGGGTAACTAAGTTTATTTGGGTAAATGAGATGAACATGGGTATCAAATAGCATTAATCGAAAACTTCTAGTCTTGTGAATTATTAGTTACATTAATTTTACACTGAGTAAATTAATTTTGATATAGTCTCTAAAAGTCAAAAACTTGGCGCTCGTATTTAGTACAAAAATATCCAAAGGTTTAAATGACGATTGATTTGATTAAGTAATTTAAGGGGGGAGAAATGTTAAAAGGAATAAATCCTTTATTGAATGCCGATGTTTTACATGTACTGAGATTAATGGGACATGGAGATGATCTTATAATTGCAGATACAAATTTTCCATCTGATAGTGTTGCAAGGCAGACAGTTTATGGAAAATTACTTAGAATAGATGCGCCTGCTGCCGATGTTGTAGAGGCAGTCTTGTCTGTAATGCCGGTTGACACATTCGTCGATGACGCAGCTGCAAGAATGGAAGTTGTTGACGAACCAAAAACTATTCTTCCAGTTATGTTAGAAGTTCAAGAAAAAGTATCAGCAGCACATGGCTCGAAACAACTGCTGCCAATCGAGCGTTTTGCTTTTTATGATAGAGCCAAAAAAGCCTATGCCGTCATTCAAACTGGAGAGCGTAGATTTTACGGCTGTTTTGCTTTTCGAAAAGGCGTAATAGGTCCTGACGGAGGTTAGTAATATGGGAAAAATTGCTATATTAGGCGTATTTGTTGCTGATACGACATATCGTGCGTCTCGACTACCTAAAATGGGAGAAACAATTTTAGGAAATTCATTCATATTAGGTCCAGGTGGGAAAGGTTCCAACCAAGCCGTAGCCGCTGGAAATTTAGGTGCGGATGTGACGATAATAACGCGTTTAGCCGATGATGACTTTGGTAAAATGGCACTCCAGACTTGGGAGAGCGCAAATGTAAAAGGCGCTGTTAAATACAGCTCCGATAGCTACACAGGCGCAGCATTTATTTTTGTAGACGATAATACGGGAGATAATGCCATAATTATTTCACCCGGAGCAGCATCAGAAATCTCTCTGACGGATATTCACGACAATTCAGAAACAATTTCATCAACAGATGTTTTTTTAACCCAACTTGAACAACCTATTGACGTTGCACACGAGGGGCTAAAAATTGCCAAAAACAATGGTAAAATAACAATCTTGAATCCTGCTCCGGCCGCCAGTCTCCCAAAAGAAATATTTAGTCTCTGCGATTTTATAACTCCAAATGAAACTGAAACAGAAGCGCTAACTGGATTACCCGTAAGAAATGAGGAAGAAGCAAAAATTGCTGCTAAATTCTTGAATGAGTTAGGTGTCAAAACACCTATCATTACCATGGGTGAGCAAGGAGCATTTTTACATGAGTACGGTCTTATTCCTGCATTAAGAGTTGGAAAAGTAATAGAAACAACTGGAGCAGGTGATGCCTTTAATGGCGGCTTTGCCGTCGCTCTTTCAGAGGGNAAATCTGCTTTAGAGGCCGTGAAGTTCGGGTGTGCTACTGCCTCGATCTCTGTAACACGTGCGGGTACCGCACCAGCGATGCCAACAAGAGATGAGGTGGAAAAAATTCTAACGATTTAAAATTAAATTTAAAAAATTAACGCTGTACTAGACTTATATTTATATAATGATTTTAGGTAAGTAATAATTTTGTATATTACCTTTAATACTAAGATTTAGAACTAAGAATTTATTGTACCAAAGGCGCAGCTCACCTACATTTTAGGGTAAGCCCAATTAGTAAAAAGAGTGTGACAACTATACTAAAAGTAATGTCGAGAGCGGACGGGAATAAGTTAAATTGAAAAGTAGTTGGACTATCGATAGTTTTGCAAAAAGGAAGGCAAAATCTGCTACTTAAATTCCAAATTCTTTTCACTTGTGCATAGATTAGGATATTTATTTGACAAAAATTACTGGCATTAAAACTTTTGACTTAAGATTTCCAACATCAGACCATCTGGACGGGTCCGATGCAATGAACCCCGATCCAGATTATTCAGCTGCTTACATTATAATTGAAACAGATACGCAGTTTGAGGGGCATGGTCTTACTTTTACGATAGGAAGGGGCAATGAGTTATGCATATCTGCGTTTTACGCTTTAGAGCCACTTTTAGTTGGATTAGAATTATCCTGGATCACAGAAAACATGGGGCGTTTTTGGCGTCATATAACTGGTGACAGTCAATTGAGATGGGTAGGGCCAGACAAAGGTGTGCTGCACTTGGCTACTGGCGCAGTAGTAAATGCAGTGTGGGATCTGTGGAGTAAATCTGAGGGTAAACCCGTTTGGCGGCTTGTTTACGATATGTCTCCATTGGAAATTATAGGTCTGATCGATTTCCGTTATTTAACCGACGCTTTAAAACCAGACGAAGCGTTAAAAATTTTGGAAAAGTCCATGGATAAAAAGGAACAACGGTTGGCCACCTTATTGGACGAAGGCTACCCATGTTACAATACGTCAGCTGGTTGGTTAGGTTACTCGGATGAAAAGCTTAATGAACTTTGTTTAAAGGCCAAAAGAGCTGGTTTTTCTCATGTGAAATTTAAAGTAGGAAAGGACATTAATGATGACATAAGAAGGCTTAAGATAGCAAGAAAAGCGCTCGGCGACAAAACGAAAATTATGATTGATGCAAACCAGGTATGGGAAGTAGATGAGGCAATAGAGTGGATCAAAAAATTAGATTTTGCAAAACCTTTCTTCATTGAGGAACCAACGAGTCCCGACGATATATCCGGGCATAAAAAAATTAAAAAGGCGGTCAAACCAATTAAAGTGGCAACCGGCGAGATGTGCCAAAACAGAATAATGTTTAAGCAATTCATACAGGAAAACGCGATAGATATAGTCCAAATTGACAGTTGCAGAATGGGAGGCTTAAACGAAGTTTTAGGAGTGTTACTTTTATCATACAAATTTAATAAACCCGTATGGCCACATGCTGGTGGAGTTGGATTATGCGAGTATGTTCAACATATTTCCATGATTGATTATCTAGTAATTTCCTGCGAAAAAAATACTAAGAGGATCGAATATGTCGACCATTTACATGAACATTTCATTAACCCATGCGTCATAGAAGATGGAAATTACATAGCCCCACTAGCCCCTGGATTTTCTATTGAAATGAAACCAGAAACATTTACTAATTTTTTACATCGAAATTAAATTTAACCTGCCCAATAAGAAAATAGGAGACGAACATTGAATAGAAATTTTAAAATGAACTCTTCAGAAAAATTATCAGAATTGGGTTCGATTTATGCTGAGAATGGATTTTTCTCTCCCGTCGATGCGATGTCTGAAGGCGAAGCAGAAAAATTACGTCAAGACTTCGAAGCCGCAGAAAACGAATTAAATGGTGATGCAGAAAAACTTGCGCTTTTAAAAGCTTATCCAAACAGACTGCTTCCATCATTTGATACCGCAACCAGAAATGAGACTTTAGTTGCTGCCGCAAAAGAAATCTTAGGAGAAAATATTTTAGTATGGAGTGCTGCATTATTTATTAAAGAAGCTTCCTCAACGAAAATTGTATCTTGGCATCAAGACTTAACCTACTGGCAACTCAACGACATTAAAGAGGTAACATGCTGGTTAGCTGTTTCATCGGCCAGAAAAAAAGCAGGCTGTATGAAATTTATTCCCGGTAGTCATAAAAACGTAATTGTTCCGCACAATGATACATTTGATGAAAATAATTTGCTCACGCGAGGACAAGAGATATCTGTTGAAGTTAATGAAAATGAGGCTGTTTATGCAGAACTTGATCCCGGACAAGCATCTTTTCATCATGGATTATTATTCCATAGCTCTGGTCCTAATACCACTGAAGATAGAAGGATAGGTTCGGCGATAAGATATATCTCAGCATCTATGAAACAGGAAACCGGAGATCGTCCTCTTGTAACGCAGGTCAGCGGAAACAAAGATTATGGAAATTTTAAAATTTTACCTCCGCCAACAGGTCGTCTGCTTGATGAAGAATTCGAATTGTGTCGGCTTGATAATGAGTTAAAAAAGAGGTTGCTACTTTAGATTTCAGCCCATCTAGATGGAATAGTTACAAAACCAATTCAATAAGAGATTTTAATGATTCTTTTGGATCAAAGATTTTCGGTAAAACTAAAAAATTATTATTTATATCTAGACAAAAAATCGGTGTTTTTATTTGTTTGTAAGACACTTTTATCTAGTTTGCGCTAACAAATAGAAACGTTTGCGCTAACAATTCTGAAGAGCCATTTTATTTCTGTTTTTTTTATTCTATCCATTGGTAGGGCGTTGAACAAAGGTCATTCCTATGAACACACAAAATGGCATCGTAAATCCAAACCTGACACTAAATAGCCAAGGAATTGNAGGTTTTAAAAACGCTTTTTACAACCTTACNGAGCCCGATTTAATGACCCAAGCTTTACTNCGNAATGAAGGTGAACTTGGCGTCGGGGGTACTCTGCTGGTGGAAACCGGNAAATTTACAGGTAGGTCACCAAAAGATAAGCATATTGTTGTATCAGATGAAATTGTGGACAATATTTGGTGGGAGCGNAATGCTAGAATGNCTTCCAGTGCCTTTGATCTATTGTACAAAGACATGCTTGAACACGTCCGAGGAAAAGACTTGTTTGTTCAAGANCTTTACGGAGGTGCCGATCCGCAATATCGGATAGGCGTCCGTGTTATAACTGAATATTCTTGGCATAATCTATTCATTCGTCATTTGTTGATACGCCCTCAAAAAAGTGAGCTTGAAACTTTCATAAATGACTTCTCAATTATCAATTTACCCAGCTTTTCCGCAAACCCGGCCAAGCACGGTTGTCGAAGCGAAACGGTTATCGCAATTAACTTTGAGAAAAGATTAATTTTAATTGGCGGAACAGAATACGCTGGAGAGAATAAAAAAGCAGTTTTCACAGTATTGAACTACCTATTACCTGAAGTTGGCGTAATGCCCATGCATTGCTCTGCTAACGTGTCAAAAGAAAATCCTCAGCAATCCGCCATTTTCTTTGGTCTATCAGGGACTGGAAAGACGACGCTATCATCGGATCCAGATAGAGTTTTAGTTGGAGATGATGAACATGGCTGGTCTGATGCTGGGATTTTCAATTTTGAGGGTGGATGTTACGCAAAAACTATAAATTTATCTTCCACCTCAGAACCTGACATTTTTAAGACCACTTCAATGTTTTCAACAGTAATTGAAAACATGGTTTATGACAAAAAAACCAAAGAACTTAACTTCGAAGATGATAGCCTTACCGCAAATATGCGTGCCGCTTATCCAATGCACTATATTTCAAACTCAAGTGCTTCCGGAATGGCTTGCCAACCTAGCCATATTGTTTTTCTTACATGTGATGCTTTCGGCATTATGCCACCGCTTGCTAAATTGTCACCAGCACAGGCAATGTATCATTTCTTGTCAGGGTTTACTTCAAAGGCAGTTGGAACNGAACGCGGAATTAAAGAACCCGAACCAACTTTTTCCACATGCTTTGGTGCACCATTTTTGCCTCGCCCCCCTGAGGTATACGGAAAGCTTCTAAGGGACAAAATATCTAAGGGCGGGACAACGTGTTGGTTAGTAAATACAGGATGGACAGGAGGACGTTACGGGGAAGGATCAAGGATGCCGATTAGGGTAACTCGCACTCTTTTAAGTGCTGCGATTAATAATCAACTTGATAAAACTGAGTTTGTGAAAGACCCCAATTTTGGATTCGCCATTCCAAAATCCGTCCCTGACGTGGACCCATCATATCTTAACCCTAGGGAAACTTGGTCAGATGTAAGTGCTTATGATGAGGCTGCAAAAAAATTAGTTAATTTATTTGTCAAAAATTTTGAGCAGCATGTNCCTAATGTGGATAATGAAGTAAAAAGTTCCTTAAGCCTTTAAGCTACCCTGAAATATGTAACGCTATGGACGGAAGATTTTATCTTCTGTGTTCGATGCAAAATCTTGCTTGGAATGGCGTTCTCTCAATTGGCCAGATANTTCTCCAGAGGTTCGATTTACCATTTGCCCTCTCTTTACCGCAGCGCGCGTTTCTATTTCAGTTGCCCACCTTATAACATGGGTATACTCAGAAACATTTAAGAACTTTCCTGCTTTTTTTCCATACTGCCTGCCCAATGCTAAACGCCCATACCAAGGCCAAATAGCCATATCCGCAATAGAATAAGTTGAGCCTGAAATAAATTCGCAATCGGCCAGTCTTTTATCAAGAACGCTGAGCTGTCGCTTAACTTCCATCGAGTAACGATTGATTGGATACTTTAACTTATTTGGCGCATAAACAAAAAAATGGCCAAAACCTCCACCTAAATATGGAGCACTGCCCATCTGCCAAAATAACCAAGACATCATCTCCGTATATTCTGAGGCTGAGGAGGGTAAGAAAGAACCAAATTTGGTNGCCAGGTAAAAAAGTATAGAACCGCTCTCAAATATTCTCTGAGGNTTTTTNTCTGAGTAATCTACCAGAGCGGGTATTTTTGAATTTGGATTGGCTTTAACAAAACCAGTTGAGAATTGCTCTCCCTGACCAATCTTGATTAACCAAGCATCATATTCAGCATCNTGATATCCGGCTTCTAGTAACTCTTCCAACAAGATCGTTACTTTCACTCCATTTGGTGTTCCCTCGGAATATAATTGAAGCGGGTGTTGTCCAATTGGTAATTCTTTATCAAANGTGGACCCTGCAATTGGCCTATTTATTGACCCAAAAGTTCCGCCACTCTCTTCATCCCAAGTCCAGATATCAGGAACTTCGTACTCATTATCACCCGACATGACTACCCTCTCGCTTAACTAGGCAATTGATTATTTAAAACCACGCTCTTTAACAACCTTATAGTCAACCACTATTCTCAATTTGAACGTTTGATTTAAATAAAAAAATGGTTTTCGTGAAACTATGCTAAAGATGGTAGCCAAAGAACAATTCCAGGGAATGCGACTAAACCGGCAATGGTGAAACCATCTGCTATAAAAAATGGTGTCACACCTTTAAAAACATCTTGAACAGTAATGTCGTCCCTGACGCCCGCAACAACAAAACAATTTAATCCAATGGGAGGTGTGATCAGGCAAAATTCAGCCATTTTAACGACTAAAATGCCAAACCATATAGCGCACATTTCCCCCGACATTCCAAAAGCACTATCAGATGCCATCACGTCTTCACCTCCATTTAGCGCCATAACTGCAGGGTAAACTACGGGCAGTGTTAGAAGAAGCATGCCAATAGCATCCATAAACATTCCAAGAACAGCATAGGCAAGAAGTATGCAGATTAAGATCACCATAGGAGAGGCATTCAACGATGTAATCCAATCTGAAAATGCTCCCGGCAAATCCGCAAAGCCAAGAAATCTAACATAGATTAAAACACCCCATATAATTGTAAAAATCATAACGGTAAGTTTTGCAGTTTCTACAAGGGCTTCTTTAAATTCTACCCACCGCATTTTTTTCCATAATGCCATACAAAAAACTATAAATGCCCCTATTGCACCACCCTCAGTCGGCGTACCCCAAGCGTCTTCACCAAAAGGGTTATAAACAAAGCAAATTATAATCACGATTACGGCCACAATTGGCAGAGCGCCAGGTAAGCTCTCAAGTTTTTGTTTTAAGGTGAACCCAGCTACCGGTGGTCCTACGGATTTGAAAATTATCGCAATGCTGACAATCAAAATCCCGTATATTAAAGCTGAAAAAGCTCCAGGAACAAAACCAGCTAACAAAAGTTTACCAACATTTTGCTCAACAATAATAGCATAAATTACTAAAATAGCGGATGGAGGGATAAGCGATGCAAGTGTGCCGCCAGCGGCGACAACGCCAGCAGCAAATTCTTTGCGATATCCAATCTTAAGCATTTCAGGAATCGCTATTCTTGCAAAAACAGCGGCTGTTGCGACAGATGCACCTGAGACTGCAGCAAATCCAGCTGTAGCAAATATAGTCGAAACAGCTAATCCGCCTGGAAGCCAAGCAATCCACCGTTTGGCAGCTTCAAATAATGAGTGAGTTAAACCGGCATAGTACGCAAGATATCCAATCAAAATAAAGGTGGGAATTAAACTTAATTCATGACTTGCAACCTTTGAGTGTGGCACTTGACCTGCTTGTTTGACTGCGACAGTCAGAGCCCAACTAAATTTTTCAGGATCAAAATCTTTTTTCGCCCAAAAAATTAGTATTAATCCAACAACGCCTGCCAAAGCCGCGGCGAAGGCCACACGCATCCCCATGATAACCATGACCAGTAAACCAGCTGTGACCCAAAGGCCGATCTGTATTTGATCCATTTAGAAGTCAGCCTCTATTTATTAAGTTTTCGGCCTCTGCAGCTGCCAGGGTAGCCGGGTCTCTTACTAATGGAACAGCAACAGGTTTGCTCAGACCAAAAATCAATGCGCGGATGTATCCATAACTCTGCAATGATAACCGCAGACATAAAATAGCAAAACCAATTGGGACTAATATTTTTGATGGCCAGATTGGAAGTCCAATATCGATCGTGCTGTCTCGACTAAACAATGGAGCATTCCAGTCAAATGCACGATCAAAATGTGACCAACTCCCCCACATCAACAGCAACATCAAAATCAATACAATGCTCGTGGTGATCAACTCAAAAGTCCAAAGTACTCGCCCTGAAAGTTTGGATACAAAAATNTCCATCCGAATGTGTGTACCATCCCTCATAGCAAAACTTACAGCTAAAATAGCAATAAGCGGCATAAGTTGCATTATCCAATCCACGTACCCGCTTAAGGGCCATTCAAAAAATTCTCTTCCACCAACGGAACGAACGGCCAATAACATCAGTGAAAAAATAGCCAAACCAGATATCAAAGCGAAAGCTTTTTCGATTTTCAAAAGGTTTCTGTCCAGCTTACTGAGAGTTGAATTGTCCTCTAAAACTGATGCGTTTTCAGCCATATTTCAATGATCTTTTCCACATTTAAGAACGAGTGGTATCAGAAGTAAAAAAGGGGGCCATAAGACCCCCAAATTTTATTTCTTAGCCGCTGCAAGGGTCGTTTGAACAAGATCGTAAAGGTCTTGTGCAGGTAATCCCTGAGCAGACATATCAGCTATCCAAGCATCTCTGGCAGGAACGGCTGCTGCAGCTTTAAATTCTTCTATAACTGCAGGGTCAATCATTACTTTTTTAACATTTTTTTCGACAAGGATGCTATCCCATTTATCGAGGAGTTCGCCGTAATTCTTTAGATAATGCGCAATTGCTTCATCGATTGAACTATCAAGCGCTTCTTTATGAGCTGAAGATAACCCTTCATATGCATCAATGTTAACGACAACGGGGCAATTAACAGTCCCTGGATTAAGGTTTGCTGTCCACCAATCAGCTTGATTTATAGTACCAAACGAAAGGTGTGCATGCTGAGCAAACGCTACTGTATCGACGACACCACTTTCCATTGCTTGAAATGCTTCAGTAGCAGTCACAGAAGTAGGTACACCTCCTACGGCTTTAAAAGCTGCGCCCAATCCACCTGTCGCACGAACACGCATTCCGTCAAAGTCTGCCAAGGTGTCCCTGGGTTCACCAGTACCAACCAAATTATATTGAGGCATTGGAGATGTCATAATTATTTTTGCATTCCATTGCGCCATTTCATTTTTCACAGCTGGATGGTCATAGACAGCATGGCTCACCGCAACTTCTTGATCTAATGTTTCAACACCCAAAAAAGGCAATTCAAGAACAGTTATTGCTCGGTTTTTGTCTCGATGATACCCGGCACAGAACTGAGCCATCTCAAAAGCACCTATCGATATACCATCTAAATTTTCGCGGTTTTTTGATAAACCGCCATAGCTGACGTTCATCGTAAACTCGCCGTTTGTTTTAGCTGATACAAGCTCTGCCAATTTCTCAATATGCTCAGTGAAAGCGCGACGCTTACCCCAAGTTGATACATTCCATTCTTCTGCGAATGACTCTGTCGCCAAGCACAAGCCAAGTGCTAAGGCGACAAATTTTCCAATACTACGTTTCATCAATAATTTCTCCCTTATGTAGTAAAAGATTTAGACTTTAAAGAAATAGATACAAGTCATTTTTCACTCTGGGAGTATCGCTGTAGGGAAGTAATTAAATGGTCAAG
>JGI24820J26691_1000694_pt1 | contig 10224 bp, 7 predicted proteins | sample METZYME_5_50m_FD_26691 | JGI IMG/M metagenome (IMG submission 26691) | reverse complement strand
TTAATATTAAGTTTTAAAATATATTCTAGTAAAAATAACGCATACGAAACCTCTAATCTGGTTGTTCATCAAACAAAATTGGTAGACTTCTACAGAAATGACGGAACTCTTGAATCAATGAATAGAATCGAAAACATAGAAGAATTACTTAACGGTGTAAATGATTTTATTGATCAACAATTAGAAATTTATGAAGGAGATAACTCTCTTTCAAAATATCTTCAAGATGTAGCATTATACTCGGAAACAGACAAGGAAATTCATAACGAAAAAGTTTCTTTGATGTCAATACATATGGCAAAAGGACTAGAATTTCCAATTGTTTATGTAGTTGGGTTGGAAGAAAATTTATTTCCATCAATCATGAGCATCAATTCAAGAGAAGAGATAGAGGAGGAGAGAAGGTTGTTTTATGTGGCAATGACTAGAGCAAAAGAAAAGTTAATATTAAGTCACTGTGAACAAAGATTTAAATGGGGAAACATAATTGATTGTGAACCAAGTAGATTTTTAAGTGAAATTGACACAAATTATATCAATAATATAAATAATAACAGAAGTTACGTAAGACAAAAAATTGATGAAAATAAATTAAGAATCAAAAAACTATCATCCAGAAATTTAAAAAAAATAAACCCTAATTCTATATCAAAAATTAAAAACCCACTAGTAAATATTAATCTTAATGAAAAAGTATATCATGAACGCTTTGGAGAAGGGATTGTTGAAGACATTGAAGGTGAAGGAGATAATATAAGGGCAAAAATTAATTTTAAAGCAAGTGGTGAAAAAAAGATTTTACTAAAGTTTGCTAAACTAAAAATCATTAAATAAAAAAGGGGCTAAAAGCCCCTTTATTTGAAAACATTAATACATAATATATCTAATTTGTTGCAGCTTGCATTCCTTGTTCAATTAAATCATAAAACTGATCTAACTTAGGTAGTACAACAATTCTAGTTCTTCTGTTCTTAGCTTTTCCTTCAGATGTTTCGTTATCCGCAACAGGAATATAAGAACTTCGACCAGCTGCAGTCATTCTTTGAGGAGGTACTCCAAAATCATTTTGAAGGACTCTAACTACAGACGTGGCTCTTTTTACACTTAAATCCCAATTATCTTGAAGAACTTCATTCTGAATTGGAACATCATCAGTATGACCTTCAACCATAAATTCAATTTCTGGCTTATCTAGAACAACCTGAGCGACCTTACCAAGGACTTCTTTGGCTCTATCAGAAACATAATAACTTCCACTGTTAAACAATAATTTATCAGATATGGATATAAAAACAACTCCTTTTTCAACATTTATTTCAATATCATTATCACTAATATCAATAAATGCACCTTTTAAACTAGTTACCAATGCAAGTGTAACTGAATCTCTTCTTGTAACAGCATCTTGCATAGTTCTTATGACTAAATCTTTTTCTTTTAAACTTTCAAGTGATTTTTCAAGGTTTTCAGCGCCTTTTTGTGATAATGTCGTTAAATTACCCATATTGTTAATTAAATCCTGATTATTGGCCTTTAAAAAGGCAATCTGTTCTTGTAAAGCTTTTGAGTTGGCCTCAGCAGTAGCTTTTTCATCGAGACAAGAATTTAATTTAACGGTAGCAGAATTTAAAAGATTTAAATTTTTTTGGTTTGTTGCCTCTAGTTCTGCGTATTTCTTTTGCGATACACAAGAGGACAAAAGAATTAAGATAAGTAAAATGTAATTGTATTTCATGTTATTAGTTTTTATTTAAAATTAGTAAATTTTATTACAAACCAAACCTATTTTAAGCTTGAAAAAGTCTTTTTTCTAAAAAGATAATATGCAAGCAAGATTGATTTTGTATAATAATATTTATTTGAGGTCCTTAATATATCTCTTTTCCTAAAATTGTATCTAATATTAAATATGTTGTAATAATAAGCTTTGATAATAGAAAACGAGAATCTAATTTTTAAGGTAAGAATAGAAAAAATTAAAATGATAAAGTCACTTAAAACTCTTAAAAGAATAACAGGTATTAAAAATTTACCAGGAAGATTTTTTATCAACATTATAATTGAATTTCTAAAATTGAAATAGCTTTTTTTTGGATTGTCATATTGCATTGTACCTCCACCAATGTGGTAGACTTTTGATTTACCAATCGTAACTATTTTACATTTAGGATTAATATTTTTTAATCTCCAACATAAATCAATCTCTTCCATATGACAAAAAAAACTTTCATCAAATCCGCCAGCATTCTCAAATGTTTTTTTACGAATTACAAAACAACATCCAGATGCCCAAAATATCTCCCTTGTTGTTTTGTATTTTTCTGAACTCTCAACTTTATTAACTATTCTTCCACGACAAAAAGGATAACCCAGTAAATCTAAATACCCACCAGATGCGCCTGCATACTCATATATATCATGATTGTTATAGTCAATAATTCTTGGTTGTGCTACACATATGTTCAAGTTTGATTTGAACGTTTCACATATGTATTTAAATGAATCCTTATCAAGAAAAACAGCATCATTATTGAGAAAAAAAATGACATCCTCATCAATTTTTTTTATTCCCTGATTATATCCTTTAGCATATCCATAATTATTGTCCAATCTAATTAAGTTTATTTCAGGATATTTTTCAGAAATTAACTCAACTGAATGATCATTAGAATTATTATCAATAACATAAAGCTTTGCTTCACTGCAATTTTCAATAATTTTAGGAATGAATCTTTTTAATAGAACTGAGCCATTAAAGTTTAATATTGCAATAGCAAAAGTCATAGATCTTTGTAATTAGGTATACTATTTATGATGGAAAATTTACCATTTATAAATTTTACAAAAATATGCTTTAAACCATTCGATAGCATTAAGTATTTGGACTTTAATTCCATATTATATATTACTAATTGATCTAAAGATTTTTGATTCAAAGTTACTCTGGGTGATTTACATTCAATTAATAAATTTATATTCCCATATTTATCAAAAACAACAATGTCAAACCTTTTTTTTAAATTATTGATCGTAAAACCTCGCTCTACGGCAATATGAGAGAGTGGAACTTTAAGGTCATTTTTTAAAAATAAAATTATATTTTGCCTTACCCATTCCTCATTAGTCAGTAATATATTTTTTTTTCTTAGTGGATCAAAAATATATTTTTTTTTACCAATAAAATTTATCTTATGGTTATATTTATTTTCGAAGTTTAATTCAATCATGAGTGCCATTTCAAATGTAGAAGAATATAAAGAAGTAATAAAAAAAATTGAAAATAATTTTTTTAAGAGCTTGTATATTTTAAATAGTGAGGAAATATTTTTTTTAAATGATTTTACTGAGAAAATTAAAAAAATAATCCCTGAAGATTTAAAAGACTTGAATCAATATGTTTTTTACGGAAATGAAATTAAAGCTGATGACATATTACTGTGTGCAAAAAAATTTCCCATGATGGGGAATAAACAGTTAATTATTGTAAAAAATGGAAATAAAATTCTAAAGGAAATTGATAAAATTATTTCTCAAAAACAAAGTATTCCAGAATCAACAGTTCTAGTAATATGCTTAGATGGTGTTAAAATTAATGCTAAGATGAAAGATTTAAAAATAAATGAGGAATATGGAGCCATATATGATTTTAAAAAAATATATGATAACAAAATGCCGAATTGGATTAAATATCTTGCTCAAAGATCAGGATTTAAAATTGATTTTAAAACATGTGAGCTTATAAAAGAACGAACTGGTAATAATTTAAGTAAAGTAAAAATTGAATTTGAAAAAATAAGTTTAAACACACAAGGGAGCTGAAATAAGCTCAGATCTAATTGTTGAACACTTCGGGATTAATAATGACTATAATTTATTTGAGTTACAAAACGAAATTGGTAAAAAAAACTATCATAAAGTTTTTTTAATATCAGATTATTTTTCAAAAAATTCTTCTTATTCGATACAGCAAATTCTATCAACACTACACAACTATTTCACTAATATTTTTCAGATACATTCTATAAATAGTAATAATCCAAATTCGATTTCAAAAATAATTGGTATAAATTATTTCTTTATAAATGATTATATAAATGCATCCAAAAACTATAATATCAAAGAAGTTGTGAATATTATAAGAGTGATAAATAAATATGATTTAAAAAGTAAAGGGATAGGGTTTGAAGGAAATTCAAATAAACTTATAACTCAACTTGTAAGTGAAATAATAAACTAAAATTTTAATGGGTATTTTTTTGGACTATATTCATGCATGATCTTATAGCAAGATTCAAAAATATCATCAATTGATGGTTTTGAAAAGTAGTCTCCATCACTTCCATATGGCGGTCTGTGCTCCATTGCAGTAAGAGTAACAGGTTTTGAATCTAAGAATTTAAATCCATCATGATCTTCCAAAACAACTTTCATTATGTGAGAAGATGCGCCACCAGGAAAATCTTCATCAATAATTAAAAGTTTGTTTGTTTTTTCTAAACTTTTAACAATATCCATATTAATATCAATTGGAATTAAAGTCTGGAGGTCTATTAATTCAATTTCTATATCATGTTTTAATAGCTCAACTATAGCTTTTTCAACTAATTTTAAAGTTGATCCATATGATACAACCGTAATGTCTTTTCCTTTGGAAATATATTCTACGTGACCGAGAGGCACATTAAATTCACCAATGTTATTTGGCTCTTTTTCTTTTAAACGATATGCATTCAAAGGCTCAATAATTAAGGCAGGGTCGGAGCATGATAATAGTGTATTGTACATTCCAGCAGCTTGAACCATATTTCTAGGTGTAAGAATTAACATGCCCTTCAATGAATTTAAAATCATTCCCATTGGTGAGCCTGCATGCCACATACCTTCAAGTCTATGTCCTCTAGTTCTTACAATTAACGGTGCTAATTGTTTCCCAACAGATCTGTATGAAACAGTTGCTAAATCGTCACTGAGTGTTTGTAAGGCAAACATCAAATAATCTAGGTATTGAACTTCAGCTATTGGTCTTAAACCTCTCATGGCAAGACCAATTCCCTCGCCAACAATTGTAGCTTCACGAATTCCTCTATCATCAACTCTATCTTTACCGTGTTTAATTTGCATTCCCTCAAGTCCCTGGTTTACATCACCAATTTTTCCTGTATCCTCCCCAAAGATTATAATATTTTGGTGTTTGGTCAAAAGTGAATCAAAATTATTTTTTAATATGATTCTTCCATCAACCATAGAGCTATTTTTGTTGAATTCAGGCTTAACATGCTTTACATTAGAAAAATTGTTGGGATACTCATTATATAAAAATGAACTGTAAAAAGGCTGAACTTCTTTGCGATAATTTTTGACCCATGTATTGAGTATATTAAAATTATTTTCCTTTAAATTTCTTCTTAAAATTTTTCTGGAAATAGTCATTATATCTTTTCTGCTTATCTCTCGAATTCGTAGTAAACTATTAGTTATGTCTATTATTTCATTAGATTTTTCATCTTGAATTATTGTTTTTAAGATTTTTACTAGAGATTCTCTTTCCTTCGAGATAGTAGATTGAAATGATGTCCATGCAAGGTCTTTTTGATTTTTAACATATTCCTTACNTTCTGAATGTACTTTTTCAAGTTCTTTGGAGGAAAAAAGACCATTTTCTAAAATCCATTCTTTCATTTTGACAACACAGTCAAATGACTTTTCCCAATCTAATCTTTCAGCAGTTTTATATCGTTCNTGAGAACCAGATGTTGAATGACCAACAGGCTGAGTTAATTCATTAACATGAATCAATACTGGCACATGTTCTTTTCTAGCTATGTTATTAGCATATTCATATGTGGAAATTAAACTAGGGTAATCCCAACCCTTAACTGTTANAATTTCATATCCTTTTTGANTNTTNGTTCTTTGAAANCCTTTTAGAGCTTCGGAAATACTCGATTTTGTTGTTTGGTATGAATTATCAACAGAAATTCCATACTCATCATCCCAGACACTAATTACAGCAGGAACTTGATGAACACCTATAGCATTTAAAGTTTCAAAAAACAAACCCTCAGATGTACTTGCATTACCAATTGTGCCCCATGCTACCTCATTTCCATTTACAGATAGATTATCAGAATTAAATTTACCAGTTCTAAATAATTTTGATGCCATGGCTAAACCCAATAACCTTGGCATTTGCCCCGAAGTAGGTGAAATATCAGATGAAATATTATACTGATTGGGCAAATCTTTAAATTTTCCATTCTCATCAACAAAAACAGAGCTAAAATGAGATCCCATTTGCCTACCACCAGACATGGGTTCTTCATCAAAATTAGTATTTGCATATAACCCTGCGAAGAACTGTTGAACAGTTAGCTCATCTATTGAAAACATAAATGTTTGATCTCTGTAGTACCCTGATCTAAAGTCACCCTTTTCAAAAACCTTTGCCATTGCAACCTGAGGCAACTCCTTTCCATCACCGAAAATTCCAAATTTTGCCTTTCCACTTAAAACCTCTTTTCTTCCTAGTAAACTTGCCTCTCTGCTTATGANAATTGTTTTNTAATCATCAAGCACTTCTTTTTTAAAGTCTTTATANGANATTGCTTTTGTTAATGAAGAGTTTTTCATTGGGTCACCAAATTTAATAAATTAAATGAGATTAAAATTAAATTCTAGAACCATCTCCTAGTAAATAAACTAGTTAAATTTTCAGGGTCTAATGTTAATATAAATCTTATTCTATTTGAATATGATTTTTTATTGATGTAGAAATCCTCAGATGAATAAATTGGAAAGAAGAGCTCAAAATAATTTTCAACAATATTTAATCTAAAACCTGAATCAAATCCTGTTAATATAGGCTCATTTTTATTTTTAAATAATCCATAATCAAAATAAGCTTCAATCCATTTCCATATTGTAATGCCAGTGTTTAAAGAAATCATGAAATCATTTGGTTTAAATTCACTAATATTTGATTTAAATGCACCTTCGTATCTAACATATTGTTGTGAAAAAAAACCTGATGATTCAGACCTTCCAAATAAGTAATTATCATATAAGTAATCTGTAGTTCTGTCAACACTAAAATTATACAATCCATTAGTATTATTATTTTGAAAAAACTTTCCTATAAATAATCTTAAATTATATTGCCTGAATTCATCAAAATAATTTCTGTAATTTAAGGTTATTGAGTTTTTAATAATTTCTTTATTAAACTGTAAATCATAAGTAAAAGAATAACTTTTCTTAGCACCTGGATTTGAATTTATATATGTAAATTTTGATATTCCATAATTATCAGATGGGTTGTTTAGTTCTCTGTTAATGCTTATATACTTGTATCGAAGAAACTGTTTATAATTAGAAACTAGATTTTTATCCCTAAATGTTAATAAAACAGTAGGGCTAAATCTTGTATAACTTAGATTTTCATCAAAATGAAATTTTGACAATGATATATAATAATTTGTGGAAAAGGTCTTAGAATGGTAGGTAGTCAAATTAAAATTTAAATTGCCAATAATATTCTTTGTTTCAAATGAATAAAAAGGTGAAACTAAATAAGTAAATCTTTTTTTTATAGGTGATTTATTCGTTAGTGTAATACCAGGTGAAAATCCATCATAAAGATTATATAGAAATTGTGGTCTATAAAATATTTGGTTGTTTTCATGACTATCTATGTCGGAGAAAAACCTGATAATTGTTTTTTTGTTATTTTTTTTAAAATTTAGATAAGTGTTGTTTTTATAATTTTCATCTAATAATAATTTATCGGGATCAATAATTACTTTACTTATGTTTAAATAATCTAATTTACTTTCATAATTGTTTGTATTAAACCATTCTTTTTTTGATGTACCATCTAAATACTCAATTTCAATTGGAAAAGGGAAATTCAAGTCATTGCCCATTGTATTTTTAATAGCAAAATTTTCCTTCTTTTTAAATATTTTTAAATCAATTAATCCGTCATAGTTTAGAAAGTCACTAAAAAACCATTTTAAGTTTTTAGATGAAATAGATTCAAATATATTTTGAATTTGAATTGTTTGGGCAATGGGCTTTTCTGAATTAATGATTTTTAAAATTGATTCTTTAAAGTGTTTTTCACCAATATAACTCTTAAGAGTTTTTAGAGAATAAAACGATTTTGCAGGTGAGGATAATCTATAATTAATCCTGGTAAGTTCATTTGAAGGTAATATGAGTTTTTGGTTTAAATTTCTTGCAGAAACAAAATTATATCCTAATCTAAATTGATTGGTGAAATTAGTCTTTGACAGATTATGTTTTTTTATAAAAAATAAATTTGAAAACTTTCCTATTAAAAGCAAATCAGGATGATATTCCTCTATAAACTTATTTAAATAGTATAGTTCTAGACCAGAGGTAAACCAAAATAAATTTCTTCTATCAACACTCAATGAATTAGAAAATATATAATGTAGTAGGTTTTTAAGAAGATTTATTTCGTTTAAAATATTTTCATCAAAAGGATCCAATAAATCGGGGATTTCTGAATAGGGGTAGAGTGAGTTTTTTTTAAAATCATTTTTATCAAGAACTATATTTTTATTTTCATTTTTTGGAAAATACTCTAATAAGAACTTATCAATATTTTGAAGATTATTAGACTTTAATGATAGAACTCTTTTAGAGTTTGATGAAACATTTATTTTATTAATTTTCACATTTTTAAAGTCTTTATTTTTATTAAGTATTAAAGAAATATTTGAAACGGAGGATCCCAAATAATAATCTATGTTTCTATTGTTTTCAGTTTTAGAAGAATCTTTTATTAGATTAGTATTAATGGAATAAATGGGGTTATATTTTATTTTAAGGTTGATAATAGATTTTTGAAAAAACTGATCATCCAGAGAAAGATTTGATATCAGAATAGGTTCATGATTAAATTTTGGCACAAATCGAAAAAAACAATTTTTAACATTAATAATATCATTTATATAACCATAGTTTTCAATAAATTTTGGTATGTATAATGTATATTCAAATAAAATTTTAATCTTTTGATTAATATCCAATTCCTTATCTAATCTAATTTCAATTAAGTCTTCATTATTAACTACTCTTTCCCATTCTACTGGTTTATTATCAATTGTAATTTGTGATATTAATGTTTTTCCTCTTTGGTTAGAAGATGATTTCAATATTGATGAATCATATTCACTATATAGTTTTTTTGATAAAGGAGTGCTCATGGATGAATATGAGTGATTCCAATCATAAATAAAAATTTTTGTTATTTTTTTTGAAGTCTGATTTGTATATGTTGAATTCTGTTTAACGGAAATTGACATGTCTTTCTCAGAAAACTCACTATCAATTAAATGAGAGTTCTGAGAATTACTTTTTTGAAATGAAAAAAGAAGGATTGTTAAAAATATTGAATTAAGAAGATATTTCAATTTTTAGAAATTAGGAGCAAATTTCTTTTTATCATAAAACTTTTTTAGAATATCAATAATTTCTTCTTTAGAGTCTACAAGTTCAAAAAGGAACATTTCATTTGTTGAAACATTATTAAACTTTTGACATACAGTATTCTTTATCCAATCAATACAGCCTGACCAAAAATCACTACCGTAAAGTATTACCGGGAATCTTTCTATTTTATTTGTTTGAATTAGAGTTATTGCTTCAAAAAGCTCATCAAGTGTGCCGAATCCGCCAGGCATAACAACAAATGCTTGAGCATATCTCACAAACATCACCTTTCTAACAAAAAAGTAATCGAAATCGATAACTTTATCTGAATCAATAAATTCATTGTGAGTTTGCTCATATGGCAGGTCAATATTCAATCCAACTGAAACTCCACCAGCTTTTTGAGCTCCTTTATTAGCAGCTTCCATTATTCCAGGACCACCACCTGTGATTACACCCAATCCAAGCTTTACAATATCTTCAGAAATTTCAATAGTTTTTTTATAATATTTATCATCTGGTTTAGTCCTAGCAGAACCAAAAATAGATACACATGGGCCTAATTGAGATAATTTTTCATATCCTTCAACAAGCTCACCCATTATCTTGAATACAGACCATGAATCGTGAGATTTTTCAATCCAATTTTCAGAAACCATATTATAAATTTAACTCCTTTTTTATAAATTGGCCAGTTATTGATTTTTTATCAGAAAAGATTTCATTTAATTTTCCTTGAAAAGTAATTTTTCCACCATTTTTTCC
>JGI24820J26691_1000692_pt1 | contig 10251 bp, 7 predicted proteins | sample METZYME_5_50m_FD_26691 | JGI IMG/M metagenome (IMG submission 26691) | reverse complement strand
TGCTAAAGTTAAATTAAACAAAGATTCAAATAGTAAATTATCAATAAAAAATAATGAAGAAGGCATGGTTGTTCCTTTTGTAATAGAGCCAAGTGCTGGGGTTGAAAGGGGCATGCTTGCTGTGCTCAATGAAGCATTTACAATTGAAGGTCTTCCTGATAATAAAAACAGAATAGTACTAAAACTAAAACCACACCTTGCTCCGATAAAAGCTGCCGTAATACCTTTAAAAAAGAATGATAAAAAAATAGTTGATTTTGCCCAAAAAATTAAGTCAAAACTTCAGGATTTGGGCTTGGGTAGAGTTATTTTTGAAAATACAGGAAATATAGGTAAAAGCTACAGAAAACATGATGAAATAGGGACGCCTATATGTATTACAGTTGATTTTGAAACCATAGAAAACAATAGTGTAACTATTCGCGACAGAGATTCTATGCAGCAAGAAAGAGTAGATACAGAAGAAATAGAAAATTTGTTTATGGAGAAAATAAAATAATTGTCATAACAACGTTTAGGAGTCTACTATTTAATATATTCTTTTATTTATTTACTATTTTTTGTTGTTTTCTTATAGTGGTGCTATATCCTTTCTTAAGAACTAATTTACTTCAAATCTTTGCTAAAAATTGCATATTTATTATTCTATATGCTTTAAAAGCCATATGTGGCATATCTTGGGAAGTAAAAGGATTAGAAAATATTCCTAATGGCCCATGTATATTTGCTGCCAACCATCAAGGCGTATGGGAATCTTTTTTCCTGCAAACTATTAACATACCTACTTCAAGCATAATTAAAAGGGAGCTTCTATTTATTCCTTTTTTTGGTTGGGCCTTGGCCTGTTTAAAACCTATTCACCTTCGAAGATCAAATAAGTTTAGGAGTCTAAAGACAGTTATTAAAAAGGGTTCAAAAAAATTGTCTAGTAATACTTCTTTAATTATATTTCCAGAGGGTACTAGGTCATTGCCACAGAATGGGTTAAAAAGTTTTTCATCTAGCTGCGGCGTACTTAGTGTTCAAAACAAGGTTCCTGTTATACCGATTTGTCATAATTCTGGATTATTTTGGAAAAACAAAAAATTTAATAAGGAGCCGGGTATTATTGAGGTTAGAGTTGGTCCCGCGATTAGCGGAAATGATCCAAAAGGGGTTACCAGGGATGTTAAAAAATGGATTCAATCAAATTTTAATGAAATACATTAGATATCTAATTCTTTTACAGAAAGTGCGTTTTTATCTATAAACTCTCTTCGTGGCTCAACATCATCACCCATTAGAACTTCAAAAGATTCATTTGCATCTTGAACATCTTTAATATCTACGCGCATCATTCTTCTGTTTTCAGGATCCATTGTAGTTGTCCATAACTGTTCTGGATTCATCTCTCCTAGACCTTTATATCTTTGAACTTCAAGACCTCTTGTCCCACTTTTTGATAGTTTTTTTATTGCTGCTTCTTTTTCTTCTTCATTTGAGGCGTATATATGCTCTTTTCCTTTAGTAATCTTATATAGAGGCGGTAGAGCAATATATATATGGCCTTTATCGACTATTTCATACATTTGCCTATAGAAAAATGTTAAGAGAAGGGTCCTAATATGAGAACCATCGACGTCTGCATCAGTCATAATTATGATTCTATGGTATCTAAGCTTTTCTATATCAAAGTCTTCTTCCCCAATTCCACAACCCAACGCCTTAATAAGAGTTCCAACTTCTGCAGATCCTAAAACCTTATCTATCCTGGCTTTTTCTACATTAATAATTTTTCCTTTAAGAGGTAATATCGCTTGATTCTTTCGATTTCTTCCCTGTTTTGCAGAACCTCCTGCTGAATCACCCTCAACTATATAGATTTCTGATAGTTCTGGGTCTTTTTCTTGGCAATCTGCAAGCTTTCCTGGCAATCCAGCAATCTCCAATACACCCTTTCTTCTTGTCATTTCCCTAGCTTTTCGTGCAGCCTCTCTGGCCAATGCGGCTTCAGATACCTTTGAGACAATACTCATCGCATCTTTTGGGTTCTCTAAAAGAAATTCATTGAAATACTTACTAAATACTGAACTAACTACGCTTTCTACCTCTGATGAGACTAGTTTTTCTTTAGTTTGTGATGAAAACTTTGGATCTGGCACTTTTACAGAAATGATGGCCATCAAACCCTCTCTTACATCCTCACCGAGAAGATCGGTTGGTGTTTTTTTCGCGTTTTCTTTTTTGATAAAAGACTTTAGTACCCTTGTTAGACTTCCTCTAAAACCAGCTAAATGAGTTCCCCCATCTTTTTGAGGTATATTGTTTGTATAACATAGCACATTTTCAGAATATGAATCTGTCCACTGCATAGCTATTTCTACACCAACGTCATTTTCAGTAGATGAACATTCAAACACTTCAGAAACTTCCTGCTTCCTTCCTCTTAAATATTTAACATAACTTGATAGCCCACCATTGTTTTTAAATTTCTTAGATTTACCAGTTCTTTTGTCTTCAACCGTTATCGAAACTCCAGCATTTAAAAATGAGAGTTCTTGTATTCTTTTATGTATTTTTTCAATATCAAAATTTGTTGAGGTGAATATTTTATTTGATGGGTAAAACGTAATTTTGGTTCCCGTCGTTTTTGACTTCTTAACTTTTTTTAACTTTGCTTTTGGTTTTCCTTCACTATACTCTTGAAAATATTCACCCCCATCTCTGTGCACTTCTAAGATCAATTTTTTCGAAAGAGCATTTACAACCGATACACCAACACCATGAAGTCCTCCTGAAACCTTATATGAATTATCATCAAATTTTCCTCCAGAATGTAGAGTAGTTAAGATTAATTGTGCCGCAGATACTCCTTCTTTTTTATGAACATCAACAGGAATTCCTCTTCCATTATCTTCAACTGTAACTGATTCATCTTTATTAATTTTAACTAATATCTCTGAACAATGTCCGGCCATTGCTTCATCAATACAGTTGTCAAGAACTTCAAAAACCATATGATGTAATCCAGACCCATCGTCAGTATCTCCGATGTACATGCCTGGTCTTTTTTTGACAGCTTCTAGACCTTTGAGAACTTGAATATTGGAAGAGTCGTATTTGGCTTTGTTATTTTTTTTTGCCATTTTTATCTCAATTGTTCCACGTGGAACATTTTAAACTGATTAAAACTATCAGCTATTTTACTACTAAAAGTATCATCTATACAGGAAAAGATAATTTGATTTTTGCTATGCTTAAGGATCTCCATTAACAAATCAAAAACTCTTTCATCAAGCTCTGACTTGATATCATCGATTATTAAAATCGGATCAATGTTGTATTCATTTTTTAAGACTTCATTCTGAGCGCAAGACCATAAAATAGAAAAAAATTTTTGTTCACCACGAGAGAGGATTTGTTTTGCATCTATGTTGTTAATAAGAAATTTAATGTCAGATTTGTGTGGGCCAAGCAGGGTGGTTTTTCTCCTTTTATCATTTTCGAAATTATCCTCTAACATATCAAAAAGGGTAATGTTGTTATCCCAGCCATGAAAAAAAGAAATTTCAATATGTCTCAAAAAATCAAAAACGCTAATTGCATCAATTAAATTTAAAATAATTCTAAAATTAATTAATGTTTTTTCAAAGAATGACTGTCTTAATTTTATTAATATATTTCCATGCTTAACTAGCTGAGTATTCCATGCATATATATCTGATATGCGGTTATTTTTTAATATGCTGTTTCTTTGTTTTAGTGCTCTGTAATAAGCAAACCAGTTAGGCATAAAAAGTTCTTCACAAATAGCAGCTGATCTGTCTAAAAGTTTTCTTCTAAAATCGGGTGATGCGCTGGCGAATGAAAATGTGTTGTTATGAATCGGTGTGCACGGAAATTTTTTTAGTAGTGTATTGGAAGTGATTTTTTTATTATTGAGTAANACATTGATTGGTTTATCAGTTATTTTTTCAATATCAACAACATCGCCCTTCGCGCCATCATAACCTCTTAGTGAAAATTTATTATTGTTATGTTTAATAAGCGCAACTAAATTTGTGCTCTTAAATGACTTGCCACTAGAAAATAAATATATTGCTTCGAGTAGTGATGTTTTCCCGGATCCGTTAGACCCATAAAAAAAATTCACGCCTTCTGATAGTGACAACTCAAGACTCTTAAAGCATCTAAAATTTCTTATGGATATTTTTGATAATGGCATTTAAACCAACAAAGGCATTACTACATATTTAACACTTTCGTTGTTTGGGTCTATTACAAGACAGCTTCTTTCTGAGCCGAAAAAGTTTATCTCAATCTGTTGGGAATTAAGTGATGATAAAATTTCCTGAAAGTAATTTACATTAAAAGCTATGTCAATATTTTCTCCATCATAAGAGCAGTTTAAGCTTTCTTCGCCTCTCTCTTTTTCAGGGTTGTTGGCAGAAATATTTATTAAGTTTTTTTCCGTTATAAATCGAACACCCTTATGATCTCCTCCAGACAGAACACTAACCCTGCTTAAGCTGTCTGAAAATTCTTTCCTATCAATTTTCATAATAGAACTCTCACCAAATGGTATAACTTGTTCATGGTCAGGAAATTTTCCTTCTATTAGTTTGCTAACGAATTTTGTTCCACCAACATTTACTGATATTGAAGACGTTCCAAGTTTAATAACAACATTCTTATTTACTTCAGAAACCAGTTTTCCAATTTCGTTAATTGATTTTTTTGGAACTATTCCGCTAATACTATTTGGCACCGCTTCATTGAGCGGTACATTTGCAACTGCCAATCTGCTTTGGTCTGTTGCTACAGCTGTAATGGTTTTATCATCCACAATTAAATTAAGCCCTGACAAGTAAACACGCCAACTATCATTTCCCATGGCAAAAGATGTGCTTCCAATCAATGATTTAATGTTTGATGATGATATATTAATTTCTGAAATAGAGTCTTCGGTCTCAAATGTTGGAAAATCCTCACTTGGAAGAGTTGTCAGATTATACAAACCAGAACCAGACTCAATTTTAAGATCTGTGCCATCTAGATAAAAATGTATTTCAGCGCTGTCGGGCAAAAGTCGACAAAGGTCACTTAATTTTCGTGCCGGCACCGTTGTGACTCCACCGCTCTTAAAACTAGATATAACGGAGGTGGTTGATATTTCTGATTCAAGATCTGTTGCTGTAAGTTTTAAAGACGATTCGTCCACATTAAATAATACATTTGAAAGAATTGGTAGAGTTTGTCTTTTTTCAACAACACCAAGTGTAAAATTTAATGCCTTAACAATATCTTCTTTGGAAATAGAAAAATCCATTAGTTGGTTAAGGCCCTGTTTAAATTTCGGTAGTCTTCTTCGTGTGAGGGGCTTTCCTTTCTTAACTCTAATATTTTTTTACAGGCATGAAGGACGGTTGTGTGATCCCTTCCGTTAAATGCTTCACCTATCTCAGGCAGGCTGTGATTTGTGAGTTCTTTTGTTAAAGCCATGGCCATTTGTCTTGGTCTTGTAATAGACCTGCTTCTTCTTTTAGAAAGCAGGTCTGAAAGTTTTATGTTGTAATATTCTGCAACTGTTTTTTGTATATTTTCTATACTTACCATTTTTGCAGAGATTACAAACAAATCTTTTAAAGCGTCCTTTACTAGAGCAAGATCTACCTCTTGATTGGTAAATTTTGCATTAGCCACAACTCTTTTTAGAGCGCCCTCAAGCTCTCTGATGTTGGATCTGATTCTTTGTGCTATATAAATTGCGCAATCGTCTGGCATTGATATCCCCATTGAGACAGATTTACTCAAAAGCACAGCGGCCCTTGTTTCAAGTTCGGGCGGATCAATTACCACCGGTAGGCCCCAACCCAATCTGGATTTAAGCCTTTCCTCAAGACCATCTATTTCTTTTGGATACTTGTCGCATGTTAATATCATTTGATTATTTCTATCTAATAGGGCATTAAATGTATGGAAAAACTCTTCCTGTGATTGTTCTTTTCCGGCAAAAAACTGAATATCATCAATTAAAAGGGCGTCGGCGTTTCTGTAGAAGGATTTAAATTCATTCATCGCACCAAGCTGAAGGGCTTTGACCATATCAGATACAAATTTTTCAGAATGCACATAAACTATTCTTTTTTTTGGTTCATTTTTAAGTATTTCATTGCCAACAGCATGCATTAAGTGGGTTTTTCCAAGACCAACCCCCCCATAAATGAATAGCGGGTTATAGTCACCCTTGGGGTTCGCGGCAACCTGCTTCGCGGCAGCAAGCGCCAAGTGGTTTGACTTTCCCTCAACAAAAGACTCAAAAGTGTAACTATTAACAAGCTTTACCTCAGATCCCTTTTTGTTTTTATACTTGTCTACAAAACTCTCTTTGGTGTGTGTCTTGAATATTAAATTTATTTTTTGGTCTGAGTACTTTTTTACAAGGCTTTGGATGTTTTGTGCAAAGTTCTTTTCTATATAATCAAGAATAAAATCATTTGGAGCCACAAGCTCAAGGGTGTTTTTATTTTTGCTTGCCTTTAAAGGCCTAATCCAAGTGTTATATTCGTCTTGAGATAATGAGCTCTCGAGATTTTTAGAGCACTTGCTCCATAACTCTAACTGTTCCAATTAATGTCTCCTGATGTTTTGATAGTCTATTAAAAAATTAACAAGATATCTACAGAATAAATGCAAGAATATTCTGTGGATAAGTTGTACATAAAAAAAATACCATTTATATCCTTTTTATTATGGTATTAAACAAATATTGGGCTATAATTCGCAACACTTTTAGTGAGTGTATTATGAAAAGAACATTTCAACCCAGCAACATCAAAAGAAAAAGAACGCATGGTTTTAGAGCAAGAATGGCAACCAAGGCAGGAAGGGCTGTGCTTTCTAATAGAAGAAAAAAGGGCAGGAAGGTTCTAAGCGCCTAGCTCAATCTACCTTCAAATTGGACTCAAACACAACTCGTTTTTATTCAAGCAAAAATTTTAGGTTATTTTACAAACGCTCTAAACCTGCGGGCCTAGAAATATCTATATCAAGAAAGTTTTTTAAGCTTGCTGTTGAAAGAAATAAAATTAAACGACGAATAAAAGAGATTTTTAGGCGGGATAGTTTGCACGCCGCTAGTGGTGTTATTATTTTCTCTGTATTTCAGCCTTTTGCGGAGTTATCATATGAAGAGGCTAGAAATGAAATTGATCATGCCGTTGGGTTGTTAAAGGAAAGTTAAATGAATATAAGAAGTGTTTATTGGGCATTGTTGATTGGTTTGTCTCTAACCCTTTTGTTTCAGTGGACCTCAGAAAAAAGAGAAGAGTCTGTTAATAGGCACTTATTAAACGCCCAGGTTAATGCTTTTGTTGATGAAGACGGTTTTGTTTCTATTGAAAATGATGAATTGTTTGTTGTTGTGTCCGTGGCAACAGGCAATATTGTTGAGACCAGACTAAAGAAATATCCGGTCGAAAATGTCGAGGGCTCTTTGGGATATAGGGTTTTTGGAGAATCAAGCGAGATGGCCTTTAATTATTATTTTAAGAGCGGCTTTACAAACACAAACCCCTTTTATTCTATTAAAGACATGGGCAATGATTATGTGCTGTTAGCTGATGAGAAGCTTGGTCTAACCAAGAAAATATCTTTCAGTGAATCTTCTTATGAGTTGTCTATTTATGATGAGTCGTTGGTTGGTGAAGAGGGTAAGGTTTTTGCTAGCCTCTATAGAACAGACGGAAGGGCACTAGATTTAAAAAGAGATGCTCTTGATGGCGGTATGATGAATAATAGCTCCTATGAGGGGGTTGCGATAAGTTCTGAAAGAGATCCTTATGAAACTTACAGGTTATCAAGAATAGATGACAAAAAGGAAGCTCTAACAAGATCTGGCTGGATTGCTTTTGTTCAAAAATATTTTTTTGCGGCTTTAATAGGGTCTGATGAGTATATTTATAATTATCAGGTTTTTCCTAAAGACTCTGGGGTGTATAGGATGGGTTATACGGTTGAAAGCTCTTCTTCAAGCAGTGTCTCAACAAGCCACGAGCATCGTTTGTTCGTCGGACCCAAAATCAGAAAAGATCTGATGGAAAGGGCTGATAATCTAGAGCTTTCTATTGATATGGGGTGGTTTTGGTTTCTTGCTCAACCAATGGTTTTGGTTATGGATTGGATTAATGGTTATTTAAACAACTGGGGTCTAACGATTGTTGTTTTTACAGTAATGATTAAGCTTCTTTTTTGGCCTGTGACTGCTAAGAGTTTTAAGTCAATGGCGGCTATGAGAAAAATAACTCCGGAACTTAATGAGGTTAAAGAGATATATAAAGACGACAGACAAAAACAAGCAAACGAAACAATGAAGCTAATGAAAAAACACGGGGCCAATCCTCTTGGGGGGTGTTTGCCTCTTTTAATTCAAATGCCTTTTTTTATAGGTTTCTTTTTTGCTTTAAGAGAGATGGTTGAGCTTCGCCATAGTGAGCTTGGTTTTTGGGCAGATCTTTCTGCTCCGGATCCGTATTTTGTTTTGCCAGCCTTGTTTTGTGTGGTGATGATATTAACTCAGCGCTTAAACCCACAACCTGCGGGCATGGACCCAACACAGGCCCAGGTAATGAAATATATGCCTGTTATGTTTTCTGTTCTGTTTATATTTTTTCCAGCTGCCCTCTGTTTGTACACGGTGGTGAATTCTGCAGTACAGTTGGCGCAACAAACCTATCTTTATAAGCAGCAAGGCGCTTTGAATACAGATTAAAATGTCTGTGGTTTTTGCTCTGGCGACACCGCCTGCTAAGTCGGCAATTTGTATTTTTCGTGTAAGCGGGGCTGGTTGTCTTGACGGCNTATCAAAGATTATAAAAGGATCTGAGTATGGTTTTGGTACTTTTCATCTTAAGTCTTTCTTTGGCTCCGGTGGGTTGATTGATAAGGCGGGGCTTGTTGTTTTTAAGGGTCCAAATAGTTATACGGGTGAAGATTCTTTTGAGGTTTATGCGCATGGCAGTCTTGCTGTTATGTCTTCTTTTGTTAAGGCATTTAAAGGCGTTGGTTTTGAAGAGGCTGTAGGTGGTGAGTTTACAAAAAGAGCCTTTTTAAACAATAAAATTTCTCTGCATGAAGCAGAGGCTGTTTCTGACTTAATTAATGCTGTTGATGAAAAAGAGGTTAGGTTGGTGGGCCGATCTTTGTTTGGAGACCTTTCTAAAGATATAGTCATTCTCTCCGAAAGTATTGACCTGCTTCGCGTTAGAGTTGAGGCTGAGATAGATTTTTCTGATGAGGGGAATGAATATTTTGATGATGGCCTTTTGAACGATCTTATGGTCGTTAAAAATAATGTTTCTTCTTTTGTGAGGGGCTGTGTAAACAAGAGAAATCATAATCAAAAAAACAATATTTTACTTGTTGGTCCTGTGAACTCTGGAAAGTCTTCTGTTTTTAATAGGTTGTTGGGCTTTGAAAGGGCTATTGTTTCAAGTGTGCCAGGAACAACTAGAGATATTGTAAATGGAGAGCTTTTTTACGAGTCCAATTCTTTTTCTGTCTTCGATTCTGCTGGGCTAAGGGATACTGAAGATGTTATTGAGGGGGTTGGAATTGAAAAAACTTTGACAGAAATTAAAAGCGCTGATCTGGTTATTGGTGTTTTTGAGTTTTATGAAAAGAGTGTGGTTGATAGTTTTAAAAACCTTTCAAAAAAGAANAAGTTTGTTTGTGTTCAAAACAAAATAGATATTAACTTAAAAGAAAATAACCTTTTTGATTGTTATNTTTCTGCTAAAACAGGCGAAGGTTTTGATGATTTAAAAGAAATAATAGTAACCTTTTTCAGCTCATGTGTTAAACAAGATGAACACAATTATCTTATTAGAGAAAGGCATGAAGATATATTTAATAATGTTTTGATAAATCTAGGCTCGGCTTGTGATGGTTTGGAGCAAAACAATTCACTAGAACTTGTCGCGGAGGATTTAAAAAATGCAAGATCGGGTTTTGATGAGCTTGTAGGTAAAAAATTCTCTGATTCTCTGTTGGGTGATATTTTTAGNAGTTATTGTATTGGTAAATAGTTGTTAGTAATTTGTTGATGATATTCGTGGTTTTTATTTATCAACAATTTATTAAATGGTTTTGTGTTTGTTGTTTAACAAAATACAACTCAGGTTATTAGNNCTATAAAAGACNTAGTTATAAGCTTTAGAGGCTGTTATTAACAAAAACCAACCTTACTAATAAAAATAACAATAAGTATATAAT
>JGI24820J26691_1000691_pt1 | contig 10274 bp, 10 predicted proteins | sample METZYME_5_50m_FD_26691 | JGI IMG/M metagenome (IMG submission 26691) | reverse complement strand
AGTCATTTTGTGTTACAACAACTCGACTATTTACAATTTATTGACTTTTATAAAGACTACATTAAGATGTTTCATGTAAAAGATGCTGAATTTAATCCAACCGGAAAAGCAGGTGTTTACGGAGGATATTTAGATTGGAAAGACAGACCCGGCAGGTTTAGATCACCAGGAGATGGGCAAGTAGACTTTAAATCAATTTTTTCTAAGTTAAGTCAATATGGTTTTGAAGGATGGGCAGTACTTGAATGGGAATGTTGTATAAAGAGTCCAGAGCAAGGTGCTAAAGAGGGCGCTAAATTCATTACTGATCATATTATTGAGGTCACAGAAAAATCTTTTGACGATTTTGCAGGTGCCGAAATTGATAAGGAACAAATTAAAAAAATACTTGGTTTATGAGATTTTATACCACATTACTTTTAACAATTTTTTTTATAGCATGTAAAGGGCAATCATCTAAGGATACTGAGATCTGGGAACCAATTCCAAACGAGGTTTACTCTATTTCAGATTCCTCTGCCCCTGATGATGCTATAGTTTTATTTGATGGAACAGATTTATCGAAATGGAAAGCCAAATGGTCAAATAAAGAAAGTGGTTGGCAAATAAATGATGATGGATCTGTTACTGTAGTATTTGATGGATCCGGTGGAATAGAAACCTTAGAAAGTTTTGGTTCTGTACAATTACATATTGAATGGAAGACAAGTGAAGACATATCACACAAAAATCAAAGTCGCTCAAATAGTGGTGTGTTTTTACAAAACCGATATGAAATTCAAATCTTGGATAGTTACAAATCGCCTACTTATGTTAATGGACAGGCAGGCTCAGTATATAAACAATATATACCAATGGTCAATGCATCTAGAAAACCTGGTGAATGGCAATCATATGATATAATTTTTGATGCTCCAAAATTTGATTCTGATGGAAAAAAAATAAAATCAGGATATTTTACTGTTTTTCATAATGGTGTGCTTATTCATAATCATGTTGAAATATTAGGGACTACTGAAAATGTTGGACCTCCTAAAAATATTGCCCATGGCGATGGACCAATTTCACTTCAAAATCATTGTTGCTCTCAAGTATCATTTAGAAATATTTGGCTTCGTAAATTATAATTTATACTTAAAAATACTTTCTTAAATTTGTACATGCTTCACTCAATGACCGGATATGGGTCAATTTCTTTTAATTCAAATAACTTTTCATTTGACATTGAGTTAAAAACACTTAATAGTAAATTTTTTGATAGTAAAATTAGTTTACCAAGTTATCTAACAAACAAAGAGATTGAAATTGCTAATATTTTAAAAAAGAAATTATTTAGAGGTAAAGTAGATTTAAAAATAAACTCAAACAGTAACAATTCAGATTCAATAAAATTCAATAAAAAAGTAATAAGAGATTATTTAAAAGAACTCAATGAAATTTCTGATTTTGACTCGTCACAACTTTTAAAAGCTGTTGTCAATCTACCAAATTCAATTGATAAAAATGAAAGAAATTTTTCAGAGTTAGATTTGGAAAAGTTTTTTTTAGCGCTTGATGAAGTTATTGAAAATGTAATTGTTTTTAGATCTATGGAAGGGGATAGTATTAAAATAGACCTAGAAAATAATTCTAATTTAATATCACAACTATTAAAAGAGGTTGTCACTCTTTCTAAAAAACATTCAGCTAAATTAAAAGACAGTTTAAATAAAAAAATAAACGATTTAATAGTTGACTTAGATAAAAATAGATTAGAACAAGAAGTTATTTATTATTTAGAAAAAATTGATATTAATGAAGAGATAGTAAGACTGCAAAGTCATATAAGTTATTTTAATGATATTTTAAATAATGATGGCATAGAAAAAGGAAAGAAATTAGGATTTATTTGTCAGGAAATTGGTAGAGAAATAAATACAATAGGATCAAAAGCCAATAATTCTGAAATCCAATCCAAAGTAGTTGAAATGAAAACGAGTTTGGAAAAAATAAGAGAACAAGTATTAAACATAGTATGAAATCAGGAAAAGTAATTGTATTGTGTGCACCATCCGGAAGTGGAAAAACTACTCTGACAAAACATCTTTTAGATCAGAAAATATTTAATCTTCAATTCTCCATATCAGCAACAACAAGGAAAAAAAGAGAAAATGAAAATGATAAAATCGATTATCACTTTTTAAGTTTAGATGAATTCAAAGCTAAAATAGACAATAATGAGTTTATTGAATTAGAAAAAGTTTATGATGATGTGTATTATGGAACTTTAAAATCTGAAGTTGATAAGTTGATCAAAAAGTATAACATAATTTTTGATGTAGATGTAATTGGTGCAGTTAGTTTAAAAAAATATTTCCTAGATAAAGCATTGACAATTTTTATCAATCCACCAAGTATAGAGGAATTAGAAAAAAGATTGATTGAAAGAGGATTAAATTCGAAAGATGATCTAAAAGAAAGAATAAAAAAAGCAAAAAAAGAAATTGAAATGAAATCTAGTTTTGATTACTCAATAACCAATGATGATTTGGATAGGGCAAAGTCAGAAATTATTGAAATAGTTAAAGGTTTCCTAAATAAATGATGAGTAAAGTTGGTTTGTTTTTTGGAACTTTTGATCCAATTCATATTGGACATGAAAAAATTGCGATTTATTTTTTAGAAAGATACTTTGATGAAATATGGTTTGTAATTACACCTTTAAATCCAGATAAGATTAATGAAAATTTGACAGACCAGTCTATTCGTTTGGAAATGGCAAAAAACTTTTGTGATGATAATGAAAAATTCAAATATTGTGATATCGAGTTTAATTTGCCCAAACCGAATTATACAGCTGATACACTGGTTGAGCTTAAAAATAATTATCCTGATCTTAATTTTAGTATAATTATGGGAGAGGATAATTTGATTGGACTAGAAACTTGGAAAAATTATAAGAGAATTTTAGAAGGTAAGATTTATGTGTACCCAAGAGCAAATCAACAAAAATTTGATGCAAAACTTAAAAATCATCATTCGGTTATCTTTTCAGATGCTCCAATTATGAAAATATCATCAAGTGAAATAAGGAGTATTATAAGCAAGGGAGAAGATTATTTAAAATTGGTACCAAGTAAAATTCACAATTATATTTCTAAAAATAATCTTTACAGATAATTTTATTCTTACCTTATTTAACCATTATTTAACATTATTTAATAAGAATTTTTAATAGTATTGTTCCCCCTAAAAAACTGATTATGGATAAAAGTAAAATTGATATTAGTAAAATAAATGAAAAAATTAAAAAAGAAAGTTCATTTATTGATGTTCTATTGCCTGAGGTCAACAAAGTAATTGTTGGTCAGAAATATATGATAGAAAGATTATTAATTGGCCTTCTTGGAAGAGGCCATATTCTTTTAGAAGGAGTTCCTGGTTTAGCTAAAACCTTGGCAATTAATACACTTAGTCAAGCTGTTAAAGGCTCATTCAGTAGAATTCAGTTTACACCTGATTTACTGCCTGCAGATGTAATTGGCACAATGATTTACAACATGAAAGAAAATGATTTTTCAATCAAGAAAGGTCCAATTTTTGCAAATTTTGTTCTTGCAGATGAGATAAATAGAGCACCTGCTAAGGTACAATCTGCATTGCTTGAAGCCATGCAAGAAAAACAGGTTACAATTGGAGATAACACATTTAAACTACAATTACCATTTCTTGTAATGGCAACACAAAACCCAATTGAGCAAGAAGGGACTTATCCATTGCCAGAAGCACAAATGGATAGATTTATGTTAAAGTGTGTAATTACTTATCCTGAGTTTGATGATGAACAACAAATTATCAGATCCAATATTAATGAGTCTTTTGAAAAGGTAAAACCTGTTATATCAATTAAAGATATTTTAAAAGCACAAGAGACTGTAAAGGAAGTTTACATGGACGAAAAAATTGAGAAGTATATCTTGAACTTGATTTTTGCAACCAGATATCCTGAAAAAAATAATTTATCTGATTTAAAACCATTAATTGGATTCGGATCATCACCAAGGGGAAGTATAAATTTGGCTTCAGCTGCTAAATGCCATGCCTTTATACAAAGAAGAGGGTATGTAATTCCTGAGGATATTCGAGCTGTAATCCATGATGTTCTTAGACATAGAATTGGCCTAACATACGAAGCTGAGGCAGAAAATGTAACTGCAGAGGATGTTATAAGTAAAATAGTCAACTCCGTTGAGGTTCCATAAAAACCAAGATTTTGGAAGCAAAAGACCTTTTAAAAAAAGTTAGAAAAGTTGAAATAAAGACAAAAAGACTATCAAATAATTTATTTGGTGGAGAATATCAGAGTGCTTTTAAGGGAAGAGGAATGACTTTTAGTGAGGTTAGAGGCTATGAATTTGGAGATGATGTTAGATCGATTGATTGGAATGTTACAGCTAGGTATAATCAACCTTTTGTTAAGGTTTTTGAGGAGGAAAGAGAACTTACTCTAATGCTAATCATTGATATAAGTGGTTCAAAATTATTTGGAACAGATTCTCAACTAAAAAAAGATATAGTTACTGAAATATCTGCAACGTTAGCATTTTCTGCTATTCAAAATAATGATAAAGTAGGTCTTATATTATTTTCAGATGAGATAGAGCTTTTTATTGCTCCTAGCAAGGGAAAGACACATATTTTAAGAATTATTAGAGAATTAATCGAGTTTAAACCCAAAAGTAAAAAGACTGATATATCGGTCGCATTAAAATTCTTTTCTAATGTTGTAAGAAAGAAATCAATTGCATTTATTTTATCTGATTTTAATGCTAATGATTTTTCAAAATCACTTTCTGTTGTGAGTAAAAAACATGATATAACAGGAATCAGAATTTATGATAGGTTTGAGGAAGAAATTCCTAATATTGGTTTTGTTCCAATGATTGATCAGGAGTCTTTTGAGCTAAAGTTCATAGATACATCTTCTTCGAAGATAAGATCAGAATATAAAGCAAAGTGTTTAGCAAGAAAAAATTATTTTGAGACTCTATTTAAAAGAAATGGATCTGGTACTATTAGCTGTAGAACAGATCAGGATTATGTAAAATTATTATTAGGTTATTTTAAAAATCGTGGTTAGATTATTTCAGATATTAATAATTGTTTTTTCAATTCAAATTAATTTTTCTCAGGAAGAAAAATTAGAATTGTCTTCATCGGTGGATTCTACTTCTATTAAAGTAGGACAACAATTTAATTATATTATAAAAGCTGAATCTGAAAAAATAGTTGACTTAGTATTTCCTGAAAAATTCAATTTTAGTCCATTTGAAATTGCTGAGGAATTCCCTGTTGATACAAGTTTTTTCAAAGGAAAAAAAACTCTAATTAAAAAATTTAAACTGACTAATTTTGAGGAGGGTTTATATTCAATTCAACCTCAACAAATTTTATTTCAAAACAAAGCATATTTTACTGATTCCGTTGCAATTGAAGTCAGAACCATAAAGGTCGATACAGTTTCTAAAAAGTTTTTTGACATTAAGGAAATTATATTAAATAAAGAACAAAGAACACCCTTATCTAAATATTTATTTTCAATTTTAATCTTACTTGTAGGTTCATTGATAGTCTTTTTACTCTACAAAAAATTTAAAAATCATGTTTATAATAAGAATGATTTTAAAACTCCTTTTGAAAACGCAATTGATGAATTGGTCAGTTTAGAAAAAGAAACCTTAGATAGTCAAAATGACTTTAAATTATTCTACTCTAAACTTACCCAGATTGCTAAGGAATATTTAGAAAATGATATTAAAATTTCTGCATCAGAAAGTACTACAACTCAGTTGATAGACAAAATAATTTTATTAAATAATTCTAAGAAAATTAATATATCAAATGAAATAATTGAAAGTTTCAAATCTGTTTTAAATAATGCAGATTTAGTAAAGTTTGCAAAATTCAGCCCTGAAGATGAAGTTGCCTCCGATGATAATAAAGTATTGAAATCATTTATAGTTAATACAAAAAAATCTATCCCAAATAATATAGAACAAGAAAAAGAACAAAAGAGATTGATTGAATTAAGATTTAATGATATGATAAAGAGAAGAAAAATTAAATACTCTTTATTTTCAGGATTAATCATATTGGCTACTTTTTCATCTCTGCTAATTCTTTTATTTGGTCCTCCAAATTTTGAATCATTTTTAACATTTAATAGTGATAAAAAAATTTTAAAACAAAAATGGGTATCAAGTGTTTACACAGGACTGAATTTAAGTTTAGACACACCTGATGCATTGCTAAGATCTCAAGATTCAACTGTTAATAAATTGAGCTTTGTTTCTAAAAATGAAAATTTACAAATCAATTTGATTACAAAAGTAATTGATGAGAATTCTGATCCTGTAAATGAATTATTAGATGAATTTAAACAAAGAAATTTCGTGAATGTAATCACTAAGAAGGAGGAATATAAAACTAATGAAGGTGACCAAGGAATTAAGATATTTGGATCATTTGATGATAATAATTTGAATAAGAAAAGAGATTATGAAACAATACTTTTTGTTGTAAATAAGTTATCAATAAAATTGGAGGTTATTTTTGAAAGAAAAAATGAAGACCTAAAAACCGTTTCGCAGAGAGTCATTAGTTCATTAAAATTTATTAAATAATGTTTGATATTGAATTTTATAATCCTGAATTTTTGTGGCTATTATTAATAGTTCCTCCTCTTGCATTATTCTTCTTTAAGACTAATAAAAACAGGACAAGCTCATTTAAAATATCATCTACATCTGATTTTAGGATTGGATTAAAATCACGAATATACCCTGTACTTGACATACTCAAGTTATTAACTATAACTATGATAATTATTGCTTTAGCTAGACCTCAGGAAATTAGTAATTCAGTTAGAACAAAAACTAGTAGTGGTATTGATATAGTTATTGCCGTTGATATTTCATCAAGTATGTTAGCACAAGATCTAAAACCAAATAGGCTAGAAGCTTTAAAAAGTGTAGCAGCTGAATTTATAAATGATAGAAAAAATGATCGAATTGGTTTGGTGATTTATGCTGGGGAAAGTTATACCAAAACACCTGTAACATCTGATAAAACGATTATTATTAAATCACTCAATGATATTGTATTTGATGGAATTATACAAGATGGAACCGCAATAGGTATGGGATTGGCAACATCAGTTAACAGATTAAAAGATAGTCGTGCTAAAAGTAAAGTAATTATTTTACTTACAGATGGAGTTAACAATTCTGGATTTATAGATCCATCTACTGCTGCTGATTTGGCAACAAACTATGGAATTAAAACTTATACAATTGGCCTTGGTTCAAATGGAAATGCATTAGCTCCAGTCGCTTTAAACCCTGACGGATCTTTCAGGTTTGGTATGACTAAAGTTGAAATTGATGAGGATCTTTTAGAATCAATTGCTTTGAAAACAGGTGGTTTATATTTTCGTGCTACTAATAATCAAAGTTTACAAGAAATTTATGATGAAATTAATAAGTTGGAAAAAACAGAAGTTGAGGAAATAAGGTTTTCTGATGCAGAGGAGAAATATAGAATATTTGTGTTAATAGCATTAGGCCTAATATTTGTAGAATTCATATCAAGAAAATTAATTTTTAAAAGTATAGTTTAATGTATCAACTTGAAGAAACATTTTATTTTTATTTTTTGATATCAATACCAATATTGATTTTAGTTTTTTCTTATTACAAAATTTGGCAAACAACTATTATTAAAAAATATTTTAATACGGATTCATTTAACTTTTTGAGTCCTGAATTTTCTTCATCAAAACTATATTTAAAAGCATCATTGACTTTTTTAGTAATTGTTTTTTTAGTATTTGGTTTAGTCAATCCAAAAATTGGCACCGAGCTTAAAACTGTAAAAAGAGAAGGAGTTGATATTGTTTTTGCTTTAGATGTCTCTAAAAGTATGCTTGCAGAGGATATTGCACCAAACAGAATTTTTAAAGCGAAAAGGTTGGTTTCGGAGATGTTTAATAAGTTGGGCTCTGATCGAGTTGGTATAATAGCTTATGCATCCACAGCAATTCCTGTTTTGCCTATAACAACCGATTTTTCATCTGCTAAAATGTTTTTAGAGAGCTTAAATACTGATATGTTATCTTCACAAGGAACTTCAATAATAGAGGCTATTGAATTATCAAAGGGATATTTTGATGATGATAATCAAACTAACAGAGTTTTGTGTATTCTAAGTGATGGTGAAGACCATGAATTTAAGGAGGATCAGTTATTTTCTGCTATAGATGAAAGTGGAATAACAATATTTACAATTGGATTAGGATCAACAAAAGGTGCACCCATTCCAATTAAAGAAAATAATATTGTTAAATCATATAAAAAGGATGATAAAGGCGAAGTTGTCATAACTAGATTAAATGAAAATTTACTTCAAAAGATGGCTCTTCAATCATCTGGAAAATATATTAAAGGTGATAATACCAATCAAGTTGTTGATGATATCATAAATGAGCTGAAGGAAATGGATAAAAAAGAATTTGAATCAAAACAATTTGTTTCTTTTAAAGATCAATTTCAATGGTTTTTGGCAATAGGATTATTATTACTTTTAATTGACTCAATTGTATATAATAAAAAAACTAAGTGGATTGAAAAACTTAATTTATTTAATGAAAATTAGTAGAATATTTATATTGATATTATTTTTTTCTGGATTTGTTTTTTCTCAAGATGAAAACAAAAAGAATTCTAATAATTTAGTTTTTGATGGAAATATGGAATTTCAAAAAGATAAGTATGCTGAAGCTGAGTTCAACTATAGAAAAGCTTATTCATATGATTCATTAAATTATAAAGCACCCTATAATTTAGGTAATTCCCTGTATAAAAATAATTTACCACAAGAGGCTAGGTTTAACTTCTCTAAATCATTGGACAAATTAGAAAGTAAAGAAGAATTACACAAAGCCTTTCATAATCTAGGAAATACGTATATGCAAGAAGAAAATTATCAAGGTGCCGTTGATAATTTTAAAAAAGCTTTATTAAATAACCCAGATGATGAGGAGACTCGTTACAATTATGTTCTTGCAAAAGAACTACTAAAAAATCAAAATAATAATAAGGATAAAAAAGATAATAAGGATAACAAAGACAATAAGGACAAAGAGAAAAATAAGGATCAAAACCAAGATAAAAAAGATAAGGATCAGGAGAAGCAGGATAAGAAAGATGACAAATCAAAATCTGAAAATAAACCATCAAAACAAGATATTTCTCCTCAGCAGCTTAAGAATATTTTAGAGGCGATGAGTAAGGAAGAAAAGAAAGTACAGGAAAAAATTAATAAGAAAAAGTTTAAGGGTAATCCAAAATCTAACAAAAAGGATTGGTAGTATGAAAAACAAATTTCAAATCATATTAGTTTTGCTCATTTGTACACTTTCTTGGTCTCAAGTTAAGTTTGAAGCTGAGGTAAGTAAGAATAAGTTAGGTGTTAATGAAAACTTGAGAGTTGATTTTAAAATGAATCAAGATGGAGATAATTTTTCTCCACCTAGCTTTAATGGGTTTAATATAGTTGGTGGGCCGAATCAGTCAGTGAGTAATAGTTGGATAAATGGAAAAAGAACTTTTTCTAAAACCTATTCCTATTTTTTATCACCTGTTAAAAGAGGACGTTTTACTATCGGACAAGCTTCAATTGAAATTGACGGTGATATATATAAAACCTCCCCTGTTGATATTCAAGTGGTAGAAGCTGTAGATTCATCAGCATCTCCGAACAATAGTGAATCCTTGGTTGATGATGATATACAGCTTATAACGGAAGTTTCTAAAAGAAGTCCTTATTTGAATGAACCAATTTCAATAGTTTATAAGTTGTTCTTTAGTCCAGAAATTAATGTTAGAAATTTAGGTGAAATAGACTCTCCTGAATTTAAAAATTTTTGGTCCCAAAAAATTGATGTACCTAGGTTAGAGATTAAAAGATCATCTTTAAATGGCAAAAGCTACAATTACGTAACTTGGAAAAAAACTTTACTATATCCTCAAAAGGATGGAAGGTTAGAAATTAACCCCATGACATTGGACGTGTCAATTGACGTTCCAACCAATAGAAGAGATTTTTTTGGGAATATTATTTATACACAAACATCAAGTAAGGTATCATCTGATAAACAAATAATTAATGTCAAAACATTACCTGATGAAAATAGACCTGAAGATTTCGCGGGTGCAGTTGGGGACTTTGATATTTCT
>JGI24820J26691_1000690_pt1 | contig 10278 bp, 11 predicted proteins | sample METZYME_5_50m_FD_26691 | JGI IMG/M metagenome (IMG submission 26691) | reverse complement strand
GTTATCAATTATTAAGACTATACTTATTAAAACCTTTAAATAGTGATGAATTTCAACCTGCCATTAGGTAATTTCTGATCGTTTAGGGAATTATCAAAAAGCAAATGGTACTCACTTCTTATATAAATAAGGGAATAGATTTTGATGAAGAAAACAAACAACTATTAGAAGAGATAATATCTCATGGTCTATCACTAGGAGCTGATTTTGTAGAGATTTTCTTAGAAAATACAGATAATATTTCAGTCTTAGTTGAAGATGATTTCAATAACAAGTGTAAGTCCATCTTTTGGGAAAGGTGCTGGTATAAGAATATTTAAAGATACAAGAGATGGGTTTGTTAGTACAAATGATTTATCTAGAAAAGGTTTAATTAGTTCTATATCTCAAGCGATAGAAATGTTAGATATAAATGCAACAACAATCAGAAGATTTGAAGGTCTTGAAAATATAAGAAACTATAGTAGTAATAAAAATGCATGGTTAGAATCTATACCTACAATTAATGAGATAGGAGAAAAGTTATTATCAAGCACCAAATACTTAAAAAAAGAAGAAAAAGTTAATGTCAGAAAAGGAAGCTATGCTAGAAATTGGCAAAAAGTAATAATAGCTTCTAGTGATGGAACATTCGCTAAGGATATCCGTTTACATCAAACTGTAGGATTAAATGTAATAGCGTTAGATAAACAATATAGATCTTCTGGAAGTAGACGTTTTGGATCCTCTGACAGCCCTAATGAATTTAAAAACTGGGATCATGAAGAAGCTGCAAACGAAGTTTTAGATAGTTCCATGAACATGCTTTATGCAGATTATGTTGATGCTTGCCAAAAGCCAGTTGTATTAGCAAATAAGTTTGGTGGCGTAATTTTTCATGAAGCGTGTGGACATTTATTAGAAACAACACAAATAGAAAGAGGAACTACACCCTTTGCGAATAAATTAAATAAAAAAATAGCTCATGAAGCTGTAACTGCTGTAGATGAGGGTATATCTTCTGGTTCTTTTGGTTCATTATCTGTAGATGATGAAGGAATGGAGCCAGAAAAATCAGTTCTCATAAAAGATGGAATATTAAAAAAATTTATTTCAGATAGAGCTGGAGAAATGAGAACTGGACATAAAAGAACTGGAAGTGGAAGAAGACAAAATTATTCATTTGCGGCTGCCTCAAGNATGAGAAATACNTTTATAGCAAAAGGANATTATTCTAAGGATGAATTAATAAGTAGTATTAGTGATGGCNTATATTGTAAATCTATGGGGGGAGGCAGTGTTGGTGCAACAGGACAATTTAATTTTGCAGTTGAAGAAGGTTATTTAATAAAAAATGGGAAGTTAACTAAGCCAGTAAAAGGAGCCACCCTAATTGGTGAAGCAACAGAGGTCATGCCTAAAATTTCCATGTGTGGCAACGATCTGGAGTTAGCTCCAGGTTTTTGCGGATCCATAAGTGGAAGTGTTAATGTTACTGTCGGTCAACCTCATATCAAAGTTGATTCCATAACAATTGGAGGTAGATAATTTAGATGGATTTAAAAGAGATTTCTAACTTTATAACCAGTAGCGCAAAATCATTAAATATAAAAAAATGGGATTTTGGTGCAAGCTTTTCAAATGACTTTTCTGTACAAGTCGATAAAGGCATAGCAAAACAATTAAAAGCTTCTCAAAAACAAGTTTTAACATTAAGAGTATGGAATAAAAAAAACTTAGTAGGAATAACGACAACGAGTGATTTAAGTGAAAATGGTTTAAAGAAAGCATTGTATCAAGCAAATTTAGCATCGGATTATGGAAATAAGAATGAACTAACAGACTTTTCACCATTAGCAAAAGATCCGATAAAAGATATAAAACAAGCTAAAAGATCTCCTGCAGGTATTAAGAAATTGCTAGAAACATTAAGATTCGCAGAGAGTGAACTATTGAAAAAACACTCAGCGATAAAGACAATTCCTTATAACGGTTTATCAGAAAGTTTTTATAAAAGAATATATGCCAATAGTGAGGGTGCTCAAAGAAGTTACGCAAAAAGCCAAGCAGCAATTTATCTATATGCTAGAGCTGAAGAAAATAATAGAAAACCAAGAAGTTCAGGATCTGTGAAAATAGGGTATGGATTGGAAGACATTGATATTAATTCTTGCATTGATGAAGCCGCAGAAAAAACAATTTCCCATTTGAATTATTCAGCGATAGAAACCGGTAAATATAAAGTCTGTTTTTCTCCTGAATCATTTCTTACATTAATGAACGCATTTAGTTCAATCTTTAATGCAAGAAGTATTATTGATGGGGTTAGTATTTCGAATAAAGATTCTATTGGTGAAATGATTGCTAATCCTTTATTAAATGTTTTTGATGATGGGTTACATGAAAAAAACATTTCCTCAGCACCTTTTGATGGAGAGGGTACTCCAACTCAAAAATTATGTCTTATCAATAATGGAATATTAGAAAATTTCATACATTCTGAATCAACCGCAAGAATTTTCAAAACAAAACCTACNGGCCACGCTGGACTAGGATCAAAAGTTTCTGTATCCACTGATTGGATAGTTGTAGAAAGATCTGAAAAAGTATTATCAAATGATAACGATTTAAATCATAAGGATTACTTAGGAAAATATATTTATGTAGAAGAACTTAATGCGATACATGCAGGAGTTAAGGCTAGTCAAGGTTCCTTTTCTCTACCATTTGATGGATGGCTATATGAAGGAGGCAAAAGAACCTCTATAGAAGCTGCTACTGTCGCTGGTGATTTCAAAACCCTACTTAAAGAAATTATTAATATTGAAAAGAAACAACATCTAACTACAAGTGGTATTTCTCCTCACATTTGGGTTAAAGAATTATCAATCACCGGTGACGCGTGAACATAATCTTTTGGGGTACTCCTGATTATTCTGTAGAGTCTTTAAAAATACTAATAAATTCACATCATAAAATTTCCGCTGTAATTACTCAACCAGATAAAAAAAGGACTAGAGGAAGTAAATTGATTGCCTCACCTATTAAAAAAATTGCACTCGATCATGATATTCCAGTCATTACACCAAGTAAAATAAAAAATAATACTAGCTTCATTGAAACCCTAAAATCTTTAAATAGCGATGTTTTTGTTGTTATTGCTTACGGAAAGATATTAAGTAAAGAGATACTATCTATTCCAAGATATGGATGTTGGAATGCTCATGCATCACTATTACCTAGATGGCGAGGAGCTGCACCAATTCAATGGGCATTATTAAAAGGAGACGCTTTTACAGGTATTGGGATAATAAAAATGGATGAAGGATTAGATACTGGTGATCTTCTTCTGGAAGAAAAAATACGAATTATTGAAACTGATAATTTATACACATTAAGTCAAAAACTTAGTATTCTTTCTTCAACTTTAATTTACAAAACCTTAGAAATAATAGAGAAGGAACCCCAATCTGTAAAATTTAAATTATCACCTCAAAAATCTAAAGATCAAGAAATTAAATATGCAAGAATGATAAATAAAGAGGACTATAAATTAGAGTTTAATGACAGTGCTGAAAATATAAAAAGAAAAGTAAAAGGATTATTTCCTAGGTCATTCATTATGCATAAAGATAAAATTTTAAAAATATTAAGCGTAAGATTACTTAGTCAAGCAGAGATAGACAAAATTGATAAAAGCTATGAAAAATATGATATAAATTACATCGGAAATGTTTTAGAAATTTTTAAAAACGAAGGAGTAGTTATAGCAACCAAAACGGAACCAATTTTAATTGAAGAAATTAAACTTGAAGGGAAAAATATTTCAAATAAAAATCAATTAATTCAACAATTAAATCTAAAAAAAGGTGATAAGTTATAACTATTCTTTTTTTGAAAAACCCCAAATAAAAGATATAAAAATGAGTGCATAAAAATAATAATCTTGTAAAAAAATTTCTTCTACCAAAGTATTTAATATAAGTTTTAATCCAATTATTAGAATGGCTATATATCCTGCCATTTCTAGTCTAATAAAATATTTTAAAAGTCTCAAAAATATTTCTGAAGTAAACCTTAATGCAATAACTCCAATAAGAGCTCCGATTATTATGAGTATATATTGATCACTTATTGCTACTGCGGTAGTGATGCTATCTATTGAGAATGCCAGATCAGTTATAGATAATAATGCTACTACTTTTAAAAACTCAAATCGTTTATTTTTAATAGATAAATCATCATTAAAAGAAGAGTCTACTTCCTTTTTTTTTAATGCAACATTTGAGAAAAACAAATATATTAAATACAAGCCTGCAAATATTCTTATAAAAATATACTTTAATAAAAAACTAGATAACAGTATCAATAATACTCTAAATATAAGCGAAATTATTATACCTATATTTAAAGCTTTAGTTCTTTCAGTTGCATCTTTTAATGATTTAGTTAAAGATGCCAAAGCGACAGCATTATCGGCTGAGAGCAATATTTCTAGGGTAATTAAAATAGGGAGTAATGTTAATATTTCTGACCAACTATCTATTTGATCGAGAGTAGGTATAAAAGAGTTTACTGATGCCGTATCCATTAAATATTTTTCACAGTCAATCAAAATCTAATATAATGTAAGATTATTTGCTAATCAAGGTGATTAAATACTTATGAGTCTCAAATCAATAATTAATTATATTTCAAACTCTCAAGTAACAAATGAATTAATAGAAAGGTTAAACAAAGATAAGGAAATTAATATTATTGGTTCAAGTAGATATGCAAAAGCAATCTTAATAGAAAGTATTGCCAGTAAAGAAAATAAAAAAATATTATTAATATGTTCAAATACAGAAGTTGCTTATAAATGGTATGGATATTTTGAAAGCATAAATAATAATAACGTTCTATATTATCCACCAAACGAAAATTTACCTTATGAGAGAAGGAATAAGTCTAGTGAAGTTGAATTTTCTCAATTAAATATTATTAGTAGATTGCTAAATAAAAATGAAAATTCATCAAGAAATATATTAATTACTACTGAAAGATCGTTACAACCACATTTACTAAATAAAGAATACTTTAGATATTCAAATCTAAATTTAAAAAAAGGCGATAAATTAGAGTTAGTTGAACTTACAAAAAAGTTAATAGATTTAGGTTATAGTAAAGAAGAAATAACAACGACAGAAGGTCAATGGAGCAGAAGAGGAGATATTGTTGATATATTTGCAGTTAATAATGAAGTACCAATAAGGATAGAATTTTTTGATAATAATATAGAAAAAATAAGAGAATATGACCCCTCGACACAAAAGACATTAGATACCATAAACGCAATTAATATTTCTCATTGTGGATCTTTTCAAAAGATAATAAAAGAACTTAAACATTTATCTGAAGACAATAATTTCATTCTTGATAACGATAATACTAGATTAAATGTAGATAGATTTTTAGGATTAATTGAAAATGAGCCTGCTAGTATAGTTGATTTTATTGATAATAAAACTTTATTAATTTTTGATGAATTAGAAGAATGTAAAAAATTTACAAGAAATTGGTTTTTTGATTCAGAAGAAAATTTTAACAATAACAAAACATCAATCAACGATATATTAAATAAGAATAAAATAAATAAAAAATTAGAACAAAACCTTTATAAAGAGGAAGAAGAGATTTATAACAAGTTTTTAAACTTTTNTAGAATTAATTTATATGAATTTGAATCTAAGATNAATAACAAAAATAAGTTTTTATTATCAGATAAAATTATTTCATCACCTACAAAAAATATAAGCAAGATATCAAAAGAAGTAATTAAATCTTTAGAAAATAAAGATAAAGTTTGGATTATTACAGCCCAACCATTAAGAACGAAAACTATTTTATTTGAAAATAAAGTAAATACTTTTTATCTTGAAAATTCATCTAATATAAATAAATCTCAGAAGTTAATAAAAGATAACATACCAATAATAATTAAAAAGAAAAATGATTACGAAATTGATGGTTTTAATTTACCCATATGGAAATTAAAAATATTCACAGATAAAGAATTATATGGTCAANAAAGTCTTTTCAAGAATTTTTTTATTAGAAAAAGAAATAAAAGCATATCATCTAAAATAAATCTCAATAAAATAAATCCAGGTGATTATATTGTTCACAAGAATCATGGAATTGGTAAATTTCTAAAAATAGAAAAAATTAATTTTACAGGAGATTCTAGAGATTACTTGGTTATTCAATATTTAGATGGGAAAATAAGTGTCGCAGCTGATCAGCTTGGAAGTATTAACAAATATAGATCATCTGGAAATATAAAACCAAAAATTAATAAATTAGGTGGAACCGAATGGCAAAAAGTAAAAGATAAAAATAAAAAAGCTATTAAGAAAATAGCAGTAGATCTTTTAAAACTTTATGCAGAAAGAGAAAAATTAAAAGGATATGCATATCCTACAGATGGTCCTTGGCAAAATGAATTAGAGGACTCTTTTCCCCATCAACCAACACCTGATCAGATAAAGGCAGTTAAAGATATCAAGAATGATATGGAAAAAGATATTCCTATGGACAGATTAGTTTGTGGNGATGTTGGATATGGGAAAACAGAAGTAGCAATAAGAGCAATTTTCAAAGCTATTACATCAGGAAAACAAGTAATATTGTTAGCACCAACAACAATACTCGCACAACAACATTGGAAAACCATTACTAATAGATTTTCGCCTTATCCCATAAAGATCTCACTCTTAAATAGATTCAAAAAGGAATCAGAAAAGAAAGATATTCTAAAAGGATTAGTAAACAATACCGTTGATCTAGTTGTTGCTACGCATCAGATATTGGGAAAAGAAGTTGATATAAAAAATCTTGGTTTACTCGTTATTGATGAAGAACAAAGATTTGGAGTAAAACAAAAAGAAAAAATNAAAAAAATAAAAAAAAATATAGATGTGTTAACTTTAACCGCAACACCTATCCCANGAACTTTATATATGAGTTTGTCCGGGATTAGACAAATGAGTTTAATAGAGACTCCTCCTCCCTCAAGGAGATCTATTAAAACATATTTATCTGAAATTGATACTGATGTAATAAGAACTGCAATTAGCCAGGAACTTGATAGAGGGGGACAAATATTTTATGTTTTACCAAGAATATCTGACATAGAACAAGCTATTGATAAATTAAAAAATATGTTCCACGATTTAAAGTTTATAATTGCGCACGGTCAAATGAATGANAGTGACTTAGAGAATGCAATGATAACATTCAATAGTGGTGAGGTAGATTTAATGATTTGTACCACAATAATTGAGAGTGGTTTAGATATCCCTAAAGTAAATACTATCATTATTGAAGATGCTCACAAATTTGGTTTATCTCAGCTCTATCAGTTAAGAGGGAGGGTTGGAAGAAGCGGTGTGCAGGCACATGCTTGGTTATTTTATCCTAATTTAAATAAAATAAATGAAGCATCAAAGCATAGACTGAAAGCCATAAAAGATTTCTCAGAATTAGGGAGCGGATATCAACTCGCTATGAAAGATATGGAAATTAGAGGTGTCGGGAGTTTNNTAGGGGAAGCGCAAAGCGGACAAGTAAATAATATTGGATATGACTTATATATGGAGTTGCTTCAAGAAGCAATTTCAGATTTAAAGGGTCAAGAAATACCTGAGGTNAAAGATACACAGGTAGATTTGCCNGTCAATGCTTTTATTCCTGGGACTTGGATATCAAATAGGGAAGAAAAACTTGAAGCATATAAAAATATCACAACTTGCCTAAATAATGAACAAATTACAGAATTAGCTACTGATTGGGTAAATAGGTATGGACTAATACCTAAGCCAGTTGAGTCTTTACTTTTAATTATGAAATTAAAATTATTAGCAAAGAAATGTGGCATCCAAAGCATAAAACTAAAAAAGCCAAACATAATATTAATTACAAGAATGAAACTAAATGCCTTTAAACACCTTAAGGAAGATTTGCCTCTAAATATTCAAAATAAATTTGTATTTCATAGTGAAAGTGAAGTTTCTACGATAATTATTCGTGGATTAGGAGTACTTGACACCCAAATGCAAATAGAAAATCTAATTAATTGGCTTGGTACTATGTCTATTTCAGTTGAAAAGCTATCAACAAAAGAAATTAAAGTTTAATTATTAAAAAAATATTCAATTAACCCAAAAATGGTTTATTTAGGTTAGCTTATTACAAATTTACAATGGTATGGGCGAATACATCGATATAGGAGTTCAAACTCCAATTTTTGCTTACATAATACTAATTTCCTCAGTTGCCGTTGGTGCAGTTGCCCTATTAGGCTTTGAGACTGAAAATGATGATGATGATTCAGATTCAGGCAGTGGAGGTTTAATGCAACCTATATAAACCTATCGGAACCTGATTTTACTTGGTTTCCCTTGAAAAATTTTAATAATACGAAATATACTTCCAATAATCAAAACAATTGAGATTATAAGTGTAAAACAAATTAATAATACAACTATAATTTCGAAAGACTTGAGTATTATTTCAAATAAATTGTTATAAATATCAAAAATATTTTTTCTGAAGGAATTAAACAATTCGATTTTTTNAGGAATACAATAATTTAACAGCAATAAAAACAATCCAAATATCATCATAAAAAAAGATTCCTTGATTAATTCCTTTTTTGATTTTCGTCTTATATTTATTTTTTTCTTGAATAAATATTGATTTGATTTAATTTTTACCATTGGTATTTATTAAGCCTAATAAAAGTGACAAATTAATTAAATTATAAATACATTACATATCTTCAATTACTATATCCTTCTCACAATATTTGGGTTCAAGTTAATTAGGGAAATATTCTTATTTCGAGAATTCTTATTTTCAAAGAAATAAATACCTATAAATGTAAATAAAGATATCGTAAACAAAGCGAAAAGAGGAGGAATGATATTATTTGTAAAATTTATTTTATTAAAAGAAAGAAGGCGCTTTTTTTTTATTTCAGGCAGCAATTCATTGAAATCAATTTTAATTTTTTTAAAATTTTTTAATTGATCAAAACAATTAATAATGTCAGAAAACTCAGCATATCCAATCTTCAATTTGAGGGGTTTTACATTAGGTTTAGTACTTTTAAGTATAATTCTATAGCTTCCATTCTTATCTAGATTTAAATCAATTAGTTCAGACTCAATATTTTCTTCTCTATCTAGCAAGGACAAGGCAGCACATTTATAGAAGGCTTTAATTACTGACTTTAAATGGTCAATACTACCTTCTATTTCNGGTTGATTAATAATTGAAAGTTTCCAACTAGAAACTATAGAAATATTTTCATTATTGTCATTATTTGAATAATCTGGCAATCCAAATATTACAAGTTCTGTAGATGACTGATTAAAACTATATTTATTCTGCAACATTTTACAAATTTGCCATTACAAACTTCAATCTATTATATCCTTCATCAGAGGAAGCTAATGATAAGGTAAGTAGTATTTTCTTAAAATATTCTTGACTATCTTTATAGTTTATTAGATTTTTTACAAGAATACTTTCTGTATCAAATCTCTCCTCAATTAATTCAATGAATCTGGATTGAAAATCATTCCAAAGTTCTGGTTTATTTATATAATTATCTTTTGAAGAAACTATTGCTCTTATATATGGGTACAGATATTTAGACATCTCTGATGTAATTTTTATTAAACCATCAAATTGCTCAGAATTAATTTCATTATTTCGTGATTTTCTCATNGGATTATTGGACCTTAATTTCCATATTGAAACTTTTGAGGGGAATAAATGCTCTAAATTAAGTTTATTAGATATTACGAACATAGATTCAGATCCATTTAAATCTATTGTTTCTAAAGCTAACAAGAGTAAATCTAACTTTTCAATAGATGCTTTAGATATTGATTTATTAAAGTTAATTGTAAAAATGATTGTATAAATTAATTAAATTTATTATAACAGGAAAAGATAATTAGCTCCATAAAAAATTATAAAATTTATCAAGTTCATCAGTTGTTATTAAACTATAACTCCATAATGACAATGCTAATGAAGTATTATTTCTCTTAGATAATTTTATTCCTAAGTGAATTGAAGAGTAACTTAATCCTAATTCCTTATTTAAGAATATAAGTTCTTTATTTGATATTTTTGAACTCATCTTTTTATTTAATTAAATTATCTATATTTAAATAAGAAATGTTTCTCATAAAAAAATTTTTTAATAAAATTATTCTTTTAAATAAAATGAATAATAATTTGCGG
>JGI24820J26691_1000683_pt1 | contig 10299 bp, 10 predicted proteins | sample METZYME_5_50m_FD_26691 | JGI IMG/M metagenome (IMG submission 26691) | reverse complement strand
GGGCAAGTAGTTCCTATTTCAACCGTTCATCAAAACAGATTTACAGAAATATTGGTAAAAAATTTAAGTAGTGGAATCTATCTTCTAAAGACTAATGAAATTACTTTCAAGGTTGTGGTCAGATAATTTTTTGTTTATTAAATTTGCCCTGCTTAAAGGCCTCGTAGCATAACTGAATAGTGCATCTGATTACGGCTCAGAAGGTTGGGGGTTTGAATCCCTCCGAGGTCACATATATTAAGGCTCACTATTATTAGTGGGTCTTTTTTATATTGACATTTATTTGATATAGATATGTGAGGGTTAAATCTATTTTCTGTTTATTAAATAGTAACCTAAACAAATTGATAAAATTGCTAATCCAAAATACAACAAATCTGTTGGGGAAGAAAAATTCTCAGAAAACATCAAAACTTTCTCGAAAAATTTAACAATTAGAACTATGATTATGACCTTTATTATTTTGTTTTTAAGTTGATCTAAATCTCTGATTTTTAGAGTTGATTCGCTAAATTTGGCATTAGCAAAATCAATTTCACTCACAAAAAGCTCATAAATTCCGAAACCAAAAATCAGTAAAACAATTCCAATTAAAAATAAGTCAATTGCAGAGATTAATTTAAACAGCAAATCGTTATTACTAGAAATTGAATCATCAAATAATGGGTTATAAAAAATTACTGCTTCGATAATATTCCAACTTCCTAAAACAATTAATGTGAATGAAGATATAATGGATAAAATAACTGCCAATAATGTTATATACCTGACATTCCATAAAAGTTTTTCAAGTTTCTTACTCATGTTTTAAATTTAATATTTTTTTTTATTAAATACCTATTAAATGTTTCTTGTATGGATTAGAAAGAATCGTATTTACTGTTCCATATACTTTCATTGAAATTTCTTCTTGTTAAGAAGAACATGTAAAAGAAAATAAAGATAAACCCCTTTACAAGAAATAAGAATAAAATGAAAACCTCAGAAAATGTTAGGCTAGGCATTACAAGTTTACCCAACAATGCAAAAACAACACTGACCAGTACGGAAAATATTGTGAGGTTATCTATATTTTTAAAAGGAAGAACTAATAATTTTCTAAGTGTGTTAAATTCTTCGCCCCATTTGTGAATTAAATAATAATAGTTATTTCCTATCGGAACGAATAGTATTGGGTCATCAGGACTCTTAATTTTGAATAGCTTTGAAGGTGCCATTATCATAAAATTACTTAAAGTTGTATCGTGTTTTTTTTCTAATTTTTTGATTATACTGGTAATATTTTTTGGATATTCACCTTTAAATAAATTAGAATCTAAAAATCTAAGTCTATATCTCACACATATTTTTTTTATCGTGTCTTGGTGAAATATATTTTTTGATTCCATTTTGTCAAATTTTAGGTCATTGTATTTATTATTGTTTCTTTTATTGAGAGACTTAATTATCTGATCTTTTTTGCNATCTTCTCTAGACCATATATTCTTTATGAGTGTATTAAGTTCATCAGAACTTATCGTTTTCTCTCTTTCCCTTATTAATTCGTCAAATAGATTTACTTTCTTCATTGTAATTTTAAATAATTCTTAGCACCAAAATTTATACCAAACATGTATAATTTTTATGAAAACCACTTGTGATGTCCAAAATAATTTTTTGGTGTTTTTGTTTTAGACCTTAAATAATAATTAATACCTCCAATAACACTTTTTAAATAAGTTTCAAGGGCTGGAATAACGATAAGTTTATATGGAATATAACTGATTAATTTTGGAAAATTTCTCAAAAAATAGGGGTAAACAGTAATTTTTAAAAAAAGTGATTCTTTTTTAGAAAAAATTTCCCAAACAACATAAGATTGCCCTTTACCTTTCTCACCGATAAATAAACTGTAGCCTTTTAATTCATCCCACGAATGAAAATTTCTTACATAATTTAGCCCGTTTAAATAAACTAACTCATCAATTGAATTTTCACCAGGCCATTTAATAGTCGCATTTGATTTACAAAAAGGATGAAATAGCTCAAGATTTGAGGGTGCGGAAATAAGATTCCAAAGTTGGATTGATGAAGCATGGATTTCCTCTTCATATTCTGCCTTCCATTTTTTTTTAATTTTCTTAAGATCTAACACTAAAAATTGATAAATTTGAGACGCAAAAATAAATAAAATGAGAATCTATATTTTAACTATTTTTTTTACTTTATTAACAATTTTTTCCTGTAATAACAATGATGTTTATTTTAATTATGGAGGGCAAATTGATTTAGCAGATGAATCAATATTTTTTTCTTCTATTGAAGATAATTTAAGTATATCTAAAGTTGAAGGAGAAATTATTGACGTATGTCCTAAAAAAGGATGCTGGATGAACGTGAAGGTTGCAGAAGATACATTATTTGTAAAGTTTAAAGATTACGGTTTTTTTGTTCCGACAGATGGTGTTCAAGGAAAAAAAGTTTATATGTCTGGAGAAATATTCAAAGATACTATTTCAGTTGCTAGACTAAGACATTATGCTGAGGACGCTAAAAAACCAGAGTCTGAAATCATGTCAATCACTGAGCCAGAATTTATGTTAAATATGATTGCGGACGGAGTTGCAATCAGAGAGAATTAATCGTTATATTCAATTTGAACCATAACTTCATTTCGTCGATTGAAAACTTTGTAGGGGCTATTATAAGAAACATAGAACAAATCGCCTACCGTTTTTATATTCAAATCAGATAATTTATTTACTAATTTTTTAGAGTGCTTATTAAATTTTCCTGAGTTAGAGTACCCACCATATCTAATACATGCAAAATACTTAGCCTCAGACTCATAGATTTTTATACTATCATCGTTTGGTTTAGAAATCGATTCTAAGCTGTAAGAAGATGGCATAACAAATTCCATTGTGTTTGAATTATCATTTTCTTTCATGTATACTGGAGTTGTCATTTCAATTTTTTCACCCTTAGAATTGTTCCCGCTTATAAATTGAAATAATTTATAAAAGTTTCCATTCGCACTTTTACTTGAGATTACCTTTGCTTTTAGAGATGAAGGATAAAATCTAATTTCAAAATCATCTTCAGACATGACAAGTTCATATTTTTGTGTTTCATAAGTGCTAGAATTGAATAGCATAAGTAGTATTATTAGTATGTATTTCATTTTTTTATAATTCTTATTGATTTAAATTTTTGATTGTAAAAGTCATTTATTTTGAATATGTATAACCCTTTATTATAGTCGCTCAGATCAATCANTTTTTCATTAGTTTTTATTATCTCTCGACCAAGNATATCATAAACTGATATACTTATGTCGCCTTGATAGATAAAATTAACAAAATCACTAGTCGGATTAGGATAATATTCAATTTCAAAATCCTCAGAGACTTCGTTATTTCCTAGAGAAAAATCTTCCCATTTCCATACACCGCCTGATGATGAGGCTCCAACTACTTGTGTCCAAGCTCCTGACCACCCAAGTTCCTCATTATAAAAATCAACAAATAAATGAACTGCATTATCGATAGGGGTCCATGAATAACCACCATCTAAACTAAAAGATGAGCCATTGCCTGTTGAGAACACAGTATCAGTTCCCTCAATGTAACATAGTCCTGAGGTATAAACTGGGCCAGAAGTGGTTATTTCAGACCAGGTTTCACCTCCATTCTCTGTTCTAAAAACGTTTGTACTATTGTCGATTAATATCCCATTTTGAGAATCTCCAAAAGATATATTTCCGTTTACCTCAGCACTTCCAAAATCGACAATTGGAGATTGAAAGACANCCCAATTATTGCCTTTGTCTGATGATCTATATATCCTTCCTTTGTTTGTGGTAAACCATACATTATTNCCCACTACTTCTATTTGACGAGTGTAACCATATTCGCCACCCAGAGGATTTGGAATATTATTTCCTGGAACTTGTGTCCAATTATCTCCACCGTTTTGGGTTACATATAGCTCAAATTCCCCATTAATGGGGTCACCCTGAGCAAATCCAATATTTTCATCCCAGAAATAAACAACATTGGCAAATGATGAACTGGTATCATAATCTGCACTATTTTGTCTAGACCAGTTTAGTCCTCCATCATCAGTTTTAAAAATACCGCCTGTTTGATTTGCTCCCCTTGGGTAAGCAACAAGCCAAGCAATTTGATCGTTGTAAGCATGTATCATTGAAATTCCTAGGTTTAGATTTCCAATATCAATATTGTATGACTCCCATGAATTACCTCCATCAGTTGTTTTAGTAAACTGTTGCATGTTTTCTCCAGAACCACTTCCGTCGAAAGCAGTTGCCCAAACAACATTTTCGTCCGCAATTGATATGTAGTTGATACCCGTGCTTTGATTTCCAAATGTAGTGTCCTGTAATATCCATTCACCACTTGGTTCAAAATAAACTCTAATGTAATTTTCCTTTGTCAATGTTTCATTGCTTGAATCATTGGAAACAGTTAAACTCACTGAATATTCTCCTACTTCAGAATAAAATATCTCCGGTGGGTTTTGGCCTTCATAAGTTTCTGGACTACCACCCTCGAAAGTCCAAAGCCAAGTGTTTGAATTTACAGAGTTGTTAGAAAAGATTACAGACTGATTTTCATATGTAACTTGAGGAGAAGCAGTAAAAGCAGGAATTGGATTATCATCATCAGGTAAAACACATAGCAATGCTTGGTAAGCGTCAATTCTAGGACCAATATTTTGATTGATTTCTACTCCACTATTTATTAAGCAACCCTGTATTTGAGATGGGGAAAGTGATGGGTTTACGCTTAGCATTAGCCCAACTAAACCGGCCGCAAAAGGTGTGGCCATTGATGTTCCACCAAATCTCGCATATCCATTGAGATTTTGTGTATAAACCGTACTGAGAAGTCCACCGTAAGAATATCCTCCAGGTGCAGCAATATCCACCCAGGGAAACCCGACATTATAATTTGAAAATGATGACCTTTGATCATTGGAATCAACCGAACCTACACCAATAACATTTTGATATGCTGCAGGAAAATTTTGGGTTGAANTTCCGTCATTTCCGGCTGCAGCTAAAAATACTATCTCGGGGTATGCATTAATTAATTCTTGTAATGCATTTGATGAATTTTCAGAACCGTATGACATGCTAATNACATTTGCTCCGTTTTCACATGCCCACTGAACTCCAGCATAGCTATTGTAAATTGAGGATGGGTTTTGGTTATCACCCGTTGCTTTTACAATTATTAGTTCAGCATTTCCNCCAAGAGATGCAATTCCAGTTGAGTTATTTATTTCAGCGGTTGCCAACCCCGAACAGTGGGTTCCATGNGACCAGGATGAACTTTGGTTGTATGTTTGAGGTGGTGTGGCATCATCATCATTATCAGAAACATCCCTTTGTTTAAATACATTTAGATCTAAATGATCAGAAGGTGCACCGTTATCAATAATCGCAATTTTTATACTTTGACTTCCTGTTGAAATATCCCATGCAAGTTCTGAATTAACTTGAGTATGATACCACTTATTAGTGCCATTGTGATATGTGTCATCTGGCACAAACGTGGTTTTATAAATGGGTTCTTTTTCCNCATATTCTAATATTTCAAGTTTATTTAGCTTATCTAAAATNAGCTCAATCTTATCAAAGTCTGAAAATGTTACCCGGTAAATTTTTTGAAGTTCTCTTTTGCCTGAAAAGTAACTTGGCCTCTCAAAACTTAGTACATTTATATCCTTAAAAATTTCTTTAAAAATCGGGTAATCATTTATATCAACTATAATTCCAATTTCATCTGATGTTTTAACAATATCATTATTATTAACTTCAATAAATTCTTTCAGCTTAAATATTATTGTACCATCTAAAAAATCATTATTGATTGTTTGAGTAAATAAAAAATTACAGGATAATAATAATGTAAATAATTTTTTCATTTTTTTAATTTTATAACAATTGCTCCGCCTCTTCCCATGCCTCCATATCGGTTTGTGGCGGCTAGAGATCTTAATATTGTAATGCTTTTTACCTGTTGTGGATCGATGTATGAAGGAAACTCTGTTTGAATGGAGCCATCAATATCATATATTGCATAAGCTTGATAATTTATCGACAAACTACCTCCTCTCACAAGAATTCTTGGACTTGCATTAGCTACATTATCTCCAACCACGGTTATCCCCGGAAATTTGCCTACAATAACATCCAAAAGAGTTGTTGCCGCTGGAGATATTGTTATTGATGCCGAAGGTTTAGACATTTTATTATTTTGTGTTCCACATGAGCAAAAAATAATAATTGTTATTATTTGTAGGTATTTAATTATACTCATAATTAATTGCGAACAAACCTTATGCCAGTATTTAATATAATACAAACAATAACAGGTTTAATTTAATTATTAAATGCATTATCTTTGGTGTAATGAGATATTTATTGATCTTATTTGTTGTTTTAGCTTTTAATGCTAATGCCCAATCTGATTTTGGATCATCATTTAATCCAACATATGGGATAGTACAACCAAATATACCCCAAGATTACTATCAGGAAGCAAACGGAAAATCTTCAGACAACTTAAAGGAGGCATTGCATCAAATCATTTCAAATCATTCCGTCTTTCCTTACACATCATCATCAACAGACACGTGGGATATATTACAATTGTCAGATCAAGACCCAGAAAATCATGAAAATATGATACTCGTATATACTGGTCGTTCCCAAGACAAAGGGTATCGAGATGGTTCGGGTAACTATTCCCAGTATGAAAATGGAAATGGTACTCAAAGTAATTCATGGAACAGAGAACATGTTTGGCCCAAATCTCACGGATTTCCAAATGAAGATGATAATGCATACACTGATGTTCATAATTTAAAGCCTTCAGATCGATCTGTTAACAGCTCAAGAGGAACAAAGGATTATGATTATGGTGGAAGTCAGCATTCAGAGGCTACTGAATGTTTAACAGACTCTGATAGCTGGGAGCCATCAGATTCTGTCAAAGGGGATATTGCTAGGATTTTGTTTTACATGGTGGTTAGATATGATCCAGGATACGATCACAACAACAATCCTTTTGATTTAGAGCTTGTTGATTATACAACTCCAAATAACAATGATCCAATATTGGGTAAATTATCCTCTTTAATCCAATGGCATTATGATGACCCAGTTGATGACTTTGAAATTAATAGAAATGAAATTATTTATGGATTTCAAGAAAATAGAAATCCGTTCATAGACCATCCAAATCTTGTTGGTTTTTTGTGGGGAGAAAATATCGGAGAAAATTGGAATGAGAATTTAGGATTGCAAAATAATTTGACTAAAAACCCGATTATTTATCCAAATCCTACAATGGGTGTTTTAAACTTTGGTGAAATATTAGTGAATAATAGAATTCAAATTTTCTCTTCCAAGGGAGTTAAGGTTTATGACAAATTAATTACTAATTCAAATTCAATTAATTTAGATTTAAAATCTGGGTTCTATCTCCTAAAAATTTCAGATAATTCAAGGGTTTCAAACCATAAAATTATAATTAAGTAAATGAATTTAGCTTTAATTTTTTTAGGATTTTTTTTGTTAGTTATTGGAGGTGAATTCATTGTTAGAGCATCAGTTGCCTTATCTCTAAGGTTTAATATTTCAAAGTTTGTGATTGGAATGACAGTTGTTTCTTTTGCAACTTCCTTACCTGAACTAATAGTAAGTATTAATGCAGCTTTAAATAACTCTCCATCTATTGCCATAAATAATGTGGTAGGTTCAAACATAGCTAACATCGGACTTGTTTTAGCTTTAATAGCATTACTGAGTAATATATCGGTTAATGAAAAATCATTTAGAAGAGATTGGTCGTGGATGTTTTTTCTTTCAATTATGTTATGGCTATTTATAATTACGGATAATGAATTGAACGGCTTTGAAGGTTTTTTGCTAATTACATTTTTGGTGAGTTTTGTATATAATGTCTTAAAAAAATCTGATTCTATTGAATTATTAAATGATGTTGATGATAAACTTAAGCTAACTTCAAATTTTAAAATCTTGATATGGTTATTTATTTCGTCACTAACCCTCTATTTCGGAGCTGAATTCCTGGTCGATGGTGCTGTTAAATTCGCGAATCAAATTAATATAAGCGAGGCAGTTATTTCTGTTTCAATTGTGGCGATTGGAACCAGTATTCCAGAATTGGCAGCTTCTTTAGTAGCAATTGCAAAAAACGAAAAGGGTATTTCCGTGGGAAATTTAATAGGTTCAAATATTTTCAATATCGGATCCGTGTTAGGAATTACAGCAATAATTAAAGATATACCTATTGCTGAAGAAATAATCGAACGAGATATTATATGGATGATGGTCTTCACTGTGCTAATCATGGTTTTAGCTGTTTTACCAGAGAAAAATAAGATTTCAAAATATAAGGGTCTTATTATGCTTCTCGGATACTTCGTTTTCATATTTCTTGCATTTGCATAAAAAAAAGGAATTATTTTCATAATTCCTTTTTTTTAAAAAATTGAATTTAAACTATGCAGATTTTACGGTCTTTATAATTCTGGCAGCAATTTTATACGGATCGGCATTTGACGCAGGACGTCTATCCTCAAGCCAACCTTTATAACCCTTCTCAACGGTTATAATGGGAATTCTAATCGATGCACCTCTGTCAGAAACTCCATAACTAAACTGGTCAATAGATTGAGTCTCATGAAGACCTGTTAATCTTTGTTCGTTATATGCGCCATAAACAGCTATGTGTTCGTCTACCACTGGTCTAAAAGCTTCACATATTTTTTCATATGTTTCTTTTGAACCACATGTTCTTAAAGTATTATTTGAGAAATTTGCATGCATGCCAGATCCGTTCCAATCTCCCTTTATTGGTTTAGGGTGATATTCAATATAGTAACCGTAATCTTCAGTTAGCCTATCGAGAATATACCTAGCCACCCATAATTGGTCACCAGCGTTCTTAGCACCCTTTCCAAATACCTGAAATTCCCATTGTCCACAAGCTACTTCTTGATTAATTCCTTCAATATTAATACCTGCAGCGAGGCAAATATCAGCATGATCCTCAACAAGTTGTCTGCCGTGTGTATTTTTTCCTCCTACTGAACAATAATATAGCCCTTGAGGACCTGGGTATCCACCTGGTGGGAAGCCTAGAGGTAAATCTGTATCTGTGTCCATTATGAAATATTCTTGTTCAAACCCAAACCAAAAATCATTATCGTCATCATCAATAGTTGCTCTACCATTGGAGACATGTGGAGAACCATCAGGGTTCATAACTTCTGTCATGACAAGAAAACCATTTTCCCTTGTGGGATCTGGGAAAATTGCAACAGGCTTCAATAGGCAATCTGATGAACCTCCTTCTGCCTGCTGAGTGGAACTTCCATCAAATGCCCATACTGGGCAACTTTCTAGTTTTCCGTCAAAATCTTTCAAGATTTTTGTTTTACTACGCATGTTTTGCGTAGGAACATATCCGTCAAGCCAGATATATTCTAATTTTGCTGTACTCATTTTAATTTTCTATTAGTTAATTACCGATTTTAAAGATTGCATAATATATCAATAAATTTGAAATTCATTAAATATTTTTTTCTGCTTTTGAAATATATTTATAAACATTTCAACCAAAACAATTTGTTCATATGAATAATGTAATTTTTGCCGATTACAACACCTTATTGTTAATAACATAATTTTCTTTTTTACTATTTTAATAATCTTAGTAGTCCCTACACTAAATTTTTTGTCTTTTCTTTAATACTTTTGTGGTCAAGTTACACAATGATAAATTCAAAAACATCCGACAAATACATGAAGCGAGGGGTATCAGCTTCCAAAGAGGATGTGCACAATGCAATTAAAAATTTAGACAAAGGACTTTTTCCAAAAGCCTTCTGTAAAATTGTTCCAGATTTTTTAACTGGAAGCCAACAGCATTGTATAGTTATGCACGCTGATGGTGCTGGTACAAAAAGTTCATTGGCATACATGTATTGGAAAGAAACTGGTGATCTATCGGTTTGGAAGGGAATTGCCCAGGATGCTCTAATTATGAATATTGATGATCTTATTTGTGTCGGGGCTACCGATAACATTATGCTTTCATCTACAATTGGAAGAAATAAAAATAAAATTCCGGGTAATGTAATATCCGCCATAATTAATGGTACTAAAGAATTAGTTGAAGACTTAAAAAAGTATGACATTAATATTCACATGACTGGTGGAGAAACCGCTGATGTTGGTGATCTTGTCAGAACTATTAT
>JGI24820J26691_1000682_pt1 | contig 10300 bp, 14 predicted proteins | sample METZYME_5_50m_FD_26691 | JGI IMG/M metagenome (IMG submission 26691) | reverse complement strand
AAATAGGCAAAAACTCTGTCAGGCCTTGAATTATTCCAAGAATGAAGCTTAATAAAATATCACTCATTTATTTTCTTATAATTTGATTTATTTACGTATGTAGGATTTTGAGAGGTAGGATTAAATAAATCAGACTTGTTACCACTTTCAATATATTTTTCTTTTGCAATTTTGACTATTTCAGATGAGTCAAAATATTTTTCATTTTTATCATCAATTACTATAAGTGGTTTGTTAAGTGCAACTGATACGCCTTTCAAGAAACTAGCTATAGTTCTAGTAGCTGTATATGAACTCTGACAATTTGAATATGCAAAAAGGTCTATATCTTCAAGGACGAAAGTCTCATCAAGGCCGACATTTTTTAAAAACATATTCCAGTTAGGCCTATCTTTTCTCTCATGAGAAAAGTTAAATGAGATAATTTCCATATTTAACATAACGCTTATAGAGGTCTGATCTCCAGAACTTTGTAATGCAAGAATATTCATCTATAAATGCTTTGAAATACTTTCAAATACCTTATCAACACTATTTGAGCCATTTACCTTAAAGAATGCGAGTATGCCCTCTTCAGCCTTACTCATGTAGAAATCTGTTAATGGTTTTGTTTGCTCGTGATAAACATTTAGTCTTTTTAATACTGTCTCTGGTTTGTCATCCTCCCTTTGAATTAAAGGTTCTCCGGAAATATCATCATAGCCGTCGTTCTCAGGTGGATTATATTCAATATGATAGTTTCTACCCGATCCAGGATGAACTCTTCTACCTGACATTCTCTCTACAATTGCTTGATCATCAACATGAATCTCAATCACATGTGAAAAGTTTACTCCCATCTCAGCTAACTGTTTTGCTTGGCCAATTGTTCTTGGAACGCCATCAAAAAGGGACCCATTGATGCAATCTGGCATGCTTAGTCTTTCCTTAATGAGAGAACCGATGATCTCATCAGATACTAGGCCACCAGAATCGAGAATATTTGAAACTTCTTTACCTAATTTACTACCTGATGCTACTGCCTCTCTAAGCATGTCTCCTGTGCTTATTTTTGGTATGTTACATAAATCACATATCAAGTCTGCTTGAGTACCTTTTCCTGCACCAGGTGGGCCTAGTAAAATAATATTCCTCATTTTTCTAATATCACATATGCAATAGCATAATCTCTCTCGTCTGAAAGACTAACATGTGATTGTATAATTCCCAAATCACTCAATAATTTCTTGAGAACATCGTCAAATTCAAAGAAAGGTTTTCCATTTGAGTCACGTAATATATTTATTGCTCTAAAATTTACTTTACCAGAAATGCCTGTGCCGACTGCCTTGGAAAAAGCTTCTTTTGCAGCAAATTGTTTTGATAAATACATAACTTTTTTCTCTTCTTTTATTTGGTTGTAAAAAGTTAGTTCTTTATCACTTAGGATTTTTTTAGCAAAAGTCTGTAAAGATTTCATCTCATCAATTCTTCGGATGTTTACAATATCTGTACCAATGCCAAATATCATGATCTTAAAGACTTAAAAATTTGTCGGCTTGATAGTTCTTTTCCGTCCAAACAAAAGCCTATTGCTCTTGTTGTAATTTCTTTAAGAAGATTTTTTGACACTTCAACTAAATTTCTATTTTTAATGTTAATAATGTCCTCTCCCGTAAGATTACCTTTTTCAGATTTTTTGAAACCTTTTTCAGAAATAAATAAATATTTTTCATCTTTTTGAATTGAAGAGTTGTTATCTATTTCGTTTTCAAAATCAATTCCATATCCCAACATATCGAGAAGATCTAGTTCGAAATTCCTAAGAGTCAGCTCCAAATCATTTTCTGACAAAATCTCATTAAGAAAATTATCATACAAATCAAATAAATCTTTCTGCGCAGCATCTTTTGGCAGAAGCTTTATGAGCAATTCATTAATATAGAGGAGACTATAACTTTTTTTTGAAAGTGTATTGTTGTAATCCATTAGATTTCTATCAATACTGGTAAGCGTTTTTAGTTCCGATCTTCCTGAGTAAGTAATATTTAATTTATAGAAAGGAACTAAATACCCAAAAAATTTAGACTTTGGTTTCTTAGCGCCTTTAGCTATTAAAGACATTTTTCCATTTTTTTTGGTAAATACTTCAGAAATTATGCTTGTTTCTCCATACGGCCTTTGGTGCAATAAAAAACACTCGTCAGTATTAATTTGACTCATAATTATTTCCAACGCCTAAACTTTGAATAAAGCTTGAGTCTGTATTCCAATTTTTTTTAACTTTTACCCATGTTTTGAGAAAGACTTTATTTTTTAAGTAATCCTCAATATCTAATCTTGCTTCCTTTCCAATTTTTTTTAATAGGTCTCCACTAGAGCCTATGACAATTTGTTTTTGTGATTTCCTATTAACGTATATAACCGCACTTACATGTATTATCTTATTTTTGCTTTTGATTTCTTCAATTTCAACAAAAGTATCATGTGGTAATTCGTCTCCCAGATTTCTTATTATTTTCTCCCTAATAAGCTCTGAAATCATGAACTTATCTTCATTATTAGTTAAATTAAATGCATCATCATAAATATGATCATTTTCGGGTAAATGTTCTTCAATTTTGTTGATCAAATCTTGAAGATTTTGATTTGTTTTTGCAGATATTGGTATTATTGAAGCAAAATTATATTCATCTGAAATTTTTTCAATAAAAGGCAGTAGTCTTTGTTTATCGCTAATTTGATCAATTTTATTAATAACGCATATTGAAAAAGGATTGGTTTCTTTGAGTTTTGATAGTATTGCATGATCTTCTTCAGTCATTGAAAGTCTCTGCACTACAAAAAGAACAATATCTGAATCTTCAATTATACTTTGAGCAGATTTGTTTAAAATTTTATTCATAGTTTTCTGAGATTTAATGTGTAATCCAGGAGTATCAATAAAAATTGCTTGTTTATTATCTGTTGTTTTTATGCCTAGAATATTATTTCTTGTTGTCTGAGATTTACGTGAGGTTATTGAAACCTTCTTTTTTAAAATAGCATTTATGATTGAAGATTTGCCCACNTTAGGCTTTCCAATTATTGAGACGTATCCACAGTANTTCTTTGACATTTTAGGATTTNATGTAATCTAAAACTTTTCTTGCAACAGCTCTTTCNGCCTCTCTTTTTGAGTTTCCTGTTGCAAAAAATTCTTTGTTTTTATATTTNGTAGAACATTCAAAACCATCATTTGTTGANATTGTTTGATAATTTGGCAGATCAATTTTTTTTGATTGAAAGTGTTCCTGCAATTCAGTTTTTGAATCNCGAAATTCTTTTTCAATGGCTATTTCTTGTATCTCNNTCTTCATCATTTCAAGCACAAAAAGCNTAACCTGTTCAAAATTGCTATCTAAAAAAACCGCCCCAACTATAGATTCAATAGCTCCTTCTAAAATCGAATATTTTCTATTTTCAGATAAATTAGATGTTCCTTTTGATAGCTTTATATGATTAAGAAGATTTATATTATTTGCAAGATTTGCCAAGGTCTCACCTTTAACAAGATGTGATCGCATTCTTGTAAGTAATCCTTCTTTCTGATTGGGAAATTTGTTAAATAAATATTCTGAAATGACTATGTTTAAAACTGAGTCGCCAATAAACTCCAGCCTCTCATTATTTTCATCGTTNTTAAAACTTTTATGAGTTACTGCCAAGCTNAGTAATGACTGATCTTTGAATTGATAGTCTAGTTTTTTTTGTAATTCNAACAAAGACATTAATNAATTTTTCCAGCTTTTTGAAATGAGGGCATGCAAGTCCAGCATTCCCAAGTCATNAAAAGAATATCTGCCCTGCCAAAGAAATTTTCTCTTGGGACAAAGCCAACATCTTTGGTACTGTCATTAGAGTTATCTCGATTGTCGCCCATAACAAAATAATGTCCATTAGGAACAGTCCATTCCTGAGGATACTGTTCATTCTGGTCTCTGATATTTTTAATAATATACTCTGCATCTCCATGTTTTTCTTTGTAAAAATCCGCGACTGCATCTACTTCTCGACTGATTATTTCTCCAGTGGAATATGCAAATCTCCTATTAAGTTTTACTTTTTCAGTTCTTGAGAATTTTTTATCCAAAGCATTACCATTAATGTAAATTCTTTTATCTATTATTCTTATTACATCTCCAGGCTTACCAATAAGTCTTTTGATATATGGCACTGGGTTATGAGGAGGTATTAAAACTACTAGGTCGCCATACTGTGGATCACTCCTGTTGAGGTTTGGGTTGCCTATCCTATTTACTTTAAGGCCATATGCATATTTATTTACCAATAAAAAATCTCCTTTTTTAAGTTGTGGCTCCATTGAACCTGAGGGAATTTGATATGGCTCATACAAGAAAGTCCTTAAAACAAAAATCAAAAATAATGGTATGAAATAACCCCTAGAAGAAGAAATTATTTCAGCATTTTTAAAGAAGTAACCTAATAACATCACAAGAAAAGATAGGATTGACGCCACTAGCAACACTATTCCAAGATCCCCAGAATTTCGGAATATACTCAATAGAATTGCAAGGCCAGAAATAGTGCTTATAAAAGANAAATATTTTACTAATAATGGCTCNTNCTCNTTAGATTGAAGGCTTGATCTCATCCATGCTANAACAGATGCCACAATTCCAAGAACGCCAATTATAAATAGTGGATCACTGATCATATTATTCATTTGAACTAAAGTAATTTAANAAAGCGTCTTGTGGTATTGAAACCTTTCCTAGTTGTTTCATTTTCTTTTTTCCCTGTTTCTGTTTTTCAAGNAATTTCATTTTTCTAGTAACGTCTCCNCCATAAAGCTTCGCTGTAACATTTTTTCTATAAGCTTTTACNGTTTCTCTAGAAATAATTTTAGCACCTAATGCTACTTGTATTGGCACATCAAACATTTGCCGCGGTATCAGCTTTTGAAGATTTTTTGCAATTTCTCTTGCTTTAGAAGTCGAAAAAGATTTATGAACAATCATTGAAAGAGCATCAATTTTATTATTATTGATCAATACATCTATTTTAGTTAGATCTGATTTTTTAAATCCAATCAATGAATACTCTATTGACGCAAATCCTTTTGTTGATGATTTTATTTGATCAAAAAAATCTATAATTACTGAAGATAGAGGCATCTCGAAAATAATAGAAACCTGATTCCCAAAATACTTCATATCTTTTTGAGTTCCTCTTTTTGAGGTACACAGAGTAATAATATTCCCAACGTACTCATTTGGTGAGATGATTGTTGTATTTACAAGAGGCTCTCTTATCTCATCAATCTCGTTTGGTTGAGGCAGCTGTGAAGGATTATCACATTTGATTAACGATCCATCNGTTTTGAGAACCTCATACTCAACTGAGGGAGCGGTTGAAATTAAATCAAGATCATATTCTCGCTCTAATCNCTCCCTAACAACTTCCATNTGAAGTGTTCCTAAAAAACCACATCTAAAACCAAAACCAAGTGCGTCTGAAACCTCAGGTTCGTANATNAGAGAGGAGTCATTTAAAACTAATTTTGATAGTGCGTCTCTAAATTTTTCATAATCATCCGAATTGAGCGTAAATATTGAAGCAAAAACNTTCGGATTAACTTTTTTAAANCCTGGAAGTGCATCGGTATTATTATCACTTGAGTCAATTATCGTATCTCCAACTGGTGCNCCTTTNATTTCTTTTATTCCAGCTACCAAATATCCTACCTCACCTGCAGANAGCTCTTTCTTTGAAATTTTCTTTGGTGAAAAGATACCAACATCATCAACATTATANGTTTGTCCTGTNGAATGAATTTTAAACTTTTGTCCACATTTAATTTTCCCATTTTTTACTCTTATCAAAGACACAACACCTAAATATGAATCAAACCATGAATCAACAATTAGCGCTTGTAGTTCAGATTCTGGATTTCCAGTGGGTGGAGGAATGTCTGATATAAGCATCTCTAAAAGTGTTTCTATCCCGTCACCAGTTTTTGCACTCACAAGAGGAGAATCGCTTGCGTTAATGCCAACCATATCCTCTATTTCTTTTTTAACTCTCTCAGGCTCAGCTTGGGGTAAATCAATTTTATTAATAACAGGAACGACCTCTAGGCCCTCTTCAACTGCGGTATAACAATTTGCAAGAGTTTGTGCCTCTACGCCCTGAGAACCATCGACAACCAAAAGAGCTCCCTCACAAGCAGATAGCGACCTCGAGACTTCATAGGAAAAATCAACATGTCCAGGCGTATCAATGAAATTTAGAAGGTATTGTTTTACCATTATGCTCGTAATTAAGAGAAACTGCCTGTGCTTTGATAGTTATACCTCTTTCTCTCTCAATATCCATTGAATCAAGAATTTGATCTTCCATCTCTCTTTTAGATAATCCACCACAATACTCTATTAATCTATCCGATAAAGTAGATTTACCATGATCAATGTGGGCAATTACTGAGAAATTCCTAATGTTATCCATAATTTGCAGCTATTTTACAAGCAAACTATACAAATGCGTTAATTATGAATTTAGTTTAAAGTGATTGATTGTATTAATCTTGATCCATTTCTAATGATATGGATTGCAATTTTATCGCCAGAGGAAAATTCATTCACTGCATCATCAAAAGAATCTGAGTTATAAACTTCAAACTTCTTACCCCTATGTTGAATCATTGTAATAAGGTCTCCCCTGGTTAATTTACCAGAAGCCGGTGAATTTGGATTAACTCTTGTAACAATAACTCCCTCAGGAAGGTTTGACATTGATGGGTTATCTCTGTCGACATCTGCGACCTTCAATCCGATAGGGTCAGAAGATACGTTCGATTTTGCTGGAACAAAAGTTTCTTTATTAACNGGAAGTTCTCCCAATATAAAATCGAGCTCAATTTCGTCACCATCTCTAATGACTTTAGCCTTCGCATTGGTATTTGGCTTTATTTGTCCAACAACATGAGGCAAATCGGTACTAAATTTTATTTCATTATTATCAAATTCGATTATTACATCTCCTGGCATCAAACCAGCTTGATCTGCGGACTCACCTTCTTCAATATCATTTATTAAAGCGCCATATGGTTTTTTCATTCCTAAAGCATCCGCTAAATCACTATCAACTTCACTCATTCTTACACCGAGATAGCCTCTTGCAACTTCTCCATTTGTAATAATCTGATCTGCGACATCGACTGCAACGTTAATTGGTATTGCAAACGCCAATCCTTGATAGCCACCGCTTCTGGAATATATTTGAGAATTGATACCAACAACTTCTCCGTCAAGATTAAATAATGGTCCGCCTGAATTCCCAGGATTGATCGCAACATCTGTTTGAAGAAAAGGAACATAATTTCCAATATTATTGTTTTGAATACTCCTTCCTTTAGCGCTTACTATTCCAGCTGTTACTGAAAAATCAAAGCTAAATGGCGATCCAATTGCTACAACCCAATCACCTACTTTTAAATCATCACTGTCACCAACATTGACTGTTGGAAGATCATCGTCGCTAACTTCAAGCACAGCTAGATCTGATAATGGATCAACACCTATTACTTCAGCTGAAAATTCTCTTCTATCAGACAATGAGACAACAACCTCTGTAGCATCCTCAACGACATGAAAATTTGTCATGATGTAATTATCCTTAAGAATAAATCCTGAACCATATGAAGTAGATTCTCTTCTTTGTTGTGGCATTTCCCTGTATTGCCTGGGAATTCCAAACCTTTCCAGCATTTCGTCAGGAATGCCCCCATAACCAAAGGACTGTCTTTGTGAAACTTCTTTTTTTGCTGTGATGTTGACCACTGCAGGAGCTGAACTATCTACTAATTCAGAAATATTTTCTGGCAGCGCCCCCGAAATCACATCGACGGCAAAAAATATTATGAATAAGAAATATGAGATTTGTGTATTTAAGTTCTTCATTTTGCTTTACTGTTTAATTGAATTAGCTATTTGAATAGCTTTTGAAGCTGAGATNTTACCATAAATTGTAACCACCCTTCCACCAGATATTGGTACCAGATAAATCATTTTGTTTCCGTGCCTCCAATATCTTATTCTATTCAGGCCGAAATCACTGTTTTCAATGCGAAGCTTGAAACTTTCTCTTCCGTTAGAGTATCCAAGGTTTTGTTTATCACTGATGTTATATCCAACATTTCTGAGATCAATTGTATTTTTTGTATCCATAAAAGCTGGATCATTTATTACATTCATGATGTGATCTACAAGAAATTCGTTTGAGTTTGCAACAACTTCTTTTGCTTCTTTGCTGTTCACAGCAGATGCTATTTTATTTGCTGATTCTGTACTGATATTCATTCTGGAAAAATCGGCATAATTTACAACGAACAATGTCAATAAAATTGATGCAGCAGCAGTTAAGCATTTGATAACCATAATTTTGAAAAGATTTTATTATCTTTTCTTAAATTTGCTGAAGCAATATGTGTAATATTTTGCTTATCTCTTATTGAAAGTCCTATCAGACTATATATTGACAAAGTTTTTTTAAGCTCATTACTGTTTTCAAGCTCTCTCAAAACATTGTCAATTTCATTTTTTTCAAGNTCACCATCATATAAAGCTGATAACTTCTNATTAATGTCAGTCATTTTTGATGATCTCCTGATTAATATGATCGAGAATAGATTCTCTTGCTCTGTAAATTCTAGATCTAACTGTCCCTATTGGGGTGTTTGTTATCTTTCCAATTTCTTCGTAGCTTAGTCCATCTTGCTCTCTTAATGTAAAGGCAGTCCTTAAAGATTCAGGTAGAGAACCTATAAAATTCCTTATTTTATGAAGAGATTGTTCATGAATAAGGCTTAACTCAGAATCATCAAATGATTTTATTTCAATATCTGCCTCTTCAATGGAAGTATTAATTTTCTGTTTCTTAAAATTAGCGCTAGAAACATAATTTTTAGCAAGATTAATAGCAATTCTATAGACCCATGTAAAAAAAGCACTATCTCCTCTAAAAGTTGTTATTTGCTGCCAAACCTTTAAGAAAGTCATTTGTGTTAGGTCCTCTGAATCTTCGTGAGACTTAGTAAATGAAAATAGTGAAGCATACACTCTTGAGTAGTACTTATTCATCAAAAAATTAAAAGCCATCTTATTTCCTTTTTTTACCTTTTCAACTAGTTCGGAATCATTATTATTTGAATTTTTTTTCATAAAATTATGCTTCCATTAATTAAAGACAAAATATAGTCCTAAAAGTTTCCTTGATGAGAGAATTTCTTTAAATGTAATAATATGAAATTCTCATGAACTCTATTACCTAGTTTTTCGTTTTTAAAAATAAAGTCATAAAGCTTTTGATCATCGTAATCTAGAATTTGTGAAAAAATGTCGATATCTTTCTTATCAAGGTTTTTTAATGAAGTTCTTGAAAACTCTCTGAGCAATAAATCAATTTCGCGCATGCCGCGTCTGCATTTCCACTGAATTCTGTTTATTTCTTCATTCATTAGTTAAAATAGCCATATTAAATAATAATTTTACTTGAAAATTAGCAATCTAAATAACTTAATTAAAACAGGCTCCCTTCAATTAAAAAATTGGGAAGTCATCGATATTATTGGTGAAAAAGAAAAAGTTTTTGATTTGCTTCAAGGCCAAGTAACATCTGATATAAAGCTTCTTGAAAGTAATGGATGTCAATTGTCCTCTATATGCAATCATAAAGGTCAAGTTATGGCAGATTTTATAATTTATTATTTTGATAATTCATATAAGTTCATTTTAAAAAATGAACTGTCAGATACCTTAATTCAAGAGCTTAAACCTTTTGCTCAATTTAATTTTGTGGAATTTAAAAAAAGCTCAATGAATGTAATTGGATCAATCACTAAAGAAAAATCTATAAACTCATACTCCTCTAATGAAAATATATCAACATCCGTTGATATTTCTAGTTCTGAAATTAAATCAGATACTATTTCAGAAAATATATGGGAAATGACCAATAAAATTTTAGGAAATTATTTTTTAGATGCATCAGACGTTGGTAAATTTAGACCTTTAGAAATAAATTATGACAAATTGAGAGTGTCTTTTGATAAAGGGTGCTACAGAGGGCAAGAAATTGTTGCAAGAATGAANTACTTAGGAATAGACAGAAGAGTATTCCTAACTTTTTTAACAAATGATAGTTATATCGATGATGATGAAGTAAGAATTGTTGGTAAAAAGGTAGAAATTAAAAATAAGCTTATATTCAATGGAATTATTAAAAGAGATTCAATAGGTAAGGTAAAAAAACTACCAGGTGT
>JGI24820J26691_1000681_pt1 | contig 10310 bp, 12 predicted proteins | sample METZYME_5_50m_FD_26691 | JGI IMG/M metagenome (IMG submission 26691) | reverse complement strand
TGATAATATTTCTAATGCTATTACATTGGTTGAGTGGCCACAAAAAATAAAACCAAAACCAAAAAATTTGATAGAATTAAATTTTGAATATGGAAATGATTACAAAAAACGAATAGTACAAATTAAAGGTTTAAATTTGTAATTATAGATAAATGCAAAATCTTAAAAAATTAAAAGGAGACGCATCACATAGAAAGTTTTTTAGAAAGAAATATAATGGTGTAAATTCTATTGTAATTCTAGCAGAAAAAGACAAATTTAAAAATCTTCTTGTGTACGACGCAATCAGTAAGATTTTGAATAAAAACAAAATTCTAGCACCAAAACTTTATAAAGAGAATTATAAAAATAAAAATATTGAAGTTGAGGATTTCGGGAATGAGACAATTTTTAAAATTTTTAAGAAAAGTAAAAAAAATAAATTATTGTATTTTAAAGATATAATAAGATTACTTAATCAAATACAATCAATAAAAGATAAAAAAATTAGAAATTTTAAAAATAAATATTATCGAATACCTGAGTATAAAAATAAAATATTAATCCAAGAAGCTAATCTATTTTGTGAGTGGTATGTAAAAAAAAATTTGTCAAAAAATAAAAGACAAAACTTTAACAAAAAGTTTAAAAGGATAATTAAAAATTTAACATCATGCCTTAAGATGAAAAATGATACATTTGTCCATAGAGATTTTCATATTTCAAATTTAATGCTTATTAATAATAGAATAGGTGTAATAGATAGTCAGGATGCCCTAATAGGAAATAGAGCTTATGATTTAGCATCTTTAGTTGATGATGTAAGATTAAAAACCCCAAAAATTCTTAAAAAAAAGATTTTTAATTTCTATATTAATAGTCAAAAAAAAATCGATAAGANAAAAATAAAGAATGATTTTGAAATTTTATCTATTTTAAGAAACCTTAAAATAATTGGAATATTTACACGTCTAGCAATTCGAGATAAAAAAAAGAATTATTTAAAATTAATACCTTACACATGGGATTTAATTTCTTTAAGGATCAATCAAAATGAAATTTTCTTAGATTTAAAAAAATTACTAAAAGATAATTTCAAAAAAAATTTATGAAAATTAATACTGCTTTAATTCTCTGTGCTGGATTTGGTAAAAGATTAAATCCTTTAACACTTAAAAAACCCAAGCCNTTACTTCAAATAAAAAATCAAACAATTTTAGAGGATTGTATTAATACTNTCATAAAATTAAAAGTAGAAAATATTTTTTTAAACACTTTTTATTTAAGTGAACAAATTGTNGATTTTTTTAANAATAAAAATTTTTCAGCAAAAATAAANATTATAGAGGATGGTAAAAATATTTTAGATACAGGTGGAGCAGTTTTAAATATGATCAACCATTCAGATAGTAAAGATTTTTTTGTTTTTAATCCTGACACTATTTGGAATGAAAATTATGTGAATGAAATTAACAGTATGCAAAAATATTATTTTCAGAATAAATTAAATAATATTCTGTTATTGGTTAATAAAAAACTAAGCTTTGATAATAATCTTGAGGGTGATTTTGATTTAGAAAACAATTTAATTAAACAAAGTTTTGAAAAGAACTTTATATATACTGGTTGTCAAATTTTGAATAAAAACTTGTTTGATGAATATGAGGTAGAAAATTTCTCAGTCGTTAAAATTTGGAACAAATTATTAATAAAACAACAATTAAATGGATTTGAGAGCACCAAAAAATTTTACCACTTAACGAACTTAGAAATCTTTAAAAAACTAAAAGGTTCTTAGATCTCTCTTTATCCAAATATTTACATTCATTTATTTTCAAATTGTCATCAAGTTTAATTATTAATGGATTTCCTGTTGGGATTTCTAGACTAGTAATTTGATTGTTATCTAAATTGAATAAATATTTGCATAAAGATCTTATAGAATTTCCATGGGCTGAAATTAATATATTTTTATCGATGAGTTTAGGTTGTATCTCTTTTTTGAAATACTCCAAAACTCTGTTGTATGTATCTTTTAAAGACTCTGTGTCAGGAATGAACTCTTTAGGAATTTTCTGATATGTTTCAATATTTAGGGGGTGATAAGAGCTTTCTCTACTTAGTTTTCCAGGCTTGACATCCCAAGATCTTCGAAACTCGAAAACTTTATCTTTTCCAATTTTTTTTGCTGTCTCAATTTTATTTAACCCTGTAAGTTCACCATAATGTCTTTCATTGAGTTGCCATGCTCTTATAAAATCTTTTTTTGAGTCTAAAATTTTTTGTATTATCTTAAGAGTATTGTTCGCCCTCAATTGAAATGAAGAATAATAAAAGTCTATATTTATATTTTGATTTTTGATAAGTAAACCAGCTTTCTCAGCTTCTATTTTACCTTGAGCTGCTAGATCAACATCAACCCAACCAGTGAATCTATTTTCAAGATTCCATGTACTCTGACCATGTCTTACTAATATCAAAAAACTCATCTTGTCATATCCAAAAATTATTTATAAAAAAATCATTTAACTAAATGTCAAAATTTTTTTCTAGATATAAAATCATATTTTATTTTAGTAATATCCTTTTAATTATTTTATATCTATATCCTGGAAGTCTATTAGGTTGGATAATTTATGACAATAAAAGTATACAACCTCAAATAACGCCTGATTTTGTTATATCATCAAATCACTTTTATGTATTTGTATTAATTTCAATTATTGGTTTTTTAACTTTTGCTAATTCCAAGAAAAATATTTTATTGATATTATATTTGATTTTTCTGTCTGTAACGCTTGAAATTTTTCATCTAGTTATACCTGAAAGAAGTTTTCAATGGTCTGATTTAATTGGAAATTTATTGGGTGTTATTGTTGTAATTCTTCTTAATAATTTTATAAATAAATATGGGAGATTTAAAAAATAAATTATTAATTCTTATTTATTTTTTTACAATCGGCTGCTCATCAATTCCTTCAAACACTTCTAATAGTTGTTCAATTTTTAGTGAAAGATATTTATGGTATAAACATGCAAAAAAGGTTGAGCAAAAATGGGGTACACCTATTTATATTCAATTAGCAATAATTAAAATGGAATCTGATTTTGATTGGCTTGCTAAACCAGCGAGACAAAAAATTTTTAAAGTTATACCTTATAAGCGACCTTCTAGTTCTTTTGGTTATTCTCAAGCAGTTAAAGGGACTTGGGAACAATATAAGAGAGAAACTGGTAATAAATTAGCCACAAGAGCAAGATTTAAAGACAGTGTTGATTTTATTGGATGGTACACAAATAAATCAGAAAGTATTTTAAAGATACCAAAGACAAATGCTTTCAAACAATATCTTGCATACCATGAAGGTTGGGGAAATTATAAAAACTATAAAAAAAACAAAAAAGTAATTGGACTAGCTAAAAAAGTTGAGAAACAATCTGATAATTATAAAAAACAGTTATTGAAATGTAAAAGTTCATTAAACAGAAAAAAATATATTATTTTTTAGTCAGTTCTTTTTTTAATTCAAGATCTATAACATCAATTCTTTTAGTATTTTTGGCTAGCGCTAAATACATTGATGGAGTAACGTATAAAGTAAAGAAAGTTGAAATAATCATTCCTCCCAAAATTGTTGAACCTACAGCTAGTCTAGAACCCTCACCAGCACCAGGTCCAATATTTCCAATTACCAGTGGCAACATTGCAATCATTGTACTTAGTGATGTCATTATAATTGGTCTAAATCTTACTGCACAGGCTTCTTTCACAGCAGATTCTATATTTTTTCCAGTTGTTCTAATTTGATTTGCATAATCAACAATTAAAATACTATTTTTTGTTGAAATACCTATCAGTATAATTAGTGCGATTTGAGAAAAAATGTTAACTGAGCTATTTAGAAATAAAACAAACACTAGTCCCCCAAAAATTGCTAATGGCACTGTTAAAATAATTATAAATGGGTGAATGAAAGAATTAAAAGTTGCAGCCATTACCAAGTATGCAGTTAGTAAAGCTAAGGCAAAAATTATAAATAATTCATTACTTGTTTCTTTGATTTCTTCAGACTTTCCTTTCCAAGTAATTTGATTTTCTGGAGCTAAATTAACCATTACTTCTTCAAAATATCTTATAGCCTCAGTTAACGTATATCCTTCATTAATATTAGCAGATATTGTTACCGCTGGCTGTCTATTATACCTTGCAAGTTCTTTTGCCGAACCTTCCTCTTAAAACTAACTAAATTTGCTAAAGAAATTAGTTTTCCATTCGTCTCTGAACGAACAAATATTTTTGAAACACCTTCTTTGTTTCTTCTATCAGACAAATATTGTTGAACAATTATAGGATACTCTTTACCTAATTTGTTGAAAGTTGTAATTTTTTTCCCTCCATAAAGAGTTTCAAGTGTTTCACCAATTGATTTCGTAGAAACACCTAAATCTTTAGCTTTATTTTTATTAATTATTAATTTTACCTCTGGCTTATTTCGATTGTAATCAGACTCAATTCTTGAAAGGTTTTTATTAGATCTTATTTCTCTAATTACTTTCTTTTGTATTTCTTCTAGCTCTTTATAAGTGCTTCCATAAATAACCATTTGCACAGGTTTATTGTAATTAGAAACTCTTATTGATTGTGGAGAAATTGGGAAGGCAACTGCTTGAGGTAAGGTTACTATTTTTCCTATTGCTTCTCTTAAAACAACTTCTTGTCCTTTTTTTCGATTTTTCCAGTCGTCTAATAAAGCAATTATTATAAAACTATTATATGAATTAGCCGAATTTCCAAAGCCTGGAACCCTCATTATAAATCTTGAATATGGACTATCCTCAGCTTGAAGAAGTGGAAGAAGTCTAGCCTCTACCTTCTGAGCTTGCTCTTGTGTGTATTCGAAAGAAGTTCCCTCATCAGTGAATCCAATAATTAAGTAGGCCCCACGATCTTCCATGGGCAATAATTCTTTTTTTGAAAAATTAAATAATAATACTGATGCGATAACTATTAAGACTATAAAAAAACTTACAGTTTTTGTCTTATTTACAATTACATCTAAAGTCTCTTTGTAAAAGTTTGCAAAACTTAAAAAAAACTTTTCAAATTTTTGAATAAAAAGTTTTTTAGAGGATTTTTTATTCAAGAATTTACTAGCAAGCATTGGGGATAATGTTAAAGCAACAAAAGAAGATACAACTATTGAAAAAGATAAAGCTATTGCTGTTTCTCTGAATAAAGTACCAGAAATTCCCTCAATAAAAATCAATGGAAGAAAAACTGCAATTAAAATTAATGTGGTAGCTACAATTGCAAAAGAAATTTGTTTAGAGCCTTTATACGCAGCAACTAATGGAGTCTCGCCATTTTCTATTCTTCTATAAATTGCATCTGTCATAATAACAGAGTCGTCTGTTATTATTCCTATTGCTAAAATAAAACTTAGAAGAACAAAAATATTTATTGATAATCCAAATAAGTATAAACCCAAAAAAGAGGCTATAAGGCTAACAGGAAGCGCTATAGCGGGAACTATTACAGCTTTTAAATTACCAAGAAATAAATAAATTATTAAAACGACTAAAACAAAAGCTATTAACAAGGTCTTATACACCTCTTCAATAGCAGCCTCTACATAGTTTGCTCTGTTGAACGAAACTCTTAAATCTAATTCCTCTGGTAAAGATTTTTTAACTTGAATAATTTTTTTCTCAATATCTTTTGAAAGCTCAACTGTTGAGGCGCCACTTCTAGCATAAATACCAATTCCAACAGTTTTTAAATTAATTTGATCTTTAGTTTGAGCTTTAAAAAGAGTTTTCTCTGAAACAGGTCCAAATTCTATGTCAGCAACATCAGATAATAAAATAACTTTATTACCAGTTTTTTTAATTGGCAGCTGTTTGATTGAATCAATATCAGTATATGATTTATCTAAATTAAGTGTTAAATCAATATTATCTGCTTCAAGTGTACCAGCTGGAAGACTTATATTTTCTCCACGCATTGCAGTTTCAACTTCTTTAATTGTTAAATCGTTAGCCGCAAGTCTAATAGGATCTATCCATACTCTTATACTTAACTCCCTTAATCCTCCAACTCTTATTCTTCCAACATTTTTCACACTTGAGAATTGATCAACTAAGTATCTTTCAGCATAATCTCCTAACTCAAGGTCACTCCAAGTTGATGATGATAGAGATAACCACATCGTAGTAGTAAAACCAGCTGCTCTTTTAAGTATTTGTGGAGGATCAGATTCGGACGGCAAATTATCGATAACTCTCGCAACTCTTTCTCTAATATCATTGGCAGCATTATCTAAGTCTATACTGGTATCAAATTCTATATTTATTGTGCTTCTTCCATTTTCAGATTTAGAATCAATGTTTTTTATTCCCTCAGCACCACCAATAACATCCTCAACAACTTGTGTTACTTCTTGATCTACTATCGAAGCTGCAGCAGACTTGTAATCTACTTGAATTTGAACAACAGGTGGCTGTATACCATTCGGTAGTTCTCTAACTGGTAATTTCCAAAAAACAAATAATCCAAAAACAATCAAAATTAGAGACATGACCCAAGATATTGTCGGTCTTCTAATACTTAATTCGGTGATAAACATTTATTTTTTGATAGGTTTTATTTTTCCACGCGGTCTAACTTTTTTTAAGCCTTCAGCCACAATAATATCACCTTCAGTTAAGCCAGAGGTAATTTCTATACTTTTATCAGTCCTAATCCCTGTTTTTACCTCAGTTTTATTAGCAATATTCTCTTTATTAATTTTATAAACGTAAGACTTGTCTCCCTCAATCATTACACTTGTGTCTGGAACACTTAAAGAATTTCTCAGATTAAATTTAACGCCGACCTCTAACAATGATCCTGAAATTAACTCTAAGTCTTTGTTNTCTACTTTTATTCTAGATAATAAACTTCTTGTGTCAGCATTAATTCTACTTGAAACAAAGTCCACTTCACCTACAAATATTTTATTTTTATAGCTTGTTAATCTAACTTCTACTGGCAGTCCTTTTTTTATAGACGTAGAATAATTTTCGGGAATCTTGATATCAGAGTAAACAACAGAGTTATCATCAAGTGTAATAATGATTATATTGTTTGAAACAAGAATGTCCTCAGTTAGACCTGTGTATCCCAACATACCACTAAATGGGGCTGTTATATCTCCACTTTTTAATTTTATTATAATTTCCCCTTTTTTAACAAAATTTTTTAATTTTAAGTCTTCAAAAAGATCATCTTTTTTTATCTTAAAAGTTTTAGATTTTTTTGAGATTGCAGTTCCAAAAGTTTCTATTTTTTCTGAAAATTCTTTCTCAATAACTTCTGTAACAATTATACCTGGGGGTGGTCTTTTGCTAAATTTCTTTTTAAAATGATTTCCAACCATTGTTCTTCCAATAATCACGATTGCTATGATTAAAAAAAATACNAGTATTATTGAAATTGTTTTTGTAGATCTCTTCATTTTTATTTAAATTATTCCGTANTCAGCCCAAGAACCATCATAAATACAAGGACGATATTTATCATTTATTAAAGAATAAGCNAGTGCCAAAACACACGCAGTAACNCCAGAACCACATGAAAAAACTATATCTTTTTCATTTATATTTTTTAAACAAGTTTCAAAAATAAGTTTAAGGTCTTTTTTACTTTTAAATGTTTTGTCTTCGTTTAAACAAAGGTTAAAGGGTATACAAAAAGAATTTTTTATACTACCACTTTTTAAACCTTTTCTAGGTTCTGGAACCTTACCATCAAATCTTTCTTTGCTTCTAGCATCTATCAATTTAAAATTCTTTTCTTCAATATTGACATCAATTTGTTCTTTATTTTTAACAAGATCTTTTTTTTCAAAACTTTTGTAGTCAGATATCCTAATATTTGTGGCATCATTTGTTACTTCTTTATTTTCCTTTATCCATTTTTTTAGCCCACCATTTAAAACATGAACTAATTTNGGATTATGNCCAAAATAAATAAAATTAAACCAACATCTACATGAGCTAATTACATCTGAGTTATCATATATGACTATTTCGTCCTCATTCTTTATTCCCATTTTTGATACAATTTGTGCCCAATCATTTTGATTCACTAACATGTGTGGTAAATTAATTTCTTTTTTGGAATTAGCATCTAAATCAAAAAAAATTGAATTAGGTATGTGTTGATTTTTATATTCTTCTAATCCATTTCTTTTAGTTTGCGGCATATGCCACGAACAATCAATTATTTTTACTTTATTAAGATTTTGATTTAACCAGTCAGTTTCAACTAAAGACATCTTATCTTTTTTCTAAATATTTTTGATGGTATTCCTCAGCAGGACAATAATTTTTTAGTAAAGATATTTTCGTTACAACTTTTCCAGATAAACGTTCGTTCACTTCATTTAATACTTTCTCAGCAACTATTTTTTGATTATCATTTAGATAAAATATTTCACTTCTATATTGAGTTCCAAAATCAGGTCCTTGAGAATTTAAAGTAGTAGGATCATGAATTTGAAAAAATGTTTTTAAAATTTTCTCGTATGAGATAATTTTTTCATCAAAATCTAGTTTTACAACTTCAGCATGATTTGTATTGCCAGTGCAAACTTCTTTATATGTCGTGACAGAGCTATTTCCTCCACAATAGCCAACTTCAGTTTTAATAACTCCATCAATTTTACTAAATTTAATTTCTGGTCCCCAAAAACATCCAAGTGCTAGAACTGCTATTTCCATTGAATAAGATTTAATTTAATTTACAAATTATTCATATGCTCAGTAAAAATCAATTAGGTTTTTTGTACATGTTTCTGTCCATTATTGGATTTTCGTTAATGGACGTTATAGTTAAGTGGTCAGTCGATTATCCAGTTGGACAAGTCTTATTTTTTAGAGGTTTTTTTGGGATTATTTTTTATTTTTTTATTATTCCAAGAGAAAGACTTCACGATTTTTATAAAACAAAAAGACCAGGATTGCATTNTTTAAGATGTATAGCTGGATTGATTGCTATAATTGCAATTTTTATTGCTTTNAGAAAATTACCTTTAGCAACAGTAGTAAGTATATCTTTTGCAGCCCCAATATTTACAACTATTTTTTCAATATTTTTATTAAGTGAAAAAGTTGGTATTTATAGATGGTTGGCAGTGTTAGTTGGATTTATTGGCATTTTAATCATTACAGAACCAGGGATTAGTAATTTAAATATCTATTATATTTTTCCAATAATTTTTTGTTTAGGACTTTCTTATGTTGCAATAACATTAAGACAACTTTCAACAACAGAGCCAGTTTGGCTTATCTCTCTTTTCTTTTCNATTGCAATTACTTTTCTAAGTTTTTTGACTTTACCGTTCGGTTGGGTAATGCCTAGTTTCAATCACTTTTTAATTCTATCTTTGGTAGGAATTTTCGGTGGAGTTTCAAATCTGTGGCTAAGTCAATCATATAAATATTCTGAAGTATCCCTTGTAACTCCTTTAAAATATCTGACCTTAGTGTTTGCTATTATTTTCGGATATTTTATTTGGGACGAAATACCTACAATAAAAACATTAATAGGGGCGTTATTAGTAATTGTTTCAACACTTATAATTTTTAGAAGGGAGATTTATAAGAAAAAAATTATAACATCCAGAACAATTAATGACTAAAGTACCTAAATATTGGAATAAGGCAAAAAAATATTTATCTAAAAAAGATCAAACTCTTTCTAGGTTAATCAAAAGTTACGAAAGTCCCTCAGAAACTATTTTAACCTCAAGGAGAGATATTTTTTTTTCATTATGCAAAAGTATAATTGGACAACAAATAAGTGTTGCAGCAGCGAATTCTGTTTTCTTAAAATTTAAAAAAAAATGTAAAAATAAAATTAATGCAAAAACAGTATCTAAACTAACCTTTGTTCAATTGAAAAGCTGTGGATTAAGCAGACAGAAAGTATTAGGTATAAAGAGTTTAGCCATGCAAACAATTGAAAAAACTTTTAATCCTAAATTGATTGATAAGATGTCTGATGAGGAAGCTATAAATTATTTATCGCAATTAAGACAAATAGGAAGATGGTCAGCTGAAATGATCTTATTATTCACATACAATAGATCAAATATTTGGCCAATTCAGGATATTGGTCTTTTAAGAGCTATATCAAAAAATTATAAAAAAAAATATTTACCGCCTGATAAATTTGTATCATTATTAAAAAAAAGGTTTAGTCCTTATTGTTCTGTTGCGACGTGGTATTTATGGAGAAGCATAGATCCTGAGCCTATTCAGTACTAAATCCTTCAACCACTTGCATA